>Ga0123353_10001574_pt1 | contig 28027 bp, 24 predicted proteins | sample TergutLab28metaG_3_FD_92763 | JGI IMG/M metagenome (GOLD analysis project Ga0123353, IMG submission 92763) | Labiotermes labralis P3 segment gut microbial communities from Petit-Saut dam, French Guiana - Lab288 P3 | ecosystem: Host-associated > Arthropoda: Insects > Digestive system > Gut ...
ATAATCGCGAAATCGGTCACGGCAGGCTTCAGTCCGGTCAGGAGACGAGTGATCGACAAATTCGTGCGCAGTGTCAAAACTGCACGCAAAGTCGAGGCTGCAATGTCCGTCGGCGATGAGAACGTGTGCCCCGATGGGATTTTCCTCCGTGGTCACGATGCCTACGGGAGCTTCCGCGTCCGCTTCCTCAATTTTCTCGCCGGGCTCAAAAATCCTGTGCGGAATAAACGATTCCTGGCGCAAAATCCACAGCATACGATCCAGCGCCGTAGCCCGCTCGTTGTCGGAAGCAAAAACAAGAACCCTGTTTTTGCCGCGATACGCCCGATCCACTATTTCAAACAGCAGGAATTCCCTGCGATTGTCCGGCGCGTCATGAAATAAACATTCATTCATGGCAAACTATTTCCCGTCCGGATCGGTAAACTCCACATCGATAAAAATCTGCGTCTCATACACCTCGCCGTTTTTCGTCGCCGGCAGAAATATCCAACTGTTCCGCACGCCTTCCATCGCCCGTTCATCAAGCCCTCTGCCAAGTTCCCTGGTCACACGCAGTTCCCGAATACCGCCGTTTTTGTTAATTATTCCAGACAACCTGACTTTTCCGTAAACGCGCGCCTTTCTCGCCGCCGGCGTTGGCGCGATTTCGGGGCGCTCCAGTATTTTCGGCGGATTTATACCGTCGGCGGTCAGCAAACCTTCCCAGTCTTTTTCCCATTCCGGGCTGCCGTCGGTCGTTTTGACATACCCTATTTCCTGAATGTTGGCGGACGCAAGTTCCGACGCTGAATCGGGATTCACAAGGTCAAGATTCTGAATCTTTCTCGCAAGCTGCTCAAAGACGTTCTTTTCCAGAGGCTGCAGGAAAAACCGCCGCGCCCCTATTCGGATGCTCAGTTCTTCAATAGCGTTTTGTTCATGAAAAACCCCCGTGATTTTCAATCCGGCGAACGTATGCTCCCTGAGCAGGGACGACGCGGTATAACGCTGCGTTTCCCCGCGGGTATCTTTATGCTCATGTTCAAAAACCTGTCCGATGTAGCGGCGCCCGGATTCTCCGCGATAAAGAAAGTCCCGGGGCTGCACCACAATTACGTAATCGGAAAGGTTGATAACATTGACCATAAAACTGTGCTCGCCGGCGGGCTCCGCGGTAATGACATAGTTCCGGCTCACGTATGCGAACGCCGAGGCGTCCGCCCGCGCCCGTGAGGGCATAAGACAAACGATCGACAGTAATCCAAGAACCACCGTTACCGCTTTTCGTTTCATCGCTGCCCCCCCTGCCAATTTTAGATTGAAGGATCGATATCAAGCGTTCAAACAATTTAAAATCAAAAATTATTTTTTACTTCAACGGCCTTTTTTTCAACCATCGCCCTGATTTCATCAAGACGCGCCTCGGTAGCGGCTTCAAAGCGCATTACCAGAACATCCTGGGTGTTTGAGGCCCGTATCAGCCCCCATCCATCGGGGAACAGCACGCGCGCGCCGTCAACGTCAATTACCTTGTAATCTTTTTGGAAATACTCTTTGACTTTTTCAACGACCAGGAATTTTTTATCGTCGTCGCACTGGAAGCGAATTTCAGGAGTCACGAAGGTTGCCGGGAAGCTGTCAAGAATCTCGCTGAGCGGGACGGGCGAATCCGCCAGCAGCTCAATGATGCGGCAGGCGGCGTAAATGGCGTCGTCGTAACCAAGATAGCGGTCGGCGAAAAACATGTGTCCGCTCATCTCTCCCGCCATCTCCGCCTTTTCCTCCTTCATTTTGGCCTTGATCAGCGAATGTCCGGTTCTCCACATGATCGCCCGGCCGCCGTGCTTTTCAATGTCGTCGTAGAGATTCATGGAACATTTGACTTCCGCGATGAAAGTCGCGCTCGGTTTCCTCCTGAGAATCTCCCGCGCGTAAATCGCCAGCAGCATATCGCCCCAGACGATACGTCCGTCGTCGGCGACGACGCCTATCCTGTCGGCGTCGCCGTCAAAGGAGATGCCGAGTTCGAGGCCGTTTGAAGTCACGGTTTTACGCAGGTCGGCCAGGTTTTCGACAATGGTCGGGTCCGGATGATGATTCGGAAAATTCCCGTCCATGTCGCAGTAAAGGCGCGTTACGTCGCAGCCCAGCGCGTCGGCGATGTCCGGTGCGAGCAGGCAGGCCGTACCGTTGCCGCAGTCCATGGCGACGCGCACCCTGCGCGGCAGTTTAATAATGCCCAGGAGACATTTTTTGTACGAATCCATCACATCCGCGGCGGATACGTCTCCCGCGCCTTTTTCAAAATCCTGCGCTTCGATAAGATCGGCGATTTCCTGAATCTGCTCGCCGTGAACGGAACTATTGCCGAGGCAGATTTTAAAGCCGTTATAGTCGGCGGGATTGTGGCTCCCCGTAATCATGATGCCGCCGTCTCTGCCGAGCTCATGAATGGCGTAATAAAGCAGCGGCGTCGGTACGCACCCGATGTCCGTAACCGCCATGCCGGTGGCCGTCAAGCCCTTTAAAATCGCATTTCGGAACGGTTCTGAACTGAGGCGGCAGTCCCTTCCCAGCGCAATTTTAGCGCAGCCCTTGCGCCGCAGCCAGGTTCCGATGCCTTTGCCCAGTAACTCCACGGTTTCAGCCGTTAAATCTTTATCCGCGATTCCCCGTATGTCGTATTCCCGAAAAATTTCCCGCCGCATAACTTTCTCCTTTTATTTCAGTTTACTTTTGAAGGCGTCGATGACCTCTACGGGCGTCGGATCCAGCCGGTTCAGGTACGCCATATACAAACTTGTGAAATCGCCCAGGTAAACAACCGAAAGAACGCGGGCGAGGCGCGATTTTCCTTCACTCTGTATTTCGCGGACAACGCCCGCCTTTCCTTCAATCACTTCACGCGTCAGGTCAAATCTTTTTTGAACCTGGGGATGGTCTTCCGGATCGCGCAGAAAAACCACGCCGACTTTTTCAAGCGCTGCTTCCGGACGGAGCCAGCCCACCAGTTCATTGTGATTCATTTCCGGCAGCACGTGGTGAAAAGCCAGGTTCTTGGCATTTTCGGCGATCTGTGAACGCCAGCGATAGGCGGCCGCGTCCATAACGGCGCTCGACCCGTAAACGGCGACGATTTTTTCATGCATATCCGCCGCCAGCCGCCTGGCGGGATTGTCCGCCGCCGGCGCCTCCGGACGATATTTTTCCCGCAGCGCCCGCAATAACGCGACAGTTTCCCTAATGTCTTCGCTCATGTCGGGAATGATTCCCTTTGCCCGTAAAACGCCCAGCAGCGTGGCGAGGGCGTACCCGAGCGCGGCGCGCGGCGGCAGCCCGCCGGGAAGCGATACGGCGGGAAAGGAGTCCTCTGCGGCGAGTTTCGCCAGATGCCCTCCCGACGTTATACATACGACCTCCGCTCCAGCCGCCTTTGCCTGGGCGTAAGCATTGAGCGTTTCTTCTGTATTTCCTGAATAGCTGCACGCGATCACCAGCGTCGAGGCGTTTACAAACGAGGGGAGATCGTAGTCCCGGTTGACGATTAAAGGAAGTTTGATTGTGCTTCCGGCGGCCGCCCGCGCCAGATCGCCGCTTATAGCCGAACCGCCAAGACCTGTCACTACGAGTGACGACGCTTCGGAGGTGCCCGCCGATGGAGGCAGGGACAGGTTTTCCACGGCACGCGCCGCGGCTTCAATATGATCTGGAAAAGCCGCCATCAGCGACCACATCGCTTTTGGATCAATTTGCGCCTGCAATTCAGCGGCGTTCAGCATAGACATTTTATCAGCAACGGCGTCCCCGGCATTCGCATCGTCGTCAACGATCAGAATCCCAGGGAAAGATTTTTGATTTTCGTTCACATTAATTGTTACTTTCATATTAATTATGTTCAAAAAACGGCACGGGTCAAGGTGTCGTCAACAGCCTTACAATTATCATCGTAATATCGTCGGCCTGTTCTTCCCCTGATTTCCATGCCAGAACGCTTTCGAGTATCTTTTTCTTCATATCCTCAACCGGCATCTCCAGATTGTCGCGAACCAGTTGAATAAGCCGCTCCTCGCCGAATTCCTCGCCGTTTATGTCGGGACATTCCGTCAGCCCGTCGGTATAAGCCACAATCAGATCGCCGTCAGCAAGCCGTAAAATTTCCTGCTCGTATACGACTTCGGGAAAAATACCGACGACGGTTCCGCCGGTGTTGAGCCTGCGGTATTCACCGCCGTGAAAATGCAGCGGCGGATTATGCCCGGCGTTGCAATAAACCATTGTCCGCATGTTTCCGTCATAATGCGCATAGAAAAAAGTGGCGAACAGGTTCGTATCCGTATAGTTATATATTTGCCGGTTCAAACGCTCTATGATTCCCGCTACGTTTCGCGCGCCCGCCGCGTCTTCGGCGCCATGCAGGTACATGACGTTGCTGTGCAGGGCCGCCTGCAGGCTGGCCATAAGCAGGGCGGCCGATATACCTTTGCCGCTTATGTCGCCCACGGCCAGACCCAGGTCGTCTTCCCCCAGCGGGAGAAAATCGTAATAATCGCCGCTGACCACGCGGGCGGGAAGACACGCTCCGGCGACTTCCAGGTGCCTGCAGCGTGGCGCGCCATCCGGGAAAAGCCTTTCCTGTACCTTGCGGGCGATTTCAATTTCACGCTCAAGCCGTTCCTTCTGTACCCGTTCCTTTATGAGCTGCTGCACGTATTCCGTCATCTGGTTGAATGAATCCGCCAGCGCCCCAAGCTGATCCTGCGACCGCACAACAATCCGGTGGCTGAAATCCCCGCGTTTGACGTATTGTGTTCCTTCGTCCAGGTTATGGATCGCCTGTGTGATCGATCGCGTCAGCAAAATTCCAAGCGTGATCGACGCCGCTTCCGCCAGGATAAAAACAATCGTGATAATGAGCAGGGCGTCGTATATCCACTGTCCAAACGCGCTGTCCGAACTTCGCAGGGTGTTTAGAAGTTTCGGGAACGAAACTTCCACCATCAGGGTGTCTGTTCGAAATGGTTCCAATTCCTCCCCGCTGCTCCATGAAATCGGAAAAAGCGGAATAGGCAGCATCCATTTAATCTCCGACAGGTCGTCTCCCGGTTCAAAAGTTGATTCCAGTATGTTATCCGTTATGCCAACGCCGAAATTTTCCGTATACCGCGCCAGCAGCACATTCTGTCCGAACGCAGACTTGAACCGTTCCATGACGTAGCGGTCAAACGGAACCGTTACTTCGAGACTGAAGCTGGAATCGGAATTGAAAACGGAAGAAGTAAAACTCCTGAGCAAAAGGCGTGAGTCGCCCTCTTTACCGCTTTCTTCCAGCACAAGGCTGTTGAATTCTCCGTCGAGCCATTCGGGAACGTTGTAGTCCTCAAGCGGCGTCGAAATGTAGTCCCGGCTGACGTACGCGACAGACATGCCCGTCGCCGGATTTTCGCAGTTGAGAACAATCGAAGCGGCAGGATAGACGCTGAGAATATATTTGGACTCGTCGTCCACCGCTTTCCTGAGCTGTTCCGGAGAAACATCCGGATTGTCCAGCGCCATCTGGTGCAATTCTTCACGCAGCGACAGCGTAAAAGCATGTATCTGCGACGAGTGAATTCCAATTTGCTTGAAAATAAGAAAATAGCTGAACTGGTAATAGACCAGAACGGCAGAAACGTAAAAGATTACGGCGATGATGACAACCGGAATGGCGCCGACAAAAACATAGACCAGAATCAGGCGGCGGCGTATTTTCCAGAGAAAACCGCTTTTGACGCGACGATAAAGCCGCCATGAGTAATAGCCGACGGGAACAAGCAAAAACAACGAAAACAGGACGGGCAGGATTCCCGTCCACGGGTGAGCATACAGAATTCGCGTTGGAATAAGGAGAAAGCTCAGCGCCCATAAAACAAGCAGAGAAATCGTGCATACGCCCATGCGCGATTTCAACCGCGGCAGGAGTTTTTTTGTTTGCAAAATGATCCGTGAATTACCTGTTTTCATTTGTCGCCGCCGTGAACCACCACAGTTACAGCCTTATTCATATCAAGGATACGGCGCATCAATTCCGTAAAATCTTCTTCGCCGACCTGTTCAATGTTACGGGAAAAATTCTGATATTCCTCGAGACTCCTGCCCGCAAGCAGATTTTTCGTCAGGTTTTCAATCTGCGCTCTCCGCGTCTGATTTCCAGTCATGTACGAACCGGCCGCCAAAGCCTGCGCCGTGTGAAAATCTGCGTAGGATAGAGGTTGAGCAACAAGGCGCGCGACTTCCTTACGAAGGATTTCCAGCCCCCGCGCTTCCTCGCCCGGTTTTACCGTCGCGGAAATCACAAAGTTTCCGCCGGAAAGGAGCGGCCGATATACACAGGTTATGCGCCGGCCTGAAAACGCACGTTCCGGAATTTCTTTGGCCGTCCCTTCTGTTTCACGCAAGTAGTTTTCCAGGTAATCTTTCAGTACGAGCGTTCCGTAAACGTCGGTATCGCCCGCCGATGGGGCCGGAAAACCCAGCAGAATCGCCGAAAACGGGGCATCGCCGCTATAATTGGGAGTCTCCGTTTTTCCCGCAGGCCAGGGCAAAACAACGATGCTTTTCCTTTCCTTCATGCGCGACCCGCTGAACTCGCTGACAAACCACGCGGCGAGGCTCGTCCCTTCCGTATTCCCTATAATCGTAATAAAGGGCTTCACGTTCCGCACATTTTCCTCGTACCAGTTCCGCACGGTTTCAATGGAAATGTTTTTCGGGCTCACAGGCGTTGCCGGCGATTCGGCGGCGTATGAGCAGCCGTGGAAAAGCGTTTCATCAAGACGACGCCTTACTTCGTACTGCGCAGCCGACGCCCGTGCGCGCGCGGACGCGAGCAGGCTCAATCTTTCAATATCCGCCTTGTCGAAAACCGGGGATTTTATCGCCTGTTTTATCCGCTCGAATCCTGCGGAAGAATAACGCGCCGGGACCGAAAGAAAAAATCCGAAATAATCGTCGGTGACTACCGGCGTCAGGAATCCTCCATAAATTTCCAGTTGGTGGTTTTCGCGTTCGTTGCGGAGCATTAATTCCAGCATGAGACCGGTGACGCCCGTATTCGCTTCGCTTTCCTGCGCTTTGCCGCCCGTATAATAGATGCCCATTTCGAGAAGCGGTGATGTGTGATCCTCGCGGATATAAATTTCCGGCCCGCGCAGAATAGATGCGATTTGAAACGAATGCCTGATTTCATTTAAACGGAACGCCGCGCCGGCGGGAGGAATTTTGAAATTCAGCTCGATTTCTCCGGCACGCGCGTCGAGTTCTTCGTTCATTGCCGGCCGCAGCAGGCTTTCCAGCGTTGCGCGCACCGACGCCGCGGTCGGATTACGCTCCGTCGGGGAAAGCGGCAGATATTCTAAAATGGCGCAGTTTGAAAGCGTGATGTATCGCGTAATCACACGTTTCACGTCGGCGGCCGTTATTTTTCGTATTTCGGCAATATAGCCGTCCATGTGTTTCCAGCCGCCCTGAAATTCAGCCCTTGCAAGCGCGTCCGCCCGCCCGCCGACAGTTTCGTGCCGCTTCCACCAGAGCCGCTCCAGTTGCGCGACGGCCCGCACAAGCTCCGTTTCAGACGGGCCGTTCTTTTTGATAATTTCCACTTCCGTCCAGAACGCGATTTCCGTTCTGTCGATGTTTTGCGGTTCCGTTTCGAGTTCGACGGAGAAAAGACCGGCGGCGTCAAAAGATTCCATCCCGGCCAGCGCCGTAAAAACAAGACCCTTCCGGTCACGCAGGCGCGTGTTTAGAACGGAGGTTTCCCCGATTCCAAGAATCGCAGCCGCGATTTCCAGCGCTCTGTAATCCTCCGGACTTTCGGCAATGAAAGGAAACCCGAAGAAAACTTTTGGAAAGGCTATGCCGCCCGACGAAACCGCGCGATAACGAAATCCCCCGGCGGGTTTAAGGCCGGTTCCCGTCGGCGGCGCGGCGGCGCGGGCGTTTCCGTTTTTCGCAACTTCGTTCTTTGAAGCGAAAACACGGACGATTTCATTAAGCACGTCTCCGGCGCGGACATCACCCGCTACAACCAGCGTCATCGCCGATGGAACATATCTGTTTTTATGAAACCCGATTATTTTTTCGGGCGAAATTTCCAATAAACGACCTGATCCGGCAAAGCGGCGTTCGTTAAACGCTAAAGCGCGCAATTCATTCCCGGCAAGGACATCGGGCGGCGCGGATTCATCCCGCATATCTTCCGCAATCCGCATGAAATTGAGGCGTAATGCTTCGTTATTTTCAAAAGGCGTCAGAATCGCTTCCGCATGGATGTTAAGCGCCTGTTTCCAGCGCGCGGACGGAACCGTAATTTCAAAGCGCGAATACCGGGGTTCCGCGCGGACGTGAAAAACGCCGCCAAGCGCCTCCGCCCGTCTGCGTATCGCGCCCGCCGGGGAACCTTCGCCGATGCTTTCTCTCACGCGCGCCGAAAGCCAGGCAAGGCCGGACGTTTCGTCCGGATCGTCCAGAAATCCACCCGAAACATAAGTTTGAATGGAAACCAGCGGCTGCGCGGGAAATTCATAAACCAGCGCGGTCAGCCCGTTTTTAAATACGGTTTTAGTGATACGCTGGGATTCTTCATGGGATTCGGCCTCAACGAGGAAAGGCGCCGGCGCGGGTTTCGGCGCGCCGCGTGACGGGACGCCGCCCTGGCCGAAAGCCGGACTCGCCGTCAGCGTAAGAAGAAAAAATATCGCAACCAGAAACCCTGTTACGCGGAACATGCGTCTACCCTACAAAATTACGCCGTCAAAGGAAAGAACTATTCCGGTTATTCAATGGTCAGGCGGTATACGCCTTCATAACGAGTGCCGATGTAAACAAGCGAAGGGTTGTCCGGGTCCTGCGCCAGACAATAAACCGGAGAGGCAAATCCGGAATCGAATATTCTTTCCCATACCGCGCCGCCGTCCTCCGACAGGAACAGTCCGCCTGCCGTCTGGCCCGCGGCAAGAATACGTTTTCCAGCGCCGTCCAAAAACAGTATGTCGGCGATGCCTGTTTTCATGTTCCTGTTGCCGGCCTGTTCCCAGTAAACGCCGCCGCTGGTTGATTCGAAAAGTCCTGCTGAAGTCCCCGCGAAAAAACGATCCTTATCAGCCGGGGAAACGACTATGGAATTGATCATCACCCGTTCCGGCAGGCCATATGCCGACGTCACCTTCCAGGTTACGCCCCTGTCCTGCGAGCGCAGAATACCCAGATTGGTTGCGGCAAAAACAGTTTCCGGCGTCCCAGTCGGCGCGATAATCCGCCATGCCATCGGAGACAGGCGGTTGCCCGGCGGTATACGGAAATCCAGCGTATCAATCGGCGCGCGATAAATTCCCTGATCGGTTCCCGCGTAAACGACTTTTTGCCCCTGGTCGATCGCCAGGCTGTAAATGGTTCTCCGCGCGACCGCCCCCGTAAGTTTTTTCCATGGAGAAGCCTCGTTTTTTCGGTGATAGATACCCTGCGGCGTTCCCGCCAGCCGTCCGGCTCCGCCCGGCAGAATTAAAAAAGAAAGCACCCTCATTCCGGGCTCAATCTGTTCAACCGTCCAGTTTCCGCCGTCAGCGGTCCGGCCGTACCAGCCGCCGCCACCGGAATGCAAGCCGGCCAGAAAGCGTCCCTTTTCATTTTGATCGAACCGTATCCAGGAAATCTGTTTGTGAATAAAACCGTCGTTTGAAGAAAGCCAGGTTTTCCCGCCGTCTTCGCTCCGCAGCACTCCCTGATATTCCGTTCCAACCAGGATTCGCCGGCTGTTGGAAGGGTCTACCTGAACAGCGTTGACGGTCATATCTTTCGATGTCAGAAGCGTCCATGACCGGCCGTCGTTTTCACTTACATACAACCCTTCAGTCGTTCCGGTATAGACCCTGCTGAAATTCGTCGGGTCGAGATGAATAATCTGCGCGCGGATAGTGAACTGATTCGGCAGTACACGAAGGCGCGTCCACGACTGCAGGCCGTCGTCGGAACGATAAACGCCGGAGCAGGCGCTGCCGAACACCACCGAAGGATTGTCGGGCCTGATCGTCATGGAAAAGATATCCGAATCAAGCGGCATACCTTTTTCAACCAGCGTCCAGGATTTGCCCATGTCGCGCGAGACGTATCCAAGCCGCCAGGTTCCAACGTAAAGAATATCGGGATCAATCGGATCGACGGCGACCGAATGCGCCTTTGTCAACAGATTTCCCCCGACGCCGCTCCATTCGGCGCCGCCGTCCTTACTGAGAAATACACCTCCAGTTGTTGCGACCAGCATATATGAGGGCTTGTCGCGGCAGAGCGCGATACCGCGAACGGCAGTGGATTCATGCGGAAGTTTTATTCGTGTCCAGGTCGCTCCGGCGTCCCTGGATTCAAACAATCCGCCTCCTTCCGAATATAAATCCCACGCGCCGGCGTAGATATGTCCAGAGTCGCGCGGATGCTGCACCAGGGTGTCGATGACGTAAGCCGGCTGTTCGATGCCCGGCGTCAGGACTTTCCAGGATTTCCCCGAATCGACGGATTTGTAGATTTCACCGTTACTGGTTCCCAGGTAGACCGTCGCCGATGCGGAAGCATCGATCAGCAGTGAACGAACATCGCCGCCAAAAGGGCCGAGGCGTTCAAAACGCGGCGCGGAAGTTCCTTCGGCGGGTTGAGTAGCCGCCGCTCCAAATATGAAGCAAACCAGAATTGTAAAAATGACGAGGAAACGCATTAGAGATTACAAAAACAACCATACGCGGCACGGAGTTTGTTCCGTACCGCGTTATGGTTGTTGTAATTGAAGGAAGCGCTGATTGCTCAACGCTTCCTGTGGACAGATACTTTCTACCGCTTACCGGGGCGCGACTTCAATCTCTACCCGACGGTTCAAGGTACGGCCCGCGGCTGTTCCGTTATCGCCGAAACTGCCGACTCCGCCGTCCGTAATCTGGATTCGCGATGAGTCGATACCTCGTTCCTGCAGGTAAGCAGCCACAGCCTTGGCACGGGATTCACCGAGACCCTTTCTGGAGGTTTCGGCTCTGGTGTTGTCCGTGTAACCGAAAACGTTGGCGCGCAGGCTGGAATTGTTTCTCATTTGAACAGCAAGATCATCCAGGATCGCCTTGGCGCAATTGTCGACACGGGTGCCTCCGTTGGCTGCGAAGTAACCGCAGTTATCCTTGGCTACGACTATCCGTTCGGAAACGTTGACGGTCATATTGCAGGACGCCTTGCCGCCGCGGCCGTCGTCGACGCCCACGGTTACGGTGTAGCTGCCTGCTCTTACGCCGGCGGCGTTAAACCTCGTAGTGCTGCTGTTGCCGCCGACAGCGCCGGCAGGAGACGACCAGGTGAAGGTTAGCGGATCGCCGTCCGGATCGGACGCGGTCGCGCGTAATTCAACGGAAGCTCCTGAAGCCACGCTTACCGTAGCGGTCTGCTGACAGGAGATAGTCGGGGCCTGATTCGGTCTCTCGCGAATCGTACCTTTGGACGTAGCGGAAGCGGAGAGATCGCCGTTGCTGACGGTACAGGTTACATCATAGGATCCGGGATTTCTGCCTTCGGAACCAAATGTGACGTTCGGACCCTGTGCAGCCAGTCTCTCGCCGTTTACCGTCCAAGCGTACGTCAGAGTGCTGTTGTTGGGATCCGAAGCAACGCAGCGAAGGTTGGCGCTTTCGCCGGGAAGCAGGCTGAATGTCGCCGGCTCAACCGAAGCGGTAGGCGCGACGGGGCGACGGTTCACCGTAATCTGGCTGGAGCAGCTCACCGTCTCTTTACCGTTCGAAACGGTTGCCGTAATGTTGTAGGTTCCCGGAGCGGAAGCGCTGAAATCAGCCTGATCGCCATTGCCGTTGATGTTTCCGCCGGAAGCAGACCACGTATAGGTCAGCCTGCCGCCCTTCGGATTGTTGGCGTTGGCGCGAATCGCGGCGACCTCATCCTGCATCATGGAGTTTCTCGAAGTGGAGCAGCTCACCGTCAGCGGTTCTTCGCTTCGGCGCGTGCCGAAGGCGCCCTGAACGACGAAGCCGTGATTGCCCCCGCGCTGCGCCTGAGCGGTCTCGCTGGCAGAATTGTTGAACGAAGCCTGATACCCGGCGCCTATAGCGCCCCATCTTGCCGGATAGTAACGGATACCCGCTATGACTTCCATCGGGCGATACGGGTTGACGCTATTCCAGGTGTCGTCGCCGACGTAAGTGGTACCGGTCGTTTCCGCAATTACACGAACGGAAGAATGTATCGGCAGTTCCACGCCGCCGCGCCAGATAAGTTCATCCCGAAACATGGCGGTGGTGTTATCGGGATCACCGACGAAATTCATACCGACGTTCCCGTGGAAGCGGATGAATTGAGCCGCAGTCTTGGAAATAAGCACAAAAGCTCCGGCGTCGTAGGTGCCTTTGGATAAGCCGCGACGGAGACCCACAGGGTCTGTCTGTCCGGGGATTGTGCCGGTTCCCGCGACGGCAAAGCTGAACGGGTTTCCTCTGCGTTCCGAGAGTAAATTCACTCTGCCGCCGAGATGAATGTCGCTGAAGCCGTTGGTATGCGGAATATCAACAAACGGCGCATCCTGTGTGAAATACGTCGCACCTGTCGTAGTTCTCGCCAAACGCGGCGCGCCGTTGTTAAGATAGGAACCCTGGTCATAGTACGGGAGGATGCCGCTTGCGCTGACGCGTCGCCGAACATCCACTGAACCGAATACTTCAAAACGGTCGACTACGCCCACCGCGGCTCCGGCAACCGCTCTTCCTATCGTCAATTGTCCGGGATCCCGATTGAATTGGTCGTAACCGAAAGTGAAATTGGTTTCCCCTCGTTGAAGGTTTTCCGCATCCCAGGTTTTGAACAGACCGGTTGTGCCGTCAAGCGTACCGGCATAAAACTCCTGCTTTCTTTCCTGGGCAAAACCGGAAATTGAAATTGCAAGTAATAGAAAGCATAACGCGATTACGCGTAGCTGCCTAGTGTTCATGTTTCGTTTCTCCATTTGAACTGGTTTTCGTAGTCATACACACACTAAATTAAGCCAGCCCCGTACAAACGACAGGATAGCCTAAAACTAAGACTCACCTACTATACTTCATTTCCAAAGCCTTTGCAAGTACGGCGTTTGCTTTGGTGCTTAAAACTGGTTGAATCGGAACAAATCCATTTTTCACGATAAAATATACGTCATATACCCTTTGCAGGAAACAAAAAAGTTTTTTCGCTGTCCGGCGAAAATAAAAAATTTCGGGAAACGCTCTTGCGCCTGGTAAGGATACGCGCTACTATTCACCGCCTTTAAGAACGGGGTCGTAGTTCAGTTGGTTAGAACGCCGGCCTGTCACGCCGGAGGTCGCGAGTTCGAGTCTCGTCGGCCCCGCCACTAACCAGAAAAAAGGGGGCTCGTTGAGCCCCCTTTTTTTAGTGGTCGGTCGTCGGCAGTTCCTTAAATTAAGGAGCGCCGCACGGCCGGCGTCCCGCGGGACACGCTTTCAACCGACCGCCGCCCATTCTAAATTGTAGCGTGCACGCCGTCTCCGATATATAATGCCCGCTGCAGCCGGAAAATAATTTCTTTGATTTGAGAGGAGACGACATAATGATGCGACAGGCCAGGATTCTGCCTCTTGCGGCAATTGCAGCATGTTTTGTATTGATAGCATCCCAGGCGGCTTTCGCGCAGCAGCCGTGCGAGAGCCTGAAATCCATCAAACTACCGAACATCACATTTACGAATGCGGAAGCAGCGGAACCGGGATGGGAAATGCCGGCCCAGACCGGCTTTACCGGTTCGGCCGCGCAGAAGATTCCTGTAGCGTTCTGCCGGGTGGAAGCATACGCGACGCCGACCAGCGACTCACGCATCGGCATCGAGGTATGGCTTCCGATTGCGAAAAACTGGAACGGGAAATTGCTTGCCGTGGGCAATCCCGGCTTTATCGGTTCGTTGTCACAAGGCGCCCTGGCCGGTAACATCCAGCGCGGCTACGCGACCGCTGCGACCGACACCGGTCATGTGGACGGCACCGCCGGGTGGGCGATCGGCCATCCGGAAAAATGGGCGGACTGGGGCTATCGCGCCGTACACGAAACCGCCGTGGTGGCCAAACGCCTTATTGAAGCTTACTATGGACGGCCTGCGCAATATTCATACTGGAACAGTTGTCATAACGGCGGCAATCAGGGGCTCTCCGAAGCCCAGCGCTACCCGGGCGATTTTGACGGCATAGTCACGGGCGACCCGGCGTTTCGCATCTCGCACCTGCAGCCCGGCACGCTCTATCTGAGCTGGGTTTCACTAAAGGACGGCACCGGCGCGCCCGGCTATATTCCTACATCGAAATACGCCGTACTGAACAAAGCGGCGCTTGACGCCTGTGACGAAAACGACGGCCTCAAGGACGGCATTATCACCGACCCGCCGCGCTGTAAATTCGACCCGATCGTTACGCTGTGCAAAGACGGCGACAGGCCTGACTGCCTCACCGCCCCGCAGCTGGAAACCGCGCGCAAAATATATGAAGGCGCAAAATACAGCGACGGCAGGCAGATACACAGCGGCATGGCGCCGGGAAGCGAGCTGCAATGGACTCTCGTTTCAGAAAAAGAGCCGTTTTACGTCAATGTTGATTATTTTAAGGGAATGGTTTTCCAGGATTTGGACTGGGATTGGAAAACGTTTGACGTTGACCGTGATACGCGCCTTGGCGTCGAGCGCGCCGGTAAACATGTCGACAACGACAATCCCGATCTGCGACCGTTTAAAAACTCGAACGGCAAGCTTATTATTTACCAGGGCTGGAACAGTATCGCTCTTCCCTCCAAAACAATCGTGGAGTATTACGACAATGTCGTAAAAGCCGTAGGCGGACTGAAAGAGACGCAGGACTTCGCCAGACTGTTTATGCTGCCGAACTCAAGCGGTTGTTCGGGCGTTTTCAACCCGGAAGAATTCAACGCGTTTCAGGCGATTCAGGACTGGGTGGAAAAAGGAATCGCTCCGGAAACCATCACCTTTGTGATGAATGAGCGCGGCGCCGAGGGCAATGTTACACGGACGCGTCCCGTGTGCGCCTATCCCAAAATATCCCGTTACAAGGGAAGCGGCGACCCGAACGACGCTGCGAACTTTTCCTGTGTCGATCCAAAATAGCGGTCAGTGGTCATTAATAAAAGGAGGTTGTTTATATGATAAAGATTTCAGACTTATTCAAGGTTGATGGCTATGGCGTCCTCGTAACCGGCGGCGCGAGCGGCATCGGGCTCGGCTATGCCGAGGCGCTGGCTTCAAACGGTGCGCGCGTGACGCTGCTCGACATTGATCGGCAGCGTGTTAAAAATGAAACGAAACGGCTCGGTGACGCCGGACTGGATGTCCGCGGCGTTGTCGTGGACGTAACGGATCATAAATCACTCGACGAGGCCATTGACGAAGCCGCGAATATTTACGGCGGGCTGGATGTTGTTTTCGCCAACGCCGGCATCGATCCGGGCGTCGGTTTCGTCGGCGCATGGGCGGGCGCCGACCGTCCGCGGCTGGAGGAAGGCGCGCTGGAAAATTACACCGACGAACGCTGGAACCATGTAATCGACGTCAACCTGAACGGCGTTTTTGCCACCGTGCGAGCGGCGGCGCGCAACATGCGCCCCAGGAAATCCGGACGCATTATCGTCACCACGTCGCTCGCCGACGTACGCATCGAACCGGCCATCGGCGCTGCGTATATGGCGGCCAAAGCCGGCACTGCCATATTCACGCGCAACATCGCACTGGAACTTGCCGCTTACAATATAACCGTCAACGCCATCTCGCCGGGTTACATCGTTACCAACATCGGTAACGGCCACGCGTTGGATCCGGAAGAACAAAAGGCGGTGGCCAAAATGATTCCCGCGCACCGCGTGGGCTGGCCCAGTGATTTTTACGGCATCGCCCTGTTCCTCGCTTCCCGCGCTTCGGATTACGTCACCGGGCAGGAGATCATCGTGGACGGCGGATGGGGTCTCGGCATGGTGGATTAACCACCAACGACGGTAATCGGGGAAAAATGAATCCTTCATTTTTCCCCGATCATTGTCATTACCGACATTCACCAAAGGCCGCTGTTTCCGGCCACGGGATGCTGTTTTTCGGGACTTGCCGCGCCCGGAGCCTTGAGCGTGAATACTATCGTCAGTACAATAACCAGGCTTCCTGCGATTGCGTACATCGGCCGATATCCCGCGACATCCGACACCCAGCCCCACAGCGGCGAACCCAGTCCCATTCCCAGGTCGAACAGCGACAGGTATAAACCCAACGCCAAACCCTTGTTCTCACGGCCCAGAAAGTCGATGACATAAGTGCTGAGCGCGGGGAAAATCAGCCCCTGTCCGAGCCCGGCGATAAAACCTGCCGCTAAAAACCAGACATAGGAATGCAGCCCCGCAATCCAGAAAAGGTTCAGGCCGATCATCACCGCCGAAGGAAAGATGACTTTTTTACGGCCGTAACGGTCGGAAATATCACCGACGCCGACGCGCGTCAGAATGGCCGCGATGGAAAACACGAGAAAAAACGGCGCGATGCGGCCAAAGCCGATGCTGGTTCCGAAAAGAGCGATAAAATTCAACACTGCGCCGCGCGCCGCGCCGTGCGCCACCGGCATTACGGCAATAATCACCAGAATCCATAAGGAATGCCGCCGGATGTCCACGGAAGAAGCGGCCGCGCGCCGTCCGGTATTACGCGGCTTTTCTCGTATGGCGAATACACAGGCCAGGGAGGCCGCGGCTGTTACAATACCAATTACAAAAACCGCGTGAAAATCGTAACGGCGGAAAACTTCCTCGGCCAGCATGGGTCCCGCCGCGCCCGCGACAATGCCCGCCGCGCCGATAATTCCAAGAGACTGCGCCATTTTCTCCGGGGGTGACAGCTCGGAACAGATAGCCATAAGCGCCGTCGTTCCGACTCCCCAGCCAATGCCGTTTACGGCGCGCAAAACCAGAGCCAGCCACCCCGCGCTTTCAACCAGAAAGAAACCCGGAACGGACAGCATTATTATGAACATCCCAGCCATCGCCACTTTACGGCCGCCCTGTTTGTCCAGAACGCGTCCGAAAAACGGCCGAACCAGGATCGCCGTAACGCTGTGAATGCCCATGATAAGCCCAACACGGCTTTTGGAGGGCTGGAACTGGTCGAGATAAAGCGGGAACAGATAAAAAACCGCGATGCTTAAAAAAACAAAAAAATAGGCGCATGACGCCAAAACAAAATCCCTGCCGTATCGCGACCGTTTCACTTTATTTCTCCCGCCGGGCAAACAATTACCTGAAATTCCGCGAAAAATTATACCCGCACAGGTACAAAACAGGAATTCTTCATAATGACGTAGTCACGGGAGCGCCCGTTAAAATGAATGTTTGACGATGCCGCCGCGGGCTGGCATCCTTAAAAATTCATAAAATAATTTCCGGATGCCGAATTATGACCGACAAAAAGCTTCCGTTCACAAAGGCGGAAATTGAAAAGATCATTGAAAAATACCCGACGCCGTTTCATATCTACGACGCGCTCGCCATCCGCGAAAACGTCCGGCGCTTTCTGAAAGCCTTTTCCGGGCTCCCGGAATTCAAGGAATATTACGCCGTTAAAGCCTGCCCGAATCCGGAGATCGTCCGTATGCTGAAAGATCTGGGTTGCGGAGCGGATTGCAGTTCGCTGGCGGAACTGGCGCTTGCGGAGCGCGTCGGCGTCACCGGCGAGAACATCATGTTTACCTCCAACGACACCCCCGCCGGGGAATTTCAAAAAGCGCGCGAACTGGGCGCCATCATCAATCTGGACGACATCAGTCATATCGATTTTCTTAAAAAGCACGCCGGCATCCCCGAAGTCATCTCTATCCGCTACAATCCCGGCCCGCGGCGCGTCGGCAGCAACGTCATAATAGGCAATCCGTCGGAAGCCAAATACGGATTCACTTACGAACAGGTATTTGAAGGCTGCGCGCGGCTGCGCGATCTTGACGTCAAACGTTTCGGCCTGCATTCATTTATCATTTCAAACGATATCGACCGCTCGCATTACCTGGAAACCGCGCGGATGCTGTTTCAACTGGCTGTGGAGGTCAAAGCGAAGACAGGCGTTCGCATTGAATTCGTAAATCTCTCCGGCGGGCTTGGGATACCTTATCGGCCTGAACAGGACGCCGTTGATATTGAAGCCCTGGGGCGCGAAATCGTGCAGGCGTATGACGAACTTGTGCGCCCGGCCGGTCTTCATCCCATGAAGATTTTCGCCGAATGCGGACGCTATATCACCGGGCCTTACGGCTACCTGGTTTCTACCGTGCTGCACAAAAAAAATATATATCGTGAATACGTGGGGCTTGACGCCTGTATGACGAATCTTATGCGCCCCGCCCTTTACGGCGCGTATCACCATATCACCGTGATGGGAAAGGAAAACGCGCCCGCCGCACGCGTTTATGACGTAACCGGGTCGCTGTGCGAAAACAACGACAAGTTTGCCGTTCAGAGGGAACTGCCGGAAATCGAGCCGGGGGATATCGTCGTTATCCACGACGCCGGAGCGCACGGCCACGCCATGGGATTCAACTACAACGGCAAGCTCCGCTCCGCCGAACTTCTCCTCACGCAAGACGGCAGCGTCGAACTCATACGCCGCGCCGAGACGCTGGACGATTATTTCGCCACCGTCCGGTTTTGATGCTTCTGCGCCAGGATTAGTCCGCCGACAACGATAAAAATGGCCGCAAATTTCACCGGAGAAAAATATTCCTGCCCTGCTATTGCGGCCAGAATAAAAGTGACAATCGGAACAATATTGGAAAACACATTGGTTCTTGCGATTCCTCCTATTTTTATGGCATTTGCAAAAAACAGGAAAGCGGCGGCGGAACAGAAAAAGGACAATATTAAAAGCGCCGTCCAGAGCAGAACGCCTTCTTCTCCGGAAACGGCAAACAGGGAATTGCGGATTGCGTCCAGGTCTGAAAAACCAAAAAATAAAGGCGTAAACAAAACGCAGCCTATGATGTTCTGCCAGGTCAGCAAGGCGATTGGATTGTAATTATGCAGTAGTTTTTTCAAAATCATGATATAACAAGTCGCCGAAAATACGGCTAAAAACGCAAGTAAAACGCCGCGAACATTCACAATATCAAATCCGGCATTATCCCAAAGTAAAATAAATATCGTGCCGCAAATTGAAACAGCTATCCCCAAGGCATTGATGACACTCAATTTTTCCCTGAAAATCAATACGGCAAAAACAGTCGTAAAGATGGGAATGGTGGCGACAATCACGGAAACCAGACTTGCCGAAAGATATACCAGGGAAAAATTTTCTCCCAAAAAATACAGAAAAGGCTCAAAAACCGCCAACAATCCCATAAATTTCAAATCTTTCCATTGAAATTTAAAGGTGTCTCCGTAAAACAAAAATACGGTTGGAATAAGAACGAACAGTGAAATGAATAATCTCAGCCAGATTAATGCGACAGGGTCCAGGTTTTGCAGGCAGATTTTGGTAAATACAAAAGACGAACCCCATATTATCATGGAGGTCAGGGCGTAAAGATAAAACCTGAACGATATTTTCATATACAGCAGATGTAATTTGACAGGGGTGGATTTAAGGAAACACTGATTAATTACCTGTTTCCAGAACAATACATTTGAAATTTACATCTTAAACTCTTTTAATGTTTTCTGCAACTCTTTGGAAATTTCAGAAAGATCCCTGGAAGAACTCATTACTGAATTGACGCTCCGGGCGGATTCTTTTGCAATATCTTGCAGAGAAACTATATCTCTGGATATATTAGTCGCGCTCCTTGCCGCTTCGCCGGCATTGCGGCTTACATCGTCAGCTCCCTTTGCCACCTCGCCTATAGCGTTGGAAACCCGTTTTGCGCCTGTGTTCGCCTGCGCGACATTATGCGCTATTTCATTGCTTGTTCTGGTTTGCTGATCGACATGGTTCGATATCGTTTCGACCGACTGGTTGATTCGCACTATTATGTCGGAAACATCGTGAATAACTTTAACGGCGTTATTTGTACCGTTCTGAATGTGTTCTATGCGGCGGGCTATGCCATCCGCGCTTTGCGCGCTCTGGTTTGCGAGTTCTTTAATTTCGCCTGCCACAACAGCAAATCCCTTGCCCGCTTCTCCTGCGCCTGCCGCCTCAATAGTGGCGTTTAACGCAAGCAGATTCGTTTTATTGGCTATCTTTTTAATAACATCCGTCACCTGCCCTATTTCTTTGGCGGCATGGCCGAGTTCGTTCATTACGCCCGTAGCGTCCGTAGCCTTATCGTTAGCTTCTTTGGCGACCTGGCGGACTTCCATTGTGTTGTTCGCAATTTGGCGTATGCTTGCGGTCATTTCATCTATTGCGTATGCAATGGTATTCATATTCGCGCTCATTTGTTCAGCCGCGCCCGCAACTTCGTTGGCATTCACGCTTGCCTGCTCCGCGCCGCCCGCCATTGCTTCTATGTTATGTGTCATTTGTCCGGTCGCATTGGCGAAGGAATTGGATTTACTTACCGTGAAATCCGCTGAATTCGTCAATTGCGTTGCGGTAGAATGTAAATCCTGTGAATTTTTGAGCAGAATTTCCGCGTTGTTGTTTACAGTTTTTATAAACCCGCGCAATTTTTCAATAAATTTGTTAAAACGAATGGACATGCCGGCAATTTCATCTTCGCCGCTTACTTTCAGCTGAATATTCAGATTTCCGTCGCTGGCCGTATCTACAGCTTCTATTGTTTTTTTAATTCTTCCGCTTATACGCGAGCCGACCAGTAAAGAAGTTATTATGGCGATAACAACAAAAAGGCTTATAATCCCCAGCACTCCCAGAAGCGAGTTGTTGTCCAGGGCCGTAATGGACCCCGTCGAAATCAAAAACCAATCCGTATTTTGAACAGGCGCGGAAACAACATAATCTTTTTTCCCAAGAACGACCGACGCCCTGCTTTTCAAAAGTTTATCTTTTGAAAATTCCGAGGCGTTCAAATCCTGAAAAATACTTTTTTCATTCTTGACATATTCCTGGTCTGAATGGGTAATATACACACCGTTTGCGTTTACCAGAAATGAACTGCCGTCGTCCGTTACTTTTTTAGTGCTTACTATCCTTGTCAGTTCCGTTAAAAATACATCTACCCCCACCACTCCCTGTATTCTTCCTCTGTCGTCCTTAACCGTCTGCACAACCGATATGCACAATTCGCCCGTGCTGGAATCAACATACGGATCGGTCATGCTGGGCCTATCCGGATTTGCCATCGCCTGTCCGAACCAGGGTCTTTTAAGTTGATCCCAGTCAGGGTTCAATTTATACGGATCCCAATCCGTTGCCGTTACAAAATAACCGCCGTCAAAACGGGAAACCGCCGTGCCGTAATAAAGCTCAAAGGCGGAAGGGTTTACCGGCAGCATTTTTAAAAAAGCTTCCCTGGTCTGCTCCCTGGTTGAATACGACGCTTTTGTAGCGGCGTAAAGAGCCAAATCGATGGCTTTGGTGAGCTCCACATGAACATCGGAATTTAAATAATTAATGGTCGTCACAGCCAGATGTTCTAAATTTTGCATGTTTGCCCGTTTAGAACTTGTCACGAAAGCGGCCATAAAGGCTACGGAAATCGCGAGCACCAAACCTATGGACAGCGCCTGCATCTTAAAGGATATGGAATGTATGCGTGACTGCGTTTGCTTCATTTCTTCTCCTCGTTTCGTGATACGGCTTACATATCAATTCCAAACTGTGGCAGTGCATGATTAAAGCCTTCGCCGGGGGCAAACGGCTTTGCGAAAGCGCTTGCCCCGGCGAAAGCGAGAACAAGGGTAAAAATCAGTGCGGCCGACAGTTTATTCATTTTAAAAATCTCTTTGTCGCTTTTGCAATTTACCCTTATCGTGCGGGCGGGGAAAAACATTCAAATTTCTACGAAATATTCAATTTTAGTCCCATCCGGATTTTGTCCCGGCGGGAACTTCTTTGCAGTAGGCTTCGGCCGCCTGGATCAGTCCATCGTAGATTTTGAAGGAATGCCAGACATCCAGAACGCCGGTGCCTGAGAACAATGAGCCTTTTCCAAAATTCATTCGCATCGCGACTACGCCGAGTTCTTCATCCACGGCGATTACGCGATGGGTAATTTCAGACAGGGTGGGAATCGACTGGGTCTTCATGACGTTGCAGGTCGGAAAGAATGTGCAGCCCGGCCCCGCCATGAGCTGGCCGTTTTCGTATCTGTAGGCTTCCTCCGCCATTGGGGAATTCGCCTTCACAAAACTTCCGATTCTGAGGCCTTCCGGATAGGTAAGAGCTATTTTGATGGCCTCTTCACGTGATGTTTTTCGGCCGGCTGGGACCTCGCTCAGCATAAGCGGCTTGACCGTTTGCAAATTCTCGGGAGTGTAGAGCATACCTTCTTCCCTGTTGCGCACCAGCATCGTTTCAATTTCGGAAATCTTTTTATCTTCGATTTTCAGCCGGATTACATACAGCGTCGGCGTGTCTCCGCCTTCAACCACCAGAAACGAGACCGCGACTCCCTGTTTTACATCCAGAATATCCCTGCGGTAGCCGGTAAGTTTTGTAAAGGTCTTCCACATCCCTTCGCCGAGTTTCAGCTCCTTGCTGTCTTCGGTAAATTTCAGATTGGCAGTAACCTGCAGGGCGCCAGGATTGTGCGCCGCCATGGCGTCGAGGTACTGTGTAACGATGCCACGGAGGCATTCCCGATCGCAGTTCTGGGCGTGGGCGGCTGACGGCGCCGCGCAGACATAAAGCAGAACAAGCGCCGCGGCGGCAATCATAGTTTTTCGCATCATAATAAACCTTTCCTTTTTTCTAATTTAACAACAAAGTCAGGAGACTCATGCAACCATTTACGAAATTTCGGGCTTCATTATAAAGCATGTTTCCCCCCGAATGGAACAGGCGTATTGCCTGACGCTGCCGGGAACAGTTTAAAAACCGTTCCCGATCAGCGCTTTTCCTGCCTGTTTTTCAAAATATTCCCCAACCCGGCAAAGGGATTATAGGTTGACATGCCGGTCTGATCTCCGCCCGCAGACGGCCCTTCCGACCAGTCCGCCGCCAGATTCCGGGAATGTTCATTTTCATGGCAATATACGCACAGGAGTTCCCAGTTGCTGCCGTCGGGCGGGTTGTTGTCGTGGTCGTGATCTTTGTGATGCACCGTCAGCTCGCGTAACCGCTTCCCTTCAAACTCACGCCCGCAATGTCCACAGACCGGCGGGAACAGTTTCAGGGCTTGTTCCCTATACCCCTTCATGCGATCGTCGCGCTCGCGTCTGAGCTTCGCGATAAATTCCTGGTCGCTTTGCGAATAACTTGCCTGCACGGTTATCTCCTTCTTCACGCAAATGTTGAATTACATATATCCGGATAAAATTAGCACAACCGGCCCGGATATTACATGGGGATTCCGCCGCTTGGGCGGCGCAGGCGGGCGCGCGGACGGCAAGGCGGGACGACGTCCCGTAATGCGTTAATACGCGCTTTACATCCTGCAAAATTATACTTTATCTGATTATACGGTACGGATAGCTTGTATCGACACCTGAGTACGCCAACCGTTCCGATCAATCCCGCCTGCCTGCAGCAGGCAGACGCCGGCCGACTCAGGCGACATTCTGCCTGTTCTTTCCATTATTCCATCCCAGGAAACGCTACTAAAAAACAGTCCGGGGTGGCATAGTATATCTGCCTGAGTGTATGTAATGGAAAGAGCGGAAGATGCTCCCAATGCAACGGAACCGCGGCGTTAATACGAAGCAGAGACGAAAAAATGAGTTGTTTACCAGGAACGATTCCTTATCCCGTCATCAAAATAGACGGTAAAAATAACGAAATAATAACGGTTGAAGATCCGGTTATTGAAGAAATCACCCTTGCCCTGTTTTTAAACGGACAGGAACTGATAACCATGTCGGCATCAGTCGGCGAGGAAGAATTTCTGGCTGCGGGTTTTTTGGCCGCGGAGGGAATTATCAACGAAGCCGGGGAGATAAAGTCGATTGAAGCAGACAGGGTAAACGGCATTATCAGGGTTGAGACGCACAAGGAAGAAACCATTCCTGAAAAATTATTTTTGAAACGCTGTCTGACGGCCTGCCGCGGCAAAGGACGAAACGAATATAGTTTTACCGGCGACGATTTTACGATAAAAAAAACGAAAGGCTCCGTTTTTTTAACGCCGCGGGATATCATGGCATATTCTCAAATGCTTGAAGACAATTCCAGGCTGTTTCATGCCACAGGCGGGGTTCACGGCGGGGCGCTTGCCGAAAACGGGCGGTTTATTCTCCTTAGTTTTGACATCGGCAGACACAATGTTTTTGACAAGATTTACGGCCGTTGTCTGCTTGAGGGAATACCCACGCAAAATAGAATAATGGTGTTTACCGGGCGCGTTTCTACAGAAATACTCATTAAATTGAGTAAAATGAATATTCCGGTGATTATCGCCTGTTCCGCCCCCACCAGCCTGGCTCTTGGCATGGCCGAAGCATTGGATATTACTGTTGTCGGATTTGCCCGGGGCGAGCGGATGAACATTTATACTCACCCGCATCGGGTAATTTTAAACCCGGCAAACGACGTGGTCACGTGAACGCCGGCCTGACTGTTGCCCACAGTTGACACTGAGGGTGGCATTGGAACTGACAGTTGACGTTCCGTTCGGAGGTGCACAACATGTTGTTTACCGAATTTAATATTGAAGAAGCAAAAGAAGTATGGCTTGAGGAATTTCGCGAGGAAGAACGGGAACGGCTTCTGGAAATTGCGCGGGCGATGTTTGCTGACGGCGATAGCTTTGAAAAAATTGCCCGCAACACCGGGATGCCTCTGGATACGTTAAAAGAAAAACTGCGCGTTCAATGATTAAGTACGGGGTTGGCGCCCGTATTATTGGTATTACATGGATAGCGGCTCACTGGAGCCGTTGTCCTGCCTCTACTTTTTCGTTGCAGTTTGAGGCTATCAGTAGATCGAGGAAGGCGATTTGATTTTTTGTAAAAGTGAATATGTCAAGGAGACTGAACAATCGCAACGTAGTAGGCATGCTTGGTTGTGCTACCGTGGGAGGAAAATCATGACACATTATTTTCATAATATTGCGACGGTTTTTATTTTAGTTTTGTTTTTTATCTGCCTTTCCTTTTCCGCCGGGCAGGATATTCCCGCAACGCAGAAGACTGAAACCGCTTCCGAATCCGAACAAATCGAACCGCTTAAGATAATGTTATCCGTCAATGAAGTAAGGCTGGATGTCGTAGTGTTGGATAAAAAAACCGGGAATCCAATTAGGGATTTAAACGCAGATGATTTCGAGGTTTTCCAGAATGGCGCGCGACAGAATATCCTGTCAAGCGTCTATATTGATAATCTATCTGATATTGCCGTTCAGCCTTCCGTTCCCCGAAAAGCCGCACGTGGTCTCCCGCCGATTCCAATGCCAACAATTGATCTGAAAAGAGAAGATACCCATCGGACCATTATTTTAGTTGTAGACGATCTTTCGATGAGTTTTGAAGACGGATATTACGCAAAGATGGCCCTTCGTAATTTTGTGGAAAAGCAGATGCAATCTGGCGACATGGTCGCTATTCTAAAGACCAGTTATGGCAATAGTGCACTGCAGATGTTTCTTTCCGACAAACGCCAGGCGCTTGCACGGATAGACGCCATGCACCTGGAAATGGCGCCTTGGCCCGCGCCCAGTAGCAGAATTTACGATAATCAGTTATCCACTCTTTCCTACAGTCTCCACGCCCTGAAAGACATGCCTGGACGGAAAATTCTGGTCATGATGACCGCGCAAACGGATCTTGGCACTTACGATTACAACACTGCTGCACACTACAACAAGCTATTCACCAGACTGGCGGATGACGCCATGCGGGCGGGTGTCGTTGTTAATTTTCAGTTTCTGGAGATTCCCGATCTGAAAAAGAAATGGCTGGCGTTGTCGAATATTTTCATGATTACCGACGCGGAAGACGTGAAATGGATGTATTCGAAAGAGACGTCGGAAGGAGTGTTTTTCCCGATGTTTCAGGGAGAGGAAGTACGGAGTCCGGCGCTTCGGACATATAAAACCGGAGACAATCTGCAAACCCTGGCAATGTTATATAACGCCGACGAAAAAGCGATAGGTCGTTCTGAAATTAAAACACAGGCCATATTGTACAAAGACAGCGAAGAATTTATGCGCGGTAATCCGATACCGATTACTCTGGAGCAGGTTGATAATTCGGGTAATGTTCCAATTCTGCATAAATTTACGGTAGGAATAAACATGCCGCCTGGCGACTATGTACTGCAACTTGTGGCAACCGACGGAAAGAACAGCAAAAACAATGAAGGAATCGCTTTTCAAACCCTGAGCTTTACGGTTATTGAAGATCAAACATGTGAAACAGGAGGTAATATATGCGCAGAATGATAAAATCGACATGGTTAATAATTCCCGTATTTCGGGCTTCGACGATGCTACAATAACGATGCGTTTTCCCGTCCTTATTCCGCTTGTTCATCCGTAAAACATGTTCTAACAGTCTTCTTTCTGCTCTATCCCGCCTTGTGTGGATTGGCATCATTAATCCACGGGCTGAAAAATGTGAACAGATTGTCTATGGCGATATTGATATCAAACAGATCAACCTTGCCGTCACGTTCGGCGTACATGTTCTGCATCATGATCGTCTGGAAAAAGGAGATGATGAAGGTGCATACCGTTTCGTCGTCCACCGGGATCGTCAGGACACCCTCGTTTTTCGCCTTCGTGATGAACCGCAGGAGCAGGTTAAATTGCTCCTGCATGCAAAGCGTGGAAGCATTGAAAAGATCCTCGTGCTTGGTCATAGAAACGACGAAATTCGACATCATGGACGGCGTGGGCGTGATCTCACCGCCTTTGCAGAACTTCGCACAGGATGCGACGGCGAACTCGCGCAGCGCATCCAAAAACGGCAGGTTGCGCGACATGATCTCTACGTACCTGTCATAAATGGCGCGCTGCTCCCTTATTACAATATGTACAAAAAGCGCTTCCTTGTCGGGGAAATAGTGGTAGATGGCAGCTTTGGAGAACCCCGCCGCTTCGGCGATGTCATCAAGCCGAACATTCCCATACCCGTCTCGCGCGATGATCCTGGCCGCCGCGTCCATGATGAGTTCGCGTTTCATGTCCTTGACAGCCTCTTTTCGGGCTGCCTTTGGGTCTATTCCGTTCAATTTAACACCTCTTATTACTTAATCTCTACTCTAAATGAATGACAGTCATTACAGTATAGTTTCGACGGCTCTGTATGTGTTGTGTGGCAGATTGTGCATCTAATATCCCCCTGATGGCTGTCGTGGAAATTCATCTCCCTGGTTAAACCGCCGTCGGAGTAGTTTTTATGGACAGGCTTGCCGTCTTTATCCAGTTTTCCCTTGTAAGTGTCGCCGGAAGTTTTATGGCACCCTTTGCACGCGCTTGCCGGCGCTATTTTTTCGGGCGTATCCGTATTATGGCAATTTGCACAGCTAAGGTTTTGGTGGGTTTTGTTTCTGACTATATCGCCAACCTTCGCGTGCGCGCAGATAAATGTCAACAAAAAAATTAAACTAATTACGACGTTTTTCACTTAATTCTCCGTTCCGCTCCAAGCAATAAAGAGGTTTATCAGTACCGAAAAATATACTCTCCCTTTCCCTGTCTTAATGGAGAGGGAAAGGGAGAGTATTATATTAATATTCAGCTTTCCCCATTTTTACAAGGATATCCGTAACAGCCATCCTTCCGCTGCCGATAGCAAAACCGAATGTTGTTCCCGAAGCGGAATGTAACGAATACGAACCTACGAACAGCCCGCCTACATCCTTACCCGTAACATAAAGACCGGGAATCGGTTTAAGGTCTTTGTCAAGAGCCTGTAATTCTTTATTGACCCTTATTCCGCCCAACGTCGTCATGGCAATCTCTTCCAT
>Ga0123353_10001576_pt1 | contig 28018 bp, 23 predicted proteins | sample TergutLab28metaG_3_FD_92763 | JGI IMG/M metagenome (GOLD analysis project Ga0123353, IMG submission 92763) | Labiotermes labralis P3 segment gut microbial communities from Petit-Saut dam, French Guiana - Lab288 P3 | ecosystem: Host-associated > Arthropoda: Insects > Digestive system > Gut ...
GAGGCGCAGAAAGAAGCCAGAGCGGTATTTCTCCGGCTGTTTAACACGTTACGTTCGTGGGAACAGACACCTGTCGAAGAATCCAACGAGGACGTATACAACAGGCTTTACGAAAGATACGTCGAACTGTTTGGCGACCCCGACGATCCAGAGATCGCGGCGGCCCGAGACAGAGCGATTCAGGAGATCAACGACAGTTACGCACAACGAAGAGATGCGGCCAGCCCGGAAGGCGTGCTAGCGAGGAAGGTGGCTGCGAGAGAAGAGAGAGTCAGACTTATGCGAGAGAAGTTCGCACCGAAAAGGACTTACGAATAATGGCAGTCACAGGCGCCGACAGTCTTCTCTGGCAAGCTCAGAGCTTCGCCCCTATGAGTTCCGGCGGTCCGCTGGCGCAGCGATCGGGGACCGACGGAATCTTTCCGGGTGGGATACCGGGTATGCTCGCGAACATGCTGCTCGGCAAGCCGATGCAGAACCTCGCTACCCAGCACGGCACGCTGATGACGGGGCTAGGCCACGATCAGAATATGTACGACGCCTGGAAGCAACAGATAGCGACTATACAACAGTCGCAAGGGGCTTCCCAGGTCTCGCAGATCAATCGTGAAACCTACGAAAAGTTTATACAGAATGTCGTCGGTGGTGCCAACGTACAAGTGGCACCGGACACGTTGAAGGCCATGTCGGGCATGATGGCTACGGTCATGCCCATGCTTGCCGGTATGGACCCTGAACGGGTCGACAAGTTGATGCCTGGCGCCGGATCGGCGGACGTCATGTACCAGAGGATGGCACAAGGCAGCCGTTACAGGGTCGACCCGAACACAGGACGTCTCGGTCAAGACTCCAGCCACGTTGCCGAACTGACGAAGAACCTATTCGACCGGATGTATAACAAGACCGACGAGCAGGGAAACGTCGTCAGGGATGACGAAGGTAACGCGGTACGCGACTTCACGAAAGCCAAGGGATACAAGGCGGGCAAGTTAGGGTCCATTTACGATGAGATGGCCCGGCGAGGCATGATCGACAGCGGCAACCGCGACGACGACGAGATTCAAGTCATCCGCGAGATGCAGCAGGACTCGGCGACAAGTGGTCGCGTAAACAACATGCTTGCCGGACGAGACGTCGGCCAGATGGATCGAGCAACGCGGACCAAGTTGCTCGACGAGCTTCGGGCTTCGACGTTCCAGAAGACCACGCAAGACGCCGACGGGAACACCGTAATCCAGGAAGCGTCGGGTCGCGACATAGTCAAAGGTAAGATGGGCCAACTCGATTCGCGACGGGTCGAACAATCTATGACGAAGTACATGGGGGCCTTGTCGGCCGTCCGTGACGTCTTCGGGGAAAACACGCCGATCGAACAGCAGTTCAACATACTGAACCAGATGTCGCAAGGAGGCATGGCTCAACTCTCGCCAGAAGAGTTGGAGTCGCAAGTACGGACCATGCACTACTTGTCGAAGCAGGGCGGCATGTCGATGGACAAAATCAATACGATGCAGCAGAACATCGCTGTCGAGTTGCAGAACCGCGGTCTGAATCCCGTTATGGCTGCCGAGATGACCCGCAACAACGTCGCGATGGGGAACGCCTACAGAGCTATGGGGGGATCATCGATTCCCGGCTGGGGTCGCATGAACGACGAGCAGATGATGGCCTACGACGCGAAGCTGCAAGCATCGGCGGCCGACTCCTCGCAAGCGAATCGCATGGCCGCGGTCATGCGTATCGGAGACCAGGCCGGCGGCTTTGCGAAAGGAAGTGCGGCCGAGGCGTTGTTCAACGCGGTCAAAGACGGCAAGTCCTCCTACATCGACCCGTCGACGGGGGAACGAGTATCCACGCTCAATATGTCGGACGAGGAAGTCGCGTCGGTGATCTCATCCGGCGGTACGGGCATGTCGCAGTCGGCCGCGTTGGCTTCTCTCACACAGAAGCGAGCCAACCAGGAGTACGTGCATAAGTACAAGACGGACCAGTACGCCCAGAACCAGCAGGGCGAAGAGGGCGGCAAGTTACTTGCCGATGTCATGGCAAGCGAGGTCTCGGATTCACTCCAGGGCGTTATTCAGGACGACGATCTTCGAGAGTCGATGGCCGACAACATCGGCACGGCTATGGACAACGCCTTAGCGGGAATGACGATGGCCGAGCGTGCCGATCCGAAGAAACGGCAGGAAATCCTTCTCAAAGCGGCACAGCAGGCGACGAGGACGGCCGAGAACCCCCAAGGCATCGAAGCCTCGAAGCTCAAGGGAGCCGTGATCGCAGCCGCAGGCGCTATCGAAGAAACGTCACAGGCGGAGTTTGGTACAGGTGCCATGAACTTCTATGACGCCCACGACGTCAAACTGAAAGACGCGAGACAGAAGCAACTCGACGAGGCAAAGACAGAAGGCGAAAAGGCCGCGGCACTTACATCGTTTGGAAAAGGCGATCTGGCCTCACGGACTCTCGAAGCGATCTACAGGCACAAAGAAGGGGAGGGACTCGGCGGTATCATTGCGGATATAACAGGTACGCGGCTCGAAGACATCGATCCGGCCGTTCGCGAATCGTTACTCCGCGACAAAGACAAGTACATGGGAAGCCGTGAGTCCCTTTCCAGCAAAACGGAAGACTTGGAAAAGGCGAAACAAGACCTCGCCCTGGAAAAAGACCCGAAGGTGCGTGCCGACAAAGCCGAGATAGTTTCCAGACTGGAAAAGGACGTCGCTAAAACGCAGCGAGAAGTCGACGACAGCGCAAAGCAATTCAAGTCCAGCCTCAGCAAGATCGGCATCGAGGACTCCGACGAAAAGCAGCAGAGGGAAGCCGAACAAGGCCAGCAGCTAGCCCTGGCCGACAAACTGAGAAAGGCAGAAGAGGAAGACAAGAAGAATAGCGGCTGGTTCTCGAAAAAGGACGATGCCGTCAACGCCTTCTGGAAAGAATACAGACCCGACCTGATGGACGGAGCCGGAAGGGACAAGGCGAAAGAAGGCTGGTCGGCGACCGAGGCTGTCTTTGCGGGTCGCGATGACGCAAGGAAAGACCTAATGGCACAGTACGATTACGCTCAAAAAGATATTTCTGGTAGCCAGCAGCCGCCAGGCGATATGCGAATCACGCTCAGCGGGAACGTCACAGTGCAGGGTAACAAGATCGATATGTCGAGCGCTACCGCGTCCGTAGCCAGAAGCACGTAAACAGGTTACATCATGCCTATATTCTTTTCATCGCAAGCCTGCGGACAAATCGGAAGGACGATGGCCATACGAGATCGCACGGCGACGTCGGCCATCAACTATATAGAAATGAAGGGCGCGGAGCCCATTCAGTGGGCACAATATAAGTCGATCATAACGAACGTCACGACAAGCCAGTCGGTGAACTCGCAGTTCTTGCATACGATAGGCAACGATGTCTACATCTACGCTTTCGGCGACAGGCTCGGCGAAATTACTTTGAGCGGTGTTGCTATGTCCGAGCGATCCGAATGCGGCGGACCGTCCAGAGGTCTTTTTGGGCTCGGCGGTAGAAAGCAAGACGAGAACATACACGGTTTTACACACATCAATAAGTGGTACAATGAAAACCGAGCCTCCGTGCGTGCCGAGCCGTTGATGCTAACGGTCGGCACGGGCGGCCTACCTACGGCGTGTTTTCTGATGACCATCAGGAGCGACGACGTGAACCCCGAAACGTTGCTCACTAGATACTCTATGACGTTTGCCACCATTCCCCAGGACTTAAACAGGTAATGTTCAATCACTTTCGCACTTTACTGTTAAACCTGCCGGGAGAACAGAGCCCCGTCGACGATCTATTCGCGGAAGAACTGATTCCGGCGGATTACGTACCCGTCGATACGGCTGGTTATTTGGATACCGTCCGCAAGGCGTTGTTTGGCAACGCTCCCGATCGGTCTATGCTCAACTATCGGGTCCGGCAGTACCTCTCGCTGATCCACGCGACAGAGTTGTCCCAATTCGTGACGGCGTTCGACCATCGCATTACTTACGACGTGACGAGCAACGACCTCGTAGGTTATGAGTTCGGGCTGACGTCTCGGCAAATCGACGGAGGGCCCACGAGCCGAATGTTCTTCTTCGGCAGCCAGAAGATACCAGACATTACAGGGAAAATCGCCTACAGATTCGATGTGCGTTTTTTGAGTTCTAGCTCTCTACAAGTCACTCGTCAGTATCCTAATCCGGCATCATCCATTTTCGACGCAGGCGACCCCGGAGAACAACTCACTCCGCAAATACCGTTAGAGGATACGGGCTTCTCTTTCTCCGCGGATAAAAACAATCTGGATGCCCGTTTCGTCGTTTCTGGTACGTTACGTCCGCAGTGGGACATGAGCATTCCTGAAACGCTTTTGCGATCGATCGGCGAGACTGTTACGGTCCAACTTTTCGGCGCCGGTAGCGTCGAACCTTATAGTTCTCTCAGAAACCTCTGGCAGTACCATAAAGACATGCCCTATCGACTGGGTGCGGTCGTCGTAGCTCTCGTATATCGTATGGAGGAACGTCGAAGTGTCGTTCTGGAATAGGAAAACGCTCGACAACTGGGTGATGACCGATTTCGGACGGTCTAATGCGATCGAGCTGCGCCTTCTCGACGACTCCGGCACTGTCAAACAGGTTTTCGACTTGGTAAAGTTCGACGCGAAGTTCATGGTCAACGGTATCCCGTATGCCGAATGCGCCGTCGCCGCGGGCATGGACATTCGCCGATCGGCTCCAGGTGATCTCGTATTCGCCCCCATCCACGATCCGAACCTGAACCTGCAAAAAATGCAGCGAGCGGAAGTGTGGATCAATCCCGGCGGCTGGTGGGACTCGTCGAGAAGAGAGGTATGGGGTACGACGCCAAGATGCCTGTTCCAGGGGTACTACACGGGTCAGGTACGGACGACGTCCTCCGACAAGATACAGGCCGTCCTCCACCTGACACACTGGCTGGTCGACTTGCAGGCGAGTTCGATTCTCAGCAGCCTGACACATCCATCGAATCCGACATCGCTCATCGACTGGGCTGTCGTTAGTTCCTCGACAGACAGGACGGGGGCGTCCGGGTCGAACAGTTCCAAAGAGCCCGTACTCAACCCGGCAAGCTGGCATAACGCGAACGTCAAACGGCTGATGGCCTCCGATCTGTGGAATCCCATTCACAAGATGTTTTGTGCTCTCGCCAACGTCGACCGTACCCATATCAGTTGCAAACGAGGTGGATGTTCGACGGGGCCTGTGCGAGCCAGAAGCCCCAACGGCAACGAGAGGGCGAAGCGAGCCCTAGAAAAGTTCGAGTGCGCTCCTGACAGAACATGCCGTTCCTTGCCGCAAAGTGGTGGTTATTCGCTACCGTTAAAGGTGCCGTACTTTACCGGAATCCAAGCTCTACGAGACTCCGTCGCCAAGGCGGTGACTCGCGTGCAGTGCAATACGGGAGCCGACACGTCCTACTGGGGCAAGCTACTCGAATACAGCGGAATGTTCAGCTTCCTTATCGTACCGCTTATCGACCGAGCGCTGATCGTCGCCGACACGCCAGCCTTCGCAACGCCGTGGCGAAAAACTATCGAGCCTTGGGAGTACGGTCACATCAATTTCTCGGCGAACATGACCCAGCCGCTTGCGGGCGTCGGTGTTTCCTCTCCGTCCAGAATGATAACGGGTGTCGACGTCGGTAAAAACTCTAAGGACGGACCCATGTGCCTTGGCGGCCAATATACGACAGGCGAAGAAGGAGCCTGGCTCGTCGTACCTCCGCCCGCGTGGCTTTCCGGGGCCGTCCTGTCCTCCGTATCTCCGCGGAAGTCGACCAACATCGGACAGAACGGCGCTTTGCCTACAGGAACATCGCCCGTCGAAACGACGCCGCAAGACATGGGCGACGTGCAACAAGTTTACGGATCGCTGTGCGATGTCTACCAGAAGCAAGCCAAAGACATTTACCTCCGTTACATGCTGCAAGGGCGTAACGCAAACGTGATGGGCAAATTCCGGCTCGACATCTCGCCGGGATCGATCGTAAGTATCGGATCGAAGGGCTTGAATGACTCTAAGTGGGACGATGCGGCCGCGGAACGATTCTACGGGTTCGTGTCCGAGGTCGGCATATCTCTCAGTGCCGAAGAAAAGACGGCTTCGACGTCATTCGGTATAACTCACGTCAGAACGCACAGAGAAAACACCAATAGCGATCCTCGACAAAAGTTGAGTACGGACGAGCACCCTCTTTACGGCTCCAACGTGTTCACTGGTGCGTCCATGAATGCGACATATAGTCCAGGTACGGTCGATAGGACATGGGAGTTCTAAAATGGCACAACAGATTTCGATGTACGGTAGTATGCTGGAACCGGAATTTGACGAACCCTTCAAGGCTTGGAAGGCAAATCAAACACCAGAGGGCAATGCCGCGATCCTTCAATCGTTGCAGCCCGTTATCGAAAAGGGTGTAAAGACCCACGTCGGCGAAACCAATCCGATACTCGTCAGCAGAGCGAGACAACTTACCCTCCAAGGGCTTCGGAGCTACGACCCGAGTCGCTCGCGACTGCAAACACATTTGTACAACCAGTATCAAGGGTTGAAGCGGATCAACCGCCAACTGACCCAACCCGTACACATTCCCGAACGAGTCCAGTTCGACAACTACCAACTGCAACAGTACACTCAAGAACTGGCCGACAAGTTGGGAAGAGACCCGACAGATACGGAACTGGCAAACCACAGCGGGTTCTCTCGACGCAGAATCGGCCACATCCGAAAAGCCCAGACGGGTATTCCCGAAGGTCAGATGGAAACACTGACGCCTGGCTTCGTCCCAGGCGTCCAGACAGGCAACGACAATGCGAGCCAGATGTGGCAAGAAATGGTTTACGACGAACTGGACCCGCTAGACCAGCGTATATTAGAACATACGCTAGGTATGCACGACGCCGCCAAGATCAGTAATAAGGCGTTGGCAAAGAAGTTGGGCAGATCGCCAGGGGCCATCAGCCAACGAAAGGCCCGTATCCAGGCCATGTTAGATCGCGAATCCGAACTCTCACCCTTCATGCAGTAACATGGCGGACACACCACAGAAAAAAGTAAGCAGTCCCGACGGGAACTTCCAGAAGTTTCTCGAAACGATGCAGGACCAGTGTCACAATGACTACCAGAACCGTAGTCACCAGAACCAGCCGTTCTGGACACTGCCGGTCATGGACAACTGGGACGGCGATCTGTTCAAAATATCGGCGATCAAAAATGCGTTTACACGACGGGAAGCTAACGAAAAATACATAGAAGCCGTGACGGACCCGGAAAGCTCCGGTACGACAGGGGACTTGGCGATCACGACCATGCAAATCGACTACATGGCAACAGCAGAGCGGGCCTTTCGTGCAAGACATACTTACCGATGGCCGCGAGCGTATGCTCAAGAACTAGGTAGAGTCAAAGGGCGTGGCGGCAGTCGACGTGGAATGTACGCAGGAATACTCGACAGTGTTACGAGCATAATACAGGAAACGGGTTGATATGGCTCTCTTATCCGCACAGCCTTACCAATACGCAGGCCGCAGCGTCGATATACTCATGTTCGACGACTTCCGCGAACGTGGCGACACGTTGGTCACACAGGCGTTAGTTCTGCCAGGCCAGCGAGGCGCCGTTATCGCGGGTATCGAGAAGCTCGCACAACGATTCGTTATCGAGCTTCTTACGGAGCAGGGTTCGGTTCTCGGTGATCCGACTCGCGGATGCCCGTTCATGACGGATGCGAACCGGAACAGGTGGAATTCCCAACAAGACGTAAACAGTTCGTTTAATCTTTCTCTGGTACTCATACAGTCGAGAATGGTCCAAGATCAGCTTCCTACTGATCCGCCGGACGAACGCCTACGATCGGCAACGCTGACAGAAATCATATTCACGCGAGACCGCGTAGCCATCACCATCGAAATACAGAGTGTCGCTGGGACAGATCGCGTCGTCCTTCTTCCGTTACGCACAACATTACGCTGATAGGTAAACAATATGGCAATCGAGATTCCCAGCTTCCAAGACCTCAACCCCGATCTCATCCAGCAAGAACTGGCTGCGGCTGAGAACTACTTACAGGAGATGTTCCCAAACCTGGACTTGGGGCGTGGTGTGTATCACGATCTCGTCATCCAGGGAAACGCTGTCCTCGCGGCGACGATACGGACGAATCTGAATCGTTATCTTTCCGCCAGAAGCTTGCAGCAGATCGAGGCCGATCCCAGCCTGGCGGACCCGGACATCGTCGATGACGTCTTGAGCAACTGGAAGTTGACCCGCAAGTCAGGCGGCGTCGCCCAGGGCCAGATTACGATGGTGTTCGATCGCGATACCATCGTCGTCCTTTCGCCAGGTATGCCGTTCTCGGCGAACGGGCTCGAATTCCGAACGCCGAGAACGTTCACAGCCGTACCTAGCGAAGACCGCGTCCGGGGACCAGATGATCGCGTATTCGTTCAGCTTGCCGACGGCAACTACGGCTTCATCATCACCGTCGAAGCGAGCGAGGTCGGTGTCGCTGGCAACATCCCGAAGGATACGCTCGTACTGCCCGACGTCCTGCCGACGGGATTCGTTACAGCCTACGCCACTTCCGATTTCACTGGCGGCACGGACGAAGAGGACAACGACGAACTGATCGCTCGCCTCATGCAGGGTATCGCGACCCCCGGTGCTCAGAACGTTCTCAACATGGCGGCGTTGCTTCGCAACAACGACACGTTTAGCTTGTTCCGCCGCATGGCTGTTATCGGTTTCGGCGATCAAGAAATGCGACGCGATCGCCACTCCATATTCCCGATCAGCTACGGCGGCCGGGTCGACTGGTATATCAGAACACAGACACGTCTGGTACGAAACAGCTTTCCGAAAGAAGCGACGCTGATCGGAAGGACCGACGAAGGAAGCGGAATATGGCAGTTCTCGATCGCCCGCTATGAGGCCCCTGGCTTCTACGAGGTCGTCAGCGTTTTGCCTATGGGTAGCAACGAATTCATGGCGGGAACGTTACCCGTTATCGCCGATATACGCGACATGAACCTTACAGGAGTCTCCAACGACATCGAAACGATCGAGGAGTCTGCCTACACGTCCTATCAGACCACAACGATTCGATTTCTGGACGGCGAAACAGACGTAGCGTTAGAGGTCGGCGATCGTCAGGTCTACGACGTGACCGTTGCCATGCTTCCACTGATCGGCGAGATTCAAGCCTATATGTCGAGCAACGATGTGAGGTGCCGCCCGGCCGACACGCTCGTCAAGGCCCCTATCCCTTGTTTCGTCAAAGTCAGCTTCACGATCAACAGGCAGCCGGACGACGCCGATCCCGATCTCGACGCCATCAAGAATGCCGTTGCCGACGTCGTCAACGAGACGGGCTTTACCGGCCGGTTGTTCGCTTCCCAGATCACTCGTACAATCCAGGAGCTACTGTCGGGAACGGCAAGCGCCGGGGCGATCGATATGTTCGGACGGATCAGGTTGCCGGACGGTAATATGCACTACTTGCGGGACAGCGTCGTGCTCCGCGTGCCGACGCTTCCCAAGTTAATGACGACGGAAAAAACAGTTCAGTTCTTTTGCAGCCCCGAAGACGTCGGTATCAGCATTCAAGCCGGTATACCGATGCTCAACTAAAGGAGTTCGACATGGGCGACAGCGACATGCTGAAACACGCGCAGGACGTGGCTATCGACGAAATAGACAACCTCGTCGCTCAGCCTCGTGGTCGCCAGGCCGTTATCGATGTGGCAACGATATGCAGGACCGTCAAATACCTCTACTGGTTCGGGTATCTGGCCTACGAGGTAGGCCAGCGAATCGACGCCGATGACATCAAAAAGGCGATCAAGAAGTTCCAAGACTGGTTCGGAGTGGCTAGCGAGTACGAGACGAGTAAGCTCGGGCCGAAGACCATGAAGGCGTTCCACACGTCTCGGTGCGGTTGTCCCGACATCGTCGATCGTAAAAATGGACGGCATAAAGCTTACCTGAAAACGATGGACGCGCAGAAACAGTTGCAACCCATCTGGCAGAAGCGAGCCTTGACGTACTACATCAAGGACTACATGCCGACCAACGTCATGAGCAAAACGGCCCAGATTCATGTTTACTCGGAAGCGTGGAAGGCGTGGGCTGACGTTTGCCGTCTCAGCTTCGAGCAAGTCAAACGAGCGGACAAAGCCGATATGCTCATCACGACGGGTCGCGGCATCGAAGACGAGCTAGACGGCCCCGGCGGGATGCTAGCGTGGAGCTACATGCCCGAGGGCGACGACAAACAACTGCTCGTCAAGTTCGACTTGGACGAGACCTGGGTCGACGATACGGATAAAAACGGCGTATGTCTCTTCAACGTCGCGTGTCACGAGTTCGGCCACATGCTTGGTCTGTCGCACTCGAAGGTAAAAGGGGCTTTGATGGCCCCGTTCTACAACGCGGCTGTCGCCAACCCACAACTAGATGACGATGTCGAACGCATCCGCGACATTTATGGGCGTTCGGCAACGTGTGCAAACTGCATAGGAGTCCCGCAAGAAATAGACTTAACCTTTAACGGGCAACAGTTTACGTACATCCTGAAAGGTTGACATTGTTACCGAAATGCGTTTCGGTAACAATAATCTGATTGGTTATCACTGTTTTATCAAGGAGTTTGAAATGAAGAAGTTCGTTGCGATCGTGTCGTTTTTGGTGGCTCTCTTTGTTTTCGTCGAAGCGGCTAATGCTTGCTGCCTGTCGGACGCCGTCGCCCGCGTTCGCGATCGACTTGCTGCAAAGGTCTGCTGCAAAGCACCAGTGTCCGCCTGCACTCCCGTACAAGCCTGCGAGCCTGTCAAAGTATGTGCTCCTGTCAAAGTATGTGCCCCCGTAGTCGCTTGCACGCCAGTCGCCCCGATGCCGCAGGTGTGTGCCCCTTGCGATAAGACCAAGACGAAGCAAGTCACGCGGGTTCGTATTTTCGAGCGTCACGTCAACTAACGTTTGTCGAAACAGGCTACCGTAGATCGGCCGGCTGCCTCGCGGTGGCTGGCCGATCTCGTTTCAAAAGCGCTTTTGAGGGGATCATGGCCAAGCCTTCATTCAAGTATCCGTCGTCGGACATCGACAATCCAGACCTCGTACTCAGCACGCTGGGGACTTTCTGGTCTCACACTTACCAGGGCAACGACCTGGTCTACGAGATGTTGATTGCCGCAGTTAGGGCGAATGCTCAGGCTCAACTCGACCTGGTCAATCTGCTCGCTTCGGTCTCCCGTTTCGACGTCCCTGTATTCCATAAAGAAAACTGGCACTACCTGACCTTCCGCAGGTCCGACGTCAACAAACGTGTTCCCCGACTGCGAGACGGGACCGACTTGAAGGTCATCGAGCCCGCGATGTTTCAGGTCGGCGTTCCTCTCGAATCGAAGTTCTTCTCGATCCCCTGCCCGGAATCCCTCGTAGAAGTTCCCGTGATCTTGAACCGTCTCGTCAGACCGACGATGACTCTGACACAGGGCATCGACTACTACGTATCCGAGGGTCTGATCTACTTCCGCGACGACCTGTTCGAGTCGGGGCTGCTCTCGATGCGGGAGATTTGGGACGACGGGGAGATCGTCGACTATGTCGCAGGTGTGTGGCTCTACCGTGGAAGCTTCGACTGGAACACGGTCTATGAGCAGTTCGGTTATGCCCTGAAATCCAAACTAGCGTCCAGTGAGGGCTACAAAGAACTCATCAACGCCGTGTTCGATTCCGCCGTATTCGGCACGTCGAACGCATCCGTCGAACAGGCGTGGTCGGCCGTCACCGACATACCGCTGACTCGCTCTACAGGGGAGACCGTAGAGTACATCCTTACAGACAGCCGAGCACTCCACATCATCACGGACAAAGTCGCGTACAAGTTCCGTCTGGGATCGAACCCCCTCGTAGCGGTCGGGGACAGGCTAGAAGCTGGCCAACCACTCGTCGACTCGTTACAGTTCATCGAATTCAAGGGCGGAGAAGTCACGCCAGACATCTTGGACGGCCTGGTAGTCGGACCCAGTCTTCTCGACTGGGGCTACTACAGCGACATCGCCTTCGAGAATCGCGACATGCTCCTGGGTTACAAGGTCGTCGATGGGCAGGTACAAGTGCTCATGCCCGTTCAGGGATTTCCTGGGGACATCGAACGGTTCAATGAAGAGCTTCGAGAAGAGGGAATCCGTCGTGGCAGAACGCTGGCCCAGATGCTCGACCAGCGAACCGATCCAGACGACGATACGCCGCCATCGCTCCCGTCGAGTATCAACCCCCTCAAGTTCCTCGTCAGAAACTTTCTGCGGTATAACGCCTTCGCAGTCCGCGTGAAGGCCAACAAGTTAGGCCCCAACGCTTTAGGACTGTGGAACGCCTGGCAACTCAAACGAGTGGTTCCTCCCTACGCCCTCATGCTCGTCGTAATGGAGTTGGAGCACGAGGACGAAGCCGTTATTATGGAGGGACCAGGGGACGAAACCCAACCCGGTTACGAGGAAACAGTTACGTCGTTTCCGTGCATGGTCGTCGAGGATAGGGACATCACGGGTAGCGAGCTAGACGGTGAAACCGTCGACCCAAGTTCCGTCGTCGAAAGTGTCCGAGTATTTCAAATCAGAGGTCGTTGCGAATAAAGGTAAGACTGTGCAAGATATTATTCCCGCTCCTAAAGGTATCGTTCGAGCTTACGATGTACGGCGTAGTACCATGTTCGGTCACAAGTCCTGGGAACCGACCACCGAGCCGATGCCAAACATGGTCGTCTACGAATGGGCCTCGATCCTTGCAAACGCCCTGGCCAATCCCGCCAACAAGACGATGATGGGTATGTATCTCGAATTCGAGAACGTGGAAAACGTCGGCGATCCTGTCGACGTGCCCGACTTCGGCCGCGATCGCACGATCCAGTATTACAACGATCTACAGTCGTCAACAGTCCGCAACTACCTGCGTGTGCCTTTGACGTCGGCCTTGATCGGCTCGACTAGCGACGACTTCCCCAAGGGAAACAGCGTGACGTTCTTCGCGAGGTCTCAAGGTCTGAACGGAGTCAACGGTATCCCGTTCAGCGACGCCTACAACTCCGTGATCTTCGGTGCTGCCCTCGTCGCGTTCGGTGACGCTACGGATTTCACACGCGATCTTATTTTCAGTGCGTTCTATTTCCCAACAACGCCTGTCAACCAGCAGCAACCTAAGCTGGCGACGAGTCAGGTCGGTCTTGGGTGGAAGATTTCTCTGATGTAACAGAGGGAGTACCCAAGGATGGGTTTTCAACGTCTTATCGATCTGATTCGCCCAGGCGCTCCGGCATCCCCTGGCACGTTCAATCAACCGCTCGAACAACTCCAAGAGAACATCAACTGGCTCTCGGAAATCATTAGGGCGGCCGAGATCGGGTCCACCGTCTACGCGAGAGAGGTAACGATCGAAGAGGAGGCCCGCGTCGGTACGCCGGTTTACTTCAACGGAGAAACGCAGCGATACGAACGAGCTTTGGCGGCGATGAACTCCGACTTTACGTCGGGCAGTCTGACAGCCGCGGCCTCTTCGGAAGTCTGGGGAGTCGTCGCACACAAACACAATGCGACCCTTGCCGACCTCCTGATCTTTGGCGTTGCCGAACTCAATATCTCAGAGGTCGTCGACGGTCCCGTGCGGAGTGGCACCTACTATCTGTCCGGCCGCGTCCCCGGCACACTGACTCGGCAGAAGCCTCCCGTGAGCGTACCCGTTCTACGGTACACGAGCAGCAACCGCGTATTCGTAAATCCGACGTTCATCGACTTCCTCGAAAACCATCGCCATTACCGATTCAACTTGCTGTGCCTGCCCGCGGGTACGACGTCTCCTCCCGCCGACGGCGGACAGCACGTCATCACAGACCCCAACCCCGCGTGTCCTGGTTGGTTGCCGGCCAACCATCCCGTATTCAACGGGTTCGCGCCAGAAGGCGCCGCTTTCGGCTACAACCTCGCAATGCACCCCTCGTTGCTGAACTCGTGGCCGCCGATACCGCTCCAGCACGTCTACCTAGAAGTCATCACGCAGGACTCCTCGACGGGTTTCGAGGGAGTCCCATTAGGGCCGGATGGACTCTGTATCGTCGACCGCAACGGTATCTGGTGGATGAGCGACTGCTACCAAGATGTTCCGTGGCCGTGGAACATTACGACGACTGCCGCAACCGCAGGGGCGATCCTGCTCGAAAACGAAGGCTTCCTGCTCACGGAATCGGACGACCCGCCCGCTTTCTTCGTCACGGAGGAAGGAGAGTGCCAGTTCAGCAGCGATCTTACGCCGCTGACTTCTGGCTGCCCGCGAATGCAGTCGATGCAACTCGTACTGTGGTTCACGAAGATGTCGTTCGCCAACGACACGACCGTAGTTACGAGCCTCGTAAGTGGCGACAACCGTGTCAGAATTCTGTGTTCTGGTACAAATGTCCCAGGTCAGGTCGGCGATCTCGTAATCAAGCTGGATTTGACGACCCAGGTCGAGAACTACGACGAGCCAGGCTACCTTGCGCTGAAAACGTTCGACGGTGTGAACGATCGCTTTCATGCGGGACCAGTTGCCGAGAGCCTATACGTTGCCGTAGGCAGCGACAATGTCACGCTTAATAGTCCACTCCAGACGCCGCTACCTGGCGATCTGTTTGGACGACAGCAGTACCACGGCCCCATCGAAATTTCTGTGTCGAAACAGACCAGCTACGAGATACCGTCGACCTTGGTACGCCTGGAAGGGGCCGTCAACGAAAACTATCCCGTATTTTACGTAGGATTGCCCGCGGCCGAGCCGTCGAGCATCGTATCGATGTTCAATGTCCCCGTCGACGTCCCCACAGGGACGAAGTTCGCCTACCGGCTACGCCTTATGGGGCACGTACTCGGCACCCTTCCGCAACTCGAAGTCTCCTATATGATCGCTTCCAGACCGAAGGAAGGTCTCGGCGTATCGATCACACAGTCCGACGTCTGGAATCCGTTCGCCGACCTCGCGAATCCCGACAACATGGTCACGAGCGTGTCGCTTCCGACCGGCGGCCGTCCCGCTTTAGGCAACCTGCCCGCCGTTGTCGAAGCCGAAAGCGAACCTTTTGCCGTCCAAGCGGGCGACATCGTCTATATGCGGCTTCGCCGCACGCCAGGGAGCGACAACGACGACACCTACACCGGCGACGTGGCCATCATCCAACAAGCCGGCGTACTGACGTCGAACTGAGGTAACGAATATGCCTATTTCGACGTTCAATGTTGAGTGGCTCAACCAGAATTCGACGCGAAGGTATCCCATCGCGGACGACGCGACGTGTGTCGACCAGACTGGCAGCTTCACGATCCCGACGGATTTCCTCGTCGGTATGGATTTACCGATCCACTCGGCTATCGAAGCCGCTCCAAACAGGTTTTTCATTCGCCAGATCGGCAATTATCCCATGGGTTGCTCGATTATGGTCGCCTACGTCGACAACGACGACGGCATCGTCCCCGTTGCCAACGCTTTTATGCCCTCTCAGCCGCAACGGAACACCGTCTACGCTCTCGGCGGAGTCGAACCGTTCGAGGACACGGTCGGAAATGTCGTCGTAGGACGGTCAGGTACGATCGCAAACCAGCCCGCGGGTCAGTGGACGTTCGATCCGCCCGCGACTTGGTTGGAACTCGACGTTGTTCGACCGATTCTACGAGGGGTACAATCGCTCGTACTGGTGAATAACGGTCAAAGATCGGTGCCGATCACTGGCGACGTCGAGCTTATTGCCGGGTCGAACATGCGGATCACTCCGATTTTCGTCGAAGGCGAGCGTCCGAAGATCAGATTCGACGCACTTAGCGGCGAAGGATTGATGGAAGCGTGCATCTGCGTCGGCGACAGTGCCAACGCTCCGCCGATTAGGAGCATAAACGGCGTGTTTCCAGACATCAACGGGAATTTGCAACTCGTCGGAGACCAATGTTTATCGGTTACAGGTATCGAAGGCGGCTTGCAGATCGAAGATAAGTGCTGCAAGCCTTGCTGCGGTTGCGAAGAGCTTGAGGTACTCGTGCGAACGCTCGAACGACTCAACACACAACGAGCGACTTTCGAGCAGTTCATGGCCGCATTGTCGTCTTCGGTCGAGTCGTTTTCGACAGTCATCCTCGGATCGCGGTTAGGCGATCGCGGTTGTGGTAGTCAGTAACAATAAATCATACAGGAGGGACAAGGATGTCCAGCGTCAACGATAGAAAAGTATCACAACTCGATCCCATTCAACTCGCCCAGATCGATCCCGACGATCTCTTCATGATCGTCGATCACGAAGACCTGACGTTCGGGCCCGGCGGTACGAACAAGAGGATCGATCTCGGTACGTTCGTCTCGTATCTGTTGACGACGGGTCAGTTCTCTCCGTCGATCCCGTTTCCGGTGTTCGGCGGTCGCCTTTCCGCAAGTGCCGCTGGCAATTCCACCGACGTCGCATCGTCATCGACACTGTACTACGTGCCCGGCGATCCAGCGACCTATTCAGGTAACAGTGTCGTTAGCGTACCTGACTACCTATCGACCGATCCTACCGCGTGGGCTTTGATGCAGATTCCCGCCGGCAACGTTCCGTCGCTCAGTCTGTCGACCGTTAGTGCCGGCGTCTACGACGTATTCGCTTACTACATTCCCGTCGGCGGTACGAACACGCTGTTCTTCGACCTCGTTCGCTGGAGCAGCCCTACGATGCGATCCTCAGCCGTTGCCGTGCGTTCGGGGACTATCGTCAACGCCTTCATCATCAGCGGCACCGTCGTCAACAACCACAGCATCCCGGCCGGTAGTGCCGTGCTCGTGGGCACCGTATATCTGCCGTCAACAGGCACGACGAGCGACATGCCGACACAGCGGTTCGTCGCCAATGTCTACAACCGAATCCCCCGCTATGTTGCCTGTAATGGCACCATATCGCACTCCTATAACTTGACGACACTTCGCGAGTGGAACAATGGCGTCGGTATTACGAAGGGGCAGGTAATCTTGCCGCTGCCGCAGACATTGCAGTTCACAGGGATGTGCTCGTGCGCCAACTTTGCCAGTGCCGGATTCGGGTACGGGAACGATCCCGCCAACAACGTTACGCTTGCTCGGAACTTCACGAGCTATAACGAGAACACGGGACTAACCACCGTCGCGATGTTCGATCGCGTCCGTTTGCCGGCCGGCTACAACAACTTCTCGGTTATCGAAGCGTCGACGAACGGTATCTCTGGAACCTTTACTTCGTTTAACGGCGGCACCACCGTACTGCTTTAATGGATACAAATGACCGAAGCCAAGCGGATCACCGAACTCTCCGCAGCCGCGAACATACCGCCCGACGCTTTGTTCGTCGTGGTCGACAATGAAGGTACGCCGACGTCGAAAGCGATTACCGTCGAAAACCTTGTAGCATCTATGCCCACGGGACCGAGCGGCCCCGTTGGCTTATCAGGCTGGACGGGAATGCTCGGCGAGCCTGGTGACACTGGTGGAGGAGGCGACGATGGTGTTCTCGGGCTTGATGGGGGTATCGGTCGCAAAGGTGTAACGGGGGTAGTTGGCGAACTCGGTGAGCGTGGTCCGACGGGACCAGACAACACCGGCTTGATAGGACTTACGGGAGTGCAGGGACCGCCTGGGCTTCCTGGTAATGCTACGGGCGCACCAGGCCCCCAGGGCCGAGGTATCCCAGCCGACGGCATTATGGATGGTGTGTTGACCAACACCTACCCGACGACGACTTGGCAGCCGCATCCGAATGCCAGCATACCTGTCGTCGGCGGACGTCTGTCGGCATCTACCGACGGCGTATCGCAAGAAGATGTATCTTCCGACACTCTCTACTATGTTCCCGGCGACCAAACGTTTGCTGGGCACAACTTCCTGAGCGTACCGGATACGACTCTAACGGGTACACCGACTGCGTTTGTCGTCAAGCAGATCGACTCTCCTATCTCGCTGACTCTTCTCCCCGAGACCCAAGGCTTCTACGACGTGTTCGCGTATCTTATGTACGGCGTCGTACACGTAGACCTGCGTCCCTGGTCGGGTACGACGAGACCAGCAGCAGCGACGCTTCGGGGCTGTCTCGTCAACAACGCCAGCTTTATGGGAGTCATCAGCGGCGAGATCGTCGTAGCCAACGGCGGCACCTATCTGGGTTCCATCTACGTCGAAACGCCGGGGCTTCTCTCGGATACTCAGCACAAACGGTTCGTTATCAATCACCACAACAGAGTACCTCGAACCGTCGCAGTCATCTCGCCTGAATTCGATAGCCCGGACATGCCCGTAGTGTATAGCTGGTCAGAGTGGCGGCCAGATGGAACAAGCGAGCAGGCCGCATTCCTTGTGCCTCTGGCGTACACGCAATTCAGGGCTCACGGAGAAGCCGTCGGATACAGTACGTCCTCCTCGACCTCATTTGCAATGGGTATCGGTTACGGCTTGGACCCTACTTTCACTCCCTATGGTATGTCCGGTGCGTTTTCGTCGTCGAGCTTGCGAACGACGGCGTCCGCCATCGCTGAGTTCGTCGCGACAGCCGGCCCGATCTGCTCGTTTACCGTACTTTACATAGGCAACATGGCAATTTTTCGCGCGAGCATCAGAGTCACCGTAGAGATATAAAATGACCGGACCTAACGACGACCTGAAAATAACGCAACTGGACGAAGCCCTTACGTTGGCAGACGACGACCTGCTCACGATCGTCGATGTCCACGATACGACGATGTCTCCGCTGGGTACGAACAAGTTTATTCGCGTATCCTCCTTGGCTGTGATAACCGCTGCAGGGCCTATGGGACCGTCGGGACCGATCGGTGCGACGGGGCCGACCGGACCCGTCGGTGGAACCGGCCCGACGGGACCGACCGGACCCACGGGAAACCAAGGATCGACAGGTCCGACGGGGCCGACGGGACCGACAGGTTCGACAGGGCCGCGAGGCGTCGCGGGTGGGGCCGGAGCGGTCGGCGCCACAGGACCGATCGGTGCGACAGGTTCAGGCGGCCCAACAGGCCCACGAGGTCGGGACGGTACGGGCATACCCGCTGGTGGTCTTCCCGATCAGGTGCTCGTCAAAACCGGCGTGATGATTACGGCGGCAGAGTGGCGAACATGGTTGCCGGGTTATCCTATCATGGGAGGGCGTCTGTCGCTGACGACCACGGACGTCGCCAGCACCAACGAGGTGATAGGCAGCACGCTGTACTACGTGATTAACAGCGCGGGCAACGCATTGAACGGCTACGTGAGCACTCCCAATCCGTCGCAAACAGGTATGCAGTCGTTGTTGTTGACGTCTGGGCTCAGCTTATCGTTGTCGTCGCTGGCCATCGGTGTCTATGACGTGTTCCTTTCTCCGCAAGGAACAAGTGCTTCGCTCATTCTAGGTCCGCAGTGGGCGGACGACACTACGAGATCGATGCCGCTGGACACGTTACAAGGCGTAGCCGTCAATGGCGGGGCGTTCGGTAGCGTTCCGGTCCGCGGAGCGACATTCTTGGGTACGATTCGACTGTTTGCCGTCGGACAAGTTAGAGACGGCCGTCACAACATCGGCGTGGCCAACATATACAACCGAGTCACCCGTGTTCTCGTCGTCGATGGTGGGTCTACCCCCTACAACTCAAGCAGCTTCGTGCTTCCCTTTCCGCAAGATGTCGATATTTATGGGTCCGTCACATTTTCAGGCGGCCCCACAGCCAACGGCAACGTACTGCTCGACGGCGTAGTCGTCGGTAGTGCTGTCAACCAAACATCGATACTATTTTCTCTTCCCGTGGCGGCGTCCGCGTCTGTGATTCAGCCAGGAGTTCATACGATTTCCATAGCTTTCTCTGGTATAACTGGGTCCGTTAGCTCGTCTATCGTTACGGCCAGGATACTCGCATGAACGCACACATTCTTCTCCGCGACGGACGGAAGCTCGGAATACCAGACGCGGGCCAGACGCTAGGAATACTCAAGGCCAACGCCGATTTTGCTTCGCTGCTCAACGAAAACGGTGGGTTTTACCTCCTGCAAGACGACGACGGCAGCGGCGAAGGCCGCATTCTTCTTGAATCGGGCTATCGCATCTTTCCGCAAGGACGACAAAGCATCGGGGTCAATCAGTTACCCGCGACGGGTAGCGATTATCCATTCGTCATGCCGTCACACGATATTCATCGCCTGTTTGGCGATTTCTATCTCTCTTACGAAGACCAGCGAAACGAATATGAGTTGCCGTTCCGTATCTCTTGGGCGTATGGTTTCGGTACGAATCAGGTTCTAATGGAATCCCGTACTTTGTTAGAAGATTCCGGCTTCGTACTTATGGAAGACGGCAACCCTCTCGAAACAGAGGGACTCAAACGGCCCACGCATGTTCGGGACATCCTTGTCCTAGACAGGAACAACCGTACAGTATTCGACAGCACACTCGCACACTGGAAGGAACAGACATGGGGCAACGGTCGCCTGCAAATCGTTCAGTGGCAAAACGAGTACGAAGTATGCCGGGCCAGTTTCTACCTCGGATGGTCTCTCACCGAGATACTCGGCAGTATCGCTCGAACCTACGACAACGTCATCACTCCCGAGAACGGAGAACTGGATGCCAGAACGCTCAACAGGCTATCTCGCAGGTTACGGTCGATCCGCGTAGGGAACAGTGTGTTTACAAAGTCGGCGCTCGAGCTTCTTAGCGGGTTCAACATCGCCACGAACATCGAAGAAACCGAAACGTTCCCTGCGATACCTAACCCCGACGGTACAGTAGCCCCCAGCCGAGCTACTACCCAAGTCACAATAGCCGCTACATCCGGCGACGGGGAGGGGCTGGGCCCCTCTTGTGAGGGCGTAGAAAATAGGCTCATAACGATCAACCATGTCGGGCCGGGTACAAACGGTGCCTTCCTTCTCGATCTAGGTGGCTGTCTTCGCGTCCAGAGGCCCGTAGGGCTCGTCCAAGACGTTCCCAGGGAGTTTGACTACTTTTCGATCAACAACGATTCTGGAGCGACGTGGTGGCCTCAGAACGCATTAGAGCTTGGCAACACCTGCCGACACCCCTGCTGCGACTGCGATTACTACGTCCGCGTCTACGAAGGAATGCGTCGGCAATGGAATCTGTGGAAGTCACTAGCCGGAGAGGGGGGTAACGTCAGGGACTTGCTCCAAGACAACAAGGACAGGTGGGAAGCGTCACGGGCCTGCCGCGCGGCACACTCTTTACGGTCGGTCATAGTTCCCGAGAGCGAATGCAAGGTTCTGGTCGGGGCGTCATACTGCAACACGACGAACTGCTGCATCCAAGACCTGACGCTCCGGTTCACCTTGGAGATGTTCGAGCAAGGCGTACCGATCGCCGCCATCGTAACGAGTTGCGAGCAGGTGCTTGCGGAAGGACCAGGTCTGGCCGCCGAAGGCGAGACGAGAGCCCTTACAGGTATATGGCCCGTCTACGAAGTCAGATTTACCAACATCAACCCATCCGACAACGTCGCTGTCGGATTTCGTCTGTGTGTCGCGAACTGCAAGCCTACGATGGAAGTCCGCAACAGTGTTACGGTACACTATGAAGACCCAGTACCACTCGACGCGAACCACCCGTGTGAGTCTGAAACCGTATTACCGCCGCCGGAACTCGAAGCCATCTGGGCCGAGAGTTGGCTAGCAAACGTCGAGGGAGCCATCACAGCGACGACGAAGTCGACCGTAACGACAGAAAAACTACCTCTCAGCAACACTCGGGCTTACTGCTTGACCTGCAACTGCCCGCAGACGACGTGAAGGACGATGGATGAGCACCGTCAACTTATCGTGGTACAACACGAACGAATCCCGAGACTACCCATTATCCGATACGGCCACGGCAATGTCGGATCGGGACGAACGGCTGCCTCAAAACATCGTCTGTGACTTACGCCTGGTTTATCCCGAACACCTCGGTATCCGCCCGTTCCTTAGCGGCGTCAGCGTTACGCCGGGAGCCGTCAGCGTATTGTTCCAGTGTCACGACGGAATAAACCACATTCCGCTGGGCGCTGTAACGGTGCCGATCGACGACTTGCAAATCTACCGGCCTTATCCGGTCCAGTCGCAGTATCCTGGCGTCTACGGCTACGTCGTATTCGGCGCCGGAACGGAAGTGCCCTGGCAAGGAACGTTCCGATCCCCAGAACAAGGACTGCTTACGGATCGCAGTTTCCGGCGGGAAAGACTTCTTCCCGTCGTGTCGATGGGTCGGCTGCATCAGAATACGGCCTTGACTGGATTGGTGCATCTTAGCGGCGATCCGCCCGTGAGCATCACAAAAGAGATCAGGACGCTCGACGGCGCCGACCGAGAAGCGATCGTCATCCGTCTCGTCGAATCCGGTATCCAAGGGCTGACGCTGGAAAGTACGTTCCAGGAGTTTGCCGGACCGTGTAGCGGCCGCCCGGAATCGCTGAACTGTGGCGATCCGCAACCAGTTCAATTCATCAACACGGTCGGACCCGATTGCCATGGCACTATCGAAGTCGAGTTTACGGGCTGTGCTACCGTCGGACGCAACCAAGACGATTGCTCCGTGGTGATCGACTGTGGCCGCAGTCTGGACGAGGCTTGCACGCCTGTCTACCTGCCAGATCATAAAGGAGTTCTACCTGGCGAAGTGTTGCTGCCAGAAGAACCCGACGACGAAGAAGAACAAATACCGTCGGCCCCGCTCGGGTCGACTCAACCCGAAGGACCATTACATCAGGAGTTAGTAGTCTTGAGCGAATTACCTTTTACACTGATAGCTGGACACGGCTTTGAAGTAGCCGAAGTGATGGGAACGTTTCCCACAGTCAGCGGACGGTTTCACGTCAGCGACGATCACGAGTCGTATACGACGGAGTTTACGACGGAAAAAGACACGAGGAACATGGCAGTATGGGACAGTAAGGGCATGTCGTCATTGCATAGCAAAGTGATGACAGTGTTCCAGGTGTTACACGGTGAAAAGTACAACGCCGGCGTCGTAGTCAACTACCGCAACGACGCCAGCGGTACTCGACCTGAATACTACGCTGTCATCGCGGACCTGGAGACACAGAAGGTCAGCATCCAAAAATTCACCAACGGACGGTACACGACACTGTTGTCCGTTGACAGTCCTAAACTGCTACCGGACAAATGGTACGTTCTTTACGTTTACGTTACCAAGTCGCCGTCGCCAGGTGCGAGTGTCGGCATCACGGCACAGATCAACGAGTTCGACCCTTCGCTGTCGGACAGCGATCAGGAATACTTGAGGCCCCGAATACTCATCGGTCCTCTCATGCTGAGCCAATATCACCCGGACGATGGCTGGTTTGGTATCCTAACGGAAGGATCGCGAACGCGATTTCTTCATTTTGAAGTCAATGAACAACTTGCATAAAGCGATGAGCGATGGTGGAACGGATTCTCTACCCGCAGTGGCGGAATCAGTGGGAGGCGACGCCTTATCCATTCGGTGACTTTGCGACTCGCCGCAACGACGAAGGCGACGTCATCCTCGAAGGTACGTTTCTCGACGCACACCTGTACCCGATTGGTGGTCTCGTCGGTCTCTATCTGTCCGCGGTAATCATCGACCACCAATCGGCAACATTCGTCATAGGCGACTCCGCGACAGACCAACTGGCTTTCGGAGTATTGCCGTTGGCCTCCGTGTTAAAGCCAGCCGGAACCATTCAGCTACGGGACAATTACGGTCGACCCGCCGGAGTGCTGGTATCCGATTGGCAGCGACTTGCCGTATTTCGGACGTGGGGTCTCGGCACGCACACGTTCACGCGGGCACAAACAGAGTTCGCGGCGACATGCTGTATGCCGGCGCCCGCTATCGGCGTGCGGGGGATTATGCTGGACGACGGCAGCGTCATGACAGGACACGTCTGGATCGTCGGCGATGATGGCATCGTCGTGAGTCATTCGACCGACGCCGGGTATCAACTAGTCCGCATCGACATTGTCGGCGATCCGCTAACACGGCGTCGCCTGTGTGATACGACGGGGACGGGCGAGACGGCAACGTTTACGACGCCCAACTTCGTCAGACGCCTACGAATAAACAGCAGCGGGTTCGACTTTACGTGCCCGCCGGACGACAAAGGCAACTTCTCGATCATTGCGAACAACGATCTGTCCCCCGAAACGGTACTGCGAATAAGGGCTACCCCAGATGGCATCGTGTTCGAGGCGGTCGGCAGCACGATGGTAGGTGATTGATATGGCGGTTCCAGCCTGGCTCAATGAAAACCGTAACCGATCGTACCCGTTCGTTCATCCGATGTGGGATGCAAGACGGGAACTTATCGCAAGACTGCCGGACGACGTCATCGTCGATGCGGGTTTTACGATGGGCCTCGAAAGTGGCTTCGACGCCAGATCGCATCGCGTGTACTTGAACAAGATGTGGCTTGCTGGATCGCAGATTCACTTCGAGTTTGCAAGTACCGGAATCTCGACGATGTTGCTATTCACATTCGATCTCGACTCTCCGAAATACACGACACGGTATGCGGATAGCGGCATGGCGACAGAATGCGGCCCCGTTCGCTGGTCTGGATTCGTGACGATCGGTAGCCTTCAAGGTCTTTTTCTACCCGCGGTTCTGGAAGCCGACGACAACGAGGCGATCATCGAGCCCGCTCTGATTCAGAACCTCAGCGACAGCTTCGTCAACGACATGAACTTCGCCAATGCCGATCGCACGAGGGCCGGCCTGCCTGATGCCTGTAGAGACCCCAGCCAGACGTCCACCGTCAACGATGTAATATTTGTCGGGAGTCGTTGCGTCAAAGGTGACATACGTTTTGTAGAAGGCTACAACTGCCGAGTCGTTCAAAACGACGATGATAACAGCATAACGATTCAGGCGATCGTCGGAAGCGGCGCCGGTGAGCCTTGCCGCGAAGTGCCCCTATACGCAGGCGAGGCGTCGATAGGTCCGCTTTCGGGCGGCCTGTGGTGTAACGATACGCTGCGGAGCATCAACGGTATCAGCGGCCCTGTTATCAATTTCATCTCCGGTACGGGTGTATCGATCGTACCGAACCCAGAAGAAAATCGGCTGACCGTGAACGTGGATATGTTCGGGCTTTCAACGTGTTACGATGGAACGAAGGTGAACCAGGATGGTTGACGAATACAAGCCAGTGTTCGACACGGAGAAGTGCGACATAGCGGACGTCCCGCCGATACCGGACGGTCCCTGGCTCGACGATCTCGCCATCCCTACGACGCCCGAACCGATCGGCGACTGTGCTGTCATCCCTATTCCTATGCCGCCCGCGGACCCGCCGTGTCCTGCGATTACAGCCAACGGCGGCTGCATTATCGACCTGACACTGCCTCCCGAAGCGCAGCCGGAATCGCCAGCGGCCCCGCCGACGCCTCCGATAGTGCCTTCGGGCGAACAGTATTTCTATCTGTGCGTCGTCAAAAGTGACTGCTGCTCGTTCGACATCGTTTCGGACATCGCCTTCCCTTGTCCCGCCTTCCCCCAATACGACCGAATACCGCAGTTAGTCAACGGGGCCGTCCCCTGGGGCGAACAGAACTTGTGGCTGACGATCGCCAGCGATCCTTACGAGTGTACGTTCGACATGGAGTTGGAGATTTCGTTTCCATGTCCAAAGATCACGATCAACGGAAAGAAGATATACCGTAAGGAATTCCCGGATACGGGCGCATATATCGAACTGGCCATCGTGCAGGATGACGAGTGCTCGTTCGATCTCGAACTGGACATCGGCCCTCCTTGTGAGTACATAGTCGAGATCGATCAGGATTTCGACAATAGCTGCGGAGCTATACCTGGCTTCTATGTCGAGTGGGCCTATGATGCCTGCGGTCTGGACTTGTATTTCGACGTCAGCATACCCGAACCGCTGACTTTGACTGTCGAAGAGCCTGTAATACTCGATCCCGAATGCGATAAAGTCGGACACTGGAAATGGGAATGGATTACCGAGGGCTGCACAAAAACCATCAAGACGGAATACCAACCGTCACCCGTATTCAAACTCGAAATCGAGCCCGTTGATGACATCGCCCCCGAATGCGGCGAGCACGGCTATTTTGCTTGGAGTCTCGACGAACCCGACAGACCCGATGACGATGGTGTGTGTACCTACGTCCTATCGTCGGAGCACAAACCGTCCGGTATCCACAAGTTTCCTACAGGAGCCTTCGTCATATCTGGGTCGCCTACGGGGTGTAGCGGACCCGCATCGTTGACGTTGTGGTGGGAAGTCGATTACTCTTCCTGCGAAGTGTCAATCCAGGGCGAACTGTTGTGGCCACAATGCGAAGAAGGCTCAGGTGGGTCTGGTCCTGGGGCGACCGGAGCAACGGGCCCCGTCGGAGCAACGGGCCCCGTCGGAGCAACGGGCCCCGTCGGGGCTACGGGGTCGCCCGGTACAGATGGAGCGACAGGGCCGGCCGGCAAAGATGGAGCAACTGGTCCGGCTGGCAAAGATGGAGCAACGGGTCCGGCTGGCAAAGATGGACCGACTGGGCCAAAGGGCGATAAAGGTGCGACAGGTCCGAGAGGCGCGACGGGGCCGAAAGGCGACCCCTGGTCAGGACCGGGAGGTGGAATGGGCCCGACGGGACCCAAAGGCCCGACAGGACCAGCGGGTAAAGACGGACCGACAGGCTCTACAGGCAAAACCGGAGCAACAGGTCCGGCGGGTAAAGACGGACCGACAGGACCAGCAGGTAAAGATGGACCGACAGGACCGGCCGGTAAAGACGGGGCGACAGGACCGGCCGGTAAAGATGGACCGACTGGTCCAAAAGGAGATACGGGACCGACAGGCCCCAGAGGCGCCACAGGACCAAAAGGCGATCCCTGTACAGGGCCGGGAGGCGGAATGGGGCCAACGGGTCCGCAAGGACCAACAGGGCCGACAGGACCGATGGGTCCAACGGGTCCGAACGGATGGGACGGTGAAACAGGTCCGCGAGGCGAAACGGGCCCGATGGGAGCTAGCGGCCCCATTTTTAGCGGCGGCCAATACTATTTTGACGGTAATGACCTGATCCTTTACGCGCCTGACGGTTATACCGAAATGTGGCGAATACCCGCAGGTACGTGCTCCGGGGCGGTACGATGACCCAACTGCAAATGCGATACGACCGTTACGGACAGCCGTTCCTGTTGGTCGACAGATACGGCCACCCGGTAACGGACGAGGGTTGCTGCTGTGACTGCCCGTTCTCTATCGAGATATGCGTTCTGTGCCATACGAGCCGTCGGTATGGTGGATATTACTACTACTTTTCGACTCCTTGCGACCTTTCCGAAACAGACGTCCATGTCTGGGTGTATGACAATGCCGGCAATCAATATCCGGTCATCCTGAATTGTCACTACTACCCCGGATACTACGGATACTGCACGAACTATACCTACTCTTGTGGAGTACCGCTGGCCGGCGGTTTCAACGACAGTAGAATTTTCAAGCTGGTCATGTATGATAATAACTATCCCCGCGGTACAGATGTTCGATTCAAAGTCCACGCCAAAGACACGGTCTACGTGCAGAAGATAGTCGACGGTAATTCCTACGGTTGGACTCCGACGACCAACAACTACTACGTAGGACACGCGACAACTTACTACAGTACGGGCACGGTCGAGATTCACGTCCGCTGCCACCCCTAACCAACTCTAACGGAAGGAACGACGATGCGATTTCACGTAGTAGGGCTCCCACACACGCACACGAACACCCACTACTGTACCTGTGCGTACACGATGAAGGTTTACAACTTCTGCCGCATGATGAAAAGCCTCGGCCACTATGTTTATCATTACGGTGGCTCCAAAAGCGACACCAGCATTTGTAACGAACACATTACGGTGAGAACGGACGCGGAGGACCAGGAATGGTTCGGCTCGTGGGACCCTTTCAAGACGTGGGCCGAACTCGAATGGGACAGCA
>Ga0123353_10001577_pt1 | contig 28013 bp, 21 predicted proteins | sample TergutLab28metaG_3_FD_92763 | JGI IMG/M metagenome (GOLD analysis project Ga0123353, IMG submission 92763) | Labiotermes labralis P3 segment gut microbial communities from Petit-Saut dam, French Guiana - Lab288 P3 | ecosystem: Host-associated > Arthropoda: Insects > Digestive system > Gut ...
GTACGATGCATGGTGGGAGGAAATCCTGCCCTGCTTGGTCAACGAAGATGCCATCGGACCGCCACACAATCCGTTCAAGGTTCGCTTCTGGAAACAGTTCGGAATGTGGTGAGAAGCCCTATTGTGGATACACCCACGGGGCGCGGTAAGTCCGGGCAAGTAATTTGCAGGCTTCCGGGTCGTTCGGAATCGTTTGTTTGACCCCATCCCAAACGATGCCGCGACCAAGTTTCAACGATACCATACCGAGCAGTGCCATCGTTGTGGAGCGGTGTCCATGTTCGATGTCGGAGACCGGTTGCTTACCGGACTCGATGCAACTGACGAAATCCATCCAAAGCGGAGCAATGTTTTGATCGTCCGGCTTGTCGAGTTGAGGAGCCATACTTTCCGCCGGTTCCACGTTCATGTCGCCGCTGGGATAAAAACTCCAGCCGTCCTGCCAGCCGAGATGCAACGTGCCTCCCGTGCCGTAGAAATAGAGACCAATGTGGTGTCGCTCCGGCGGATTCCCAGAGTAACGACGATGTTCCCAAACGACATCGAATTTGTCGAACTGGAATATGGTATGCTGCGTGTCCGGTCCATCCGAGTTGTCCTCGGCGATAAACCGACCGCCAGTGGATGCAACGCTCTTGGGATACTGTTCCTCCTTTGACCACCACAAAATTTGGTCGAGCCAATGGATTCCCCAGTCACCGAGTTGACCGTTGGCAAAATTCATAAAGTTTCGGAATCCCCCGGGATGTATTGCCGCGTTGAACGGCACCAGCGGAGCCGGTCCGCACCACATATCCCAGTCGAGTTCCGCTGGTGCTTGCGAATCGGGAGTCTTCGAGCCCGCTCCCCCTTGGTAATGAACAAAGGCACGAACGGAACCGATTTTACCGAGTTTGCCGCTTTTGAGAAAATCCATTGCCGCCCTATTGTGCGGCGATGTCCGGCGATGGGTCCCTACCTGAACGGTGCGTTTCGTTTCTCTTGCTGTTTTGACCATAGCGATCCCTTCATTGATCGTATGGCTGATCGGTTTTTCAACGTAGACATGGGCTCCGGCTTTGCATGCGGCAATCGTGATGAGGGCGTGCCAATGATCCGGCGTGGCATTGATCACGATGTCGGGCTTGATTCGTTCGAGCATGTCCCGATAGTCTTTGAAAGCCTTCGGTGCAGTGCCAGTGGCTTCCTCGATTTTCTTAGTTGCCGAATCGAGGTGTCGTTTATCGACATCGACCAGTGCGACGGGTTCGACGGTTTTCGTCTGGATGGCTGCGTTCAAGATGTTCATGCCCCACCATCCGCTTCCGACGAGGGCGACGCGATACTTTTTGTCTGTTGCACCGAAAATCGCCGGTGTCGGAAAAGCGGCGGCGGTTGCCATCGCCGAGGCGGTCAGGAATTGGCGCCGGGAAAGTGTCCCAGAAAGTGTCCCAGAAAGTTTCATAGTATTCTCCGAGGGTTGAGGGTTGCCCCAATGGATTTTCAAGCGTACCCAATATACACTTTTCGCCGGGCAAAAAAAGAGCGGCGGGGAGGCACATCCCGACATCAAGCCAAACTTGTTGTCGGACTGGGCAATCCCCACCAAATTTGGTACAATCATGGGAAGCATGGTTGTACGTCGATGAGTCTCTCGTCTATGTTACGTTGGAATCATTACGAAGTAGCCTTTGAGGCTTTCCTGAAGGAGCGAAAGATTCCGTTTTTGGCAATGGCGGAACGCTATCGGAATCCGCTCGATGACGGTTCGACTTTGAAAAACCTCGATTTCGTCATTTCCCGATCCGTCGGAACTTCATGGTTGATCGATGTCAAAGGACGTAAATTTCCCGGCGGCAAGCATGGCGGATATTGGAAACACTGGACGACCCGGGATGATCTCGTCGGACTGCGGCACTGGGAACAGATGTTCGGCGATCGGTTTTCAGGACTTTTTGTCTTCGCCTACTTGATTTGCGGAAACAAGTCTCCGCTCCCAGCAGACCAACTGTTTGAACATCGACAGCGTTTGTACGGTTTCGTCGGAATTTCCGTTACGGATTATATCGCGGAGATTCGGTTACTTTCCCCCAAGTGGCGTACCTTTGCGATGCCGACCGAACGCTTTCGGCAACTCGCCAGGCCGTTTGACCATTTCATCGAACGTTAGCATGGCATTGTACAGAAAAGGTGAGAGTGTATCTAACCAATTTTTGAGGCACATAAATGAGATTTGCATTTTTTAGTTTTTTCTTTGTTTCCGCAATGATGGTAAGCGTTGCGGCAGAGGTTGATTCCACAACGCTCGACGGCCGCGTGATGTGCGGCTATCAAGCATGGTTTCGCTGTCCCGGTGATGCCTTCGATCAAGGTTGGTATCATTGGAGCCGAAGCCGTGACAGAATACGTCCCGATACTCTGACTTTTGAACTCTGGCCCGACGTGTCCTTCTACCCGAAGTCGGAACTGTTTGCCGTACCAAATTTTACGCATCCCGACGGCTCACAGGCGTATCTCTTCAGTTCGGACAGTCCGGTGATCGTTCAGCGGCATTTTGAATTGATGCAGGAGTATGGTATTGACGGCGTTTGGCTGCAACGTTTCATTGTCGGGTTGCCTCACGCGAAAACGTTGCCGGAAGATTTTGTCTTGAAATACGCCGCTTCCCATCAGCGGATTACCGATTATGTGCGGAAATCCGCCGCAGAAACGGGCAGAGTTTGGGCACTTTCCTACGACGTTGCCGGAGCACCGACTGATGACATCTTCGACGTACTCACCAAAAACTGGAAACAGACAGTCGATGCCGGAACTATCGCCGACGACCGCTACATGAAGCATGACGGTAAGCCGGTCGTCCAAATTTGGGGATTCTATGTCAACGACGATCATAACAAGATGACCGCCAAACTCGCGAATCAACTGATTGACTTCTTCGAGCAGCCGGGTAAGTACCAAGCCACACTGGTCGGCGGCGGAAGTTGGGACTGGCGGCAACATGCCGACCCGGAGTGGCAGGCGTATTATAAACGCTTCAAAGTCTATTCTATCTGGAATATCGGACACACAACGTTCAAGCCGCAAACGCAAGAGCGGATGGCGGCGACATATTTTTGGGAAGAGGATCGCGAAGCCTGTCAGCGAAATGGCACGAAGTGGATTCCAACGGTCTATCCCGGTTTTTCGTGGGACAACTTGATGAGAAAACAACCGGGCGAAACCTTAATCGCCCGCCGCCGTGGTGATTTTCTTTGGGAACAGTTCGTGAAACTCGCCGAAATGAAGCAAACATCGGTGTATGTTTCCATGTTCGACGAGTTTGATGAGGGGACGGCAATTCTTCCCATATCCAACCAGCCGCCGACACAAGCGCATTTTGTGAGCGGCGAAGATGTACGTCCCGACCTCTACCTCAAAATTGTCGGCGAAGGTATCAAAATGTTGCGGGGGGAAATTCCGTTTTCAAAAACGATTCCCTTTCCCCTGACAAACGACACAATCACGGCACAATAATTAGTATAATATCGCCAACGGCAGTAGTCGTACTCTTCACAGAGTTTACAATAATTATGCCCCAACACAAAAAATTCACTCCACCCGGTTTTACACTCGTCGAATTGCTCGTGGTCATTGCGATCATCGGCATGCTCATCGGTTTGCTCTTGCCAGCCGTACAGGCAGCGAGAGAAGCCGCCCGGCGGATGGGTTGTACCAATAACATTCGGCAGTTGGGATTCGCCTCGCATAACTACCACGACGTTCATCGGGAACTGCCCGCTGAAAGTTATTTCGATCCCGAAAAGAACTTTGTGGACGATGACAGAATCGACGATGCCCATACCAGTTATCGGGTGCGATTGCTCCCCTTCATCGAACAAATGGCACGGTTGCAAACATTACCGGACAGCCTCGAAGACTTGGCATTGTTCCCTGTGCCGATTTTTTTGTGTCCCAGCAACTCCAGGCAACTCGTGGACCTTCCCGGTTATGCAGCGGATCGGTACGCCTCCCACTATTACGGCGTTGCAGGGGCGTTGGGACGTGATCCTTCCGGCGAATTTTACAAAACCGATCCGATTCAAAAAAATGTGGCCGTCGGTAGGTCGTTTCTGGGACCCTTTGCGAACACAGGCACGATCATCATTGGCGGTAAGGTTTCGTTGGATTCAATCTCCGACGGAACTTCCCACACGTTTGTGTTCGGCGAAATTTCATGGTCGAACTATGGCGGACACTATAATTGGGTACGCGGAACCGTCATCAGCAATCCCGCCGGAATTACAGCTCTGTCGAGTGCCAAGGGGATCGCTCAGGGTTTTCCTCTCAATGGGGGCAAACGGGGGGAACCGTTGAAACTCGTGTTGGATGCAAGCGGCACGGAATACACTGTCCCCACACAGGGAATGGCGGCAGGACATGGCGTTTCCGGCTTTGGCAGCAATCATCCAGGCGGCGCAAACTTCGTACATGCCGACGGTTCGGTGCATTTTTACAGCGAAACGACCGACACGAAGATTTTAATGTATCGGGCAACCCGAGATGGCGGAGAAAGCGTTTCCTTTTGAGTCTCTACACAAATTTTTTCGAAACGGGTCTTGGAATAATGAGTGAATCATCCGGCGGTTTTGATGAATCGTCGAATACGGCGATCCGGTGACGAATAGAGTTCCCGCGGCGTACCATCGAACAAAATCTGCGGCTCATTGTCCTGTCCCGAGTGAGTCGTTAGTTTTGCCAATGGGGCAAGCATGATAATACGGTCGGCAATCATTCTAGCAGAAACCATGTCATGCGTGACCATAATTCCTGTAACGTTATGCTGACTGCGGACATTGACCATCAATTCGTTGATCACATGGCTCATGACCGGATCAAGCCCTGTCGTCGGTTCATCGTACAAAATCAATTCCGGCTCTAAAGCCAATGCCCTGGCGATTCCGACACGTTTTCTCATGCCCCCGGATATTTCCGCCGGTTTTTGACCGAGAACCGAGCGGTCCAAACCGACTTCTGCGATGAGCGTTTCCACGATCTGCTGGATTTCTTTTTTCGTTTTTTTGGTGTGCTGCACGAGCGGAAACGCCACATTTTCGCCGACCGTCAAACTGTCGAAGAGTGCCGCCTGCTGAAAGACGAAGCCCAGCCGGGTACGGATTTGTGCTAAATCGAAAAACGAAAGTTTATGGAGTTCGATCCCATCAAAGCGGATGCTACCCGATGTTTGAGTGTGAAGTCCGATGAGCGTTTTGAGCAAAACCGTTTTTCCGCAACCGCTTTCACCGATGATGGCAAGCATTTCACCTCGGCGCACCGAAAACGAAATGTCCCGAAGAACCCAGTGGTTTCCGAATCGGACACAAACATTTTCGGCATGGAGAATCGATTCCATGACATTGATTATACCCTACGTTTACAGAGTTGCAATCGTAAGAGTGTCGCGATCAATCGCGACATACAAGTTTGTTATTCGGTAGATTGCCGACCTCCGGTCGGCAACGAATGATACGCCGTACAGGGCGTGGTGAACGTCTTACGGAATAGACCATTTGCCCTTGACGAAAAAAGCCAAAATCGCTACATTTCCGGCTGGAGGAGCATGGTGCGCTCCCAGTTTGTAGTATTTTCTGTTCCCTCGGCTATGTTGAAACAATTCGGGTTCCTAATGTTGATGGGTATTGTCCTGTCGCTTGTCTTTTTGTCCGTCGGTGGATGTAATGGCTTGTTTTCAGGCAAGAAAGGAAAAGAATCGCCGCTCGATGACCTGTTTCCCAAACCTGAAGACTACAAACCGACACTCGTCGGAGATTGCACGTACATCGGCCACTATAAAGCCGTAAACGTTCACGGATTCGGTCTCGTGGTCGGTCTGCCCGGCACCGGTGGAGAAGATGCCAATACGATACACTACGACCGTGTGCACAGCGATATGAACAGGAGAGGCGTGCCCAACATTCGTGCCACCCTTGCCAGCCCGCAAACTGCCGTCGTAGAGGTTATCGGATATATGCGTTCCGGTATTCAGGAAGGAGACCGCTTCGATGTCCAAATCATACTCCCGCAAGAGACCAACACCAAAAGTTTGCGCGGTGGAAGGCTGATGGAAACCAGACTCTCTGAAATGGGAAGTATCGAGGGACAACTCAGGACAGGAGACACACGTGCTATGGTACAAGGACCAATTATGGTGGCTGATCCGTTGGCGACCGAAACGAACAACCCAAGTGGTCTGAAAACGGGAACAATTTTGGGCGGTGCCGTTACTAAAAAGTCCCGATCCCTGTCGCTGATACAAAAAGATAAAAGGTCCCCCTTCTGGAACGATCAAATCGCCAAGGCAATCAATAAGCGGTTTCCCCTTTCCTCGGGATTGCAAAGAGGAGTCGCTACCGCAAAGACCGACATTTTAATTATTCTCGACATCCATCCCACTTATGCGAATGATATTCACCGGTATATCAAGGTTATTCAGTCAATAGTATTCCACGAAACACAAGTGCAGCAACTGCAACGCATGGAACGACTCAAAGACGAACTGTTTGAGCCTGTGACGGCACAGCGGGCGGCATTTCAACTGGAAGCCATTGGCAAATCTGCGATCGGAGTCTTGCAACAGGCGTTACGGAGTCCCAATAGGGAAATCCGTTTTCATGCGGCAACGTCACTGGCTTATCTCGGCGATAGCACTTCGGCAAAAGAACTGGCGGAGATTGCTCATTCCGAACCGGCTTTTCGGGTTTATGCCCTCAATGCGTTAAGTGTTATGAAGAACGATTTAGAAGCAGAATCGTATCTCCAGGAACTGTTGCATGTACCCAGTGCGGAAACCAGATATGGCGCATTCCGGGCATTGAAAAACAGAAATCCGCTCGATCAAACCATTAGGGGGGAAATGCTTGGAGATCAGTTCGGTCAATTCAGTTATCACGGAATTTCCTCACGGACAACACCGATGGTACATATCACATCGAAAAAATATCCAGAAATCGTGTTGTTCGGGACAGACATTTTCCTGAAGCAACCGTTTGCGGTAAATGCGGGACCGACGATTTATGTCAATGGTCAATCGCCGGGTGGAGTGGTCGTAACTCGAATTGAGACTTCGGGAATTGATGAAAAGCGAACTGTGTCCCACCGTTTGGACGATATTATCAGGGCTGTGGTCGATATGGGAGGAACTTACCCCGATGTTGTGCAGTTGCTACGAGAAGCCGACATGAACAGAGTGTTGTCATGCCGGTTGGAAATAGATCGCCTGCCGGAACCCGACCGAGTGTATCGAAGACAAAACGATGACGAACAAGAGGAAGAGTTTGCCGAAGAGGAAAAACCGAAGTCATTCTGGGAACGGTGGAATCCTAAAAACATCTTTGCGCCGAATCCCGGTGAAAATACATCAGACTATTCAGGGACGGTCAACGCCCCGAGTCGGGACTAATTTTTAGCCGACATCGCCTTTCGACGGCGGGCGGCGGAACAGTCGGGTGTTTTGCATGAGACGAAGCAAGTCGTTGGTCGACTTCGGTCGATCCAGCGGTCTCTTGTTGAGCATCAATTTCAGGAGTTCCGAAAACTCCGGCGTAACATTTTTGTTTCGCTGCATCACTGGCGGCGGAACGGCGGACAAATGTTTGTTGAGCAAATCATTGAGGGTGTCCCCCGTGAAAACCAATCGGGTTGTGAGCAATTCATAGAAAGCACAACCGAGACTGTACATATCCGTACTAGGACTGGCAGGCTGTCGTAAAATTTGCTCCGGCGACATATAACTTGCTGTCCCTTTGATTCTTCCCTTCAACATGAACCACTTCATAAAGCCGGAAGTAACTTTTTGGGCAAGGGCAAAGTCAATCATCTTGACTTCTACCGTTTTAGGAGCGAAGAGAAAATTATCCGGCTTGACATCCTGATGCACCCAGCCCTGATCGTGCTGATAGATTAACGCTTTCACCATCTGGATAAAAATCTGCGGAAGATGTTCGCAATAGGTTTCGTAACCACGATTGATCCACATTTTCAGATTGATGGCGGAGAACCACTCCATGCCGATATAGGGGATTCTATTGTACCAATCGTAGCGAAAAATACGGATCAAATTAGGATGCGAAAAATGGGAAGCAACCTTATATTCGTGTTCGAGAAGTTTGACCTGTCCCCGTTGCTTTGCCGTCGATTCCAGGAGCGTTTTGATTCCGATGAATTCCCTTTTTTCGTCATCGTAGGCACGCCAAAGACAGCATGACTGCCCGCGATTGACAATCTCCAACAGACGAAAGGGTCCAATGTAGCCTAATCCTAAACTCATAAAGGTATCTCCGGCGGTTAACCCCTCGATTAGTAGAGCATTTTAACGGATTTAGTGAAAACGGCAAGCGCAAGCCCTGCCGCATCACATACTGCTGTTGAAAAACTTCCTCAACTTGTTAAAATGAGAGGCATGCCGACGTACCGTTACGCTGCCCGAAATCAATTGGGTGTGAAGATAGAAGGACAGACCGATGCGGCAACTGAAGCGGAAGCCGTTGCCGCCCTCACAGCAGCCGGGATGTTTCCGACGGAAATCAAACCGGTATTACAGCAGGCGGCAACCGGAAAAGTCCGCCGAGTCAGCGGACAACTTCTTGCCGCTTTTTATTCCCAACTGGCGGACCTATTGAAAAGTGGTGTGCCCTTGCTCCGGTCATTGAAAACTCTGCATGATCAAACATCGAACAGCAATTTGAAGTTCGTGATCGACAACGTATCCCGCCGGGTCGAAGCCGGAGAAACGCTCGCCGATGCCATGAGCCGTTATCACATTGTCTTTGGAGACATGGGGATACAAATGATCAAGGCGGGCGGCGAAGGCGGATTCCTCGAAGAATCGCTCAATCATATTGCCGACTTCACCGAAACACAGGACGATTTGAAAGGAAGAATCGTCGGAGCATTGGTCTATCCGATATTGTTGTGCACCTTCATGATCGTTGTTGTTACCGTGATTATGGTGGGGATCGTTCCCTCTTTCGCCCCGCTTTTTGAGAACATGCGCAGACAGGGAGAACTGCCGTGGGCAACAGAAATCTTACTACGCATTTCGGCTGATATGAAATATATTTTAGCGGCGGCAGTGCCCATTGTCATCGCTGCTGGTATTTGGTTCCGGTTTTGGACGAGTACCGACAACGGAAGCCGAACCATTGATCAGTTCAAGTTACGGATTCCCGTAGCGGGAAAAGTTTACGAGGGTTTTGCGGTTGCCCGATTTTGTCGGATACTGGGAACGCTGTTGCGAAACGGCGTACCGATTGTGAAGTCATTGGACATTGCCGGCGGAGCAGCAGGCAACAGGGTTTTATCCGACGCGATTACCAAAGCCTCGGAAAATATCACCGGCGGTTCACGTTTGGCAGGACCCTTGGTAAAATCGGGTTGTTTTCCCCGCACCGTTGCCGAAATGATTGCCGTTGCCGAAGAATCGAACACATTGGATACCGTGTTGGTGGAAATTGCCAATTCGTTGGAAAGGCGGAATTGGCGGGCGTTGGATATTGCCGTTCGGTTTATCGAGCCGCTGATGCTAATCGTCCTGGGTGCGGTCATCCTCGCCCTCGTGCTTGCCCTGATGTTGCCGATATTCAAAGCATCGGGAGGAGTATAAATGTGTCATGGGGAGTCGAACAATATGCCCGAACAGCAGGGCACGAGCCGCCCGGTAAGTCTTACTGTTACAGAACAACTACTTTCCACCGCAAAGGAACTCGGTTTTGAACTTTGCGGCATTACGAATGACCTGCCGCCGCCGTATTTCGACGCTTTTGAACGCTGGCTCCAAGCCGGAATGCATGGCGAAATGACGCACTTCGTCCGAAATTTCGAGGCAAGAAAACATCCAGAGGCTCTGTTGCCCGGCGTTCGGTCGATTCTTATGCTCGGCGTTTCCTATGCCACAGTGCTCAACAGCGAATGCCGACCCGGACAACCGCATCCCATCCGGCAGTTGAGCGGCATCGTCGAATATGCGCGGGGAGTTGATTATCACCACTGGATTCGCACCCGGCTCGAAAAGTTGACAGAAAAACATCAAGAATTGTTTCCCAAATCCCCAACCGGGGCAAGACGGAGCCGGGTAACAGTCGATACCGCTCCGATTCTTGAAAAACAATACGCTGCCGCCGCCGGTTTGGGAACGGTAGGAAAGAACACGCTCCTCATTCATCCCCCTCAAGACGGACAGCATTGTGGTTCCAAGTTTTTCATTGCCTCCTTCCTTTCAACGGAACAGTTAGAACCGACACCACCGCCGGAACCCTTCGAGCCTTGCGGCGAGTGCCGTCGCTGTCTCGATGCGTGTCCGACGGGTGCATTGTGCGAACCGTTCGTCTTGGATTCTCGACGGTGTTTGAGTTATTGGACATTGATTCATCGGGGCGAGTTGCCCAAGGACATTTCGGCGAAGCGCGGCAATCGGTTTCTCGGCTGCGATACATGCCAAAGTGTCTGTCCGCACAATCGGTTGCTTCCTGTGGTCCCGCCGGGATCGCTTGATCCCACGTCGTTGAATTCGGACGAACTCCGTCAATATCTTGCAGGGTCTCCCCTTGAAAAATGGGCACAACACATTCAAGAGCCGCAAACGTAATGAAGGGGAACTTGCGGGAAACCCCGGAATACCATGCCATTGCAAGACCGGGGGTTCATCGGCTATAATAGTACCGTTCTTGACACAAACCTAACAATACAAACCTAGCAACCTTCATGACCCTCTCTCGATACATTCTGTTACCGTTTTGCTGTTTGCTTTTCCCTTCCGCCATTCTACTCGCTCAAGAGTCAACACCTACGCAATATGTTCAGTCCGAAAAAGAAACGGCGGAACTCGGTCCCCATAACAAGGCGTTCTTGGAATTGTTCACCGAGTACCGCGAACTCACCAAAAAATTGACGGCAATGAAAGTCGAGTACCAAGATGCCCGACCAGCCCGCCGTGAAGAAATTGATGCGGTCTATTCGGGACTGTTCAAACAAGGATTGGAACTCAAAAAACGATTAACCGACATCGCTCTAGATGCTCACCAAGAGGCACCCAACCGCAATCCTTTGGTTAGCGAATTCCTCTATACGTCTATCGGTTTTGAGTTCAACCGCGAAAACTACGAAGAGTCCTTCCGTATTTTCAAACGATTAGAAGCATCGGGACTCGCCAAGGATTCTGACCGGTATTACGTTTTCGGAGGACTTGCCGCCATGTTGACCATGAACTACGAGGAAGCCGACGCATGGATCAAGAAGGCAATAGAGTCAGGAGAACTGGAAAAAACAATGAAAAGTTTGATGCAATCCGAAGCGGGCAGGCAACACGCAGGAACGTTGCAAAGCCAATTACAAATGATGCCCAGACTAAAAACAGCATGGGCAAAGGAACAAGAAATCCGAAACGCGGAAACCGAAGCCGGTGAAAAAGATCCCGCCAAGAAGTTACCGAGAGTGGAACTCACCACTACGAAGGGAAAAATTGTCCTCGAACTGTTTGAAAACGAAGCCCCCAATACGGTGGCGAACTTCATTTCGCTTGTTGAAAAGAAGTTTTACTATGATCTGGTCTTCCACCGTGTTTTGCCGACTTTTATGGCACAGGGAGGCGATCCGACGGGAACAGGACGCGGTGGACCCGGCTATAACTTCGACGACGAGTGCGGCAGAAGGTTTCCACAGGAACGTAAGCATTTCCGAGGTTCGATCAGTATGGCGAATGCGGGTCCGAATACGAATGGTTCACAGTTTTTTTTGACCTTTATTCCCACGTCGTTTTTGGATGGTAAGCATACGGTCTTCGGACGAGTCGTCGAAGGAATCGAAGTGTTGGCGGACATTCAGCGGGTTGATCCCGACGATAAGGAAGCCACTATTCCCGAACTGGACAAAATCATTTCGTCGAAAGTGCTGAACAAAAGGGATCATACCTACGAAGTCAAGAAAAACGCCAATAGACGATAGACAAAATCACCCCAAAAACTTAACGCACCACAAAGCCTTCCTTCATTCCCACACGTTTCATCATGCGTTTTCCTTTCTCGTTGACCATGAATATGGCAACGTACATGTTGCGGAAAAGACTGGCGGGTACACAAAAATTTCCGCTCGTGCTGATGCTCGAACCGCTCCATGCCTGCAACCTCAAATGCAGCGGTTGCGGTCGAATTAGGGAATATGCCGACACGATTCAAAAACGACTCACCATAGACCAATGCCTTCATGCCGTTAAGGAATGCGATGCGCCCATCGTGAGCATCTGCGGCGGCGAGCCGTTGCTCTATGCCGACATTATTGAACTAACGGACAATATCCTTCGCCTCGGCAAACATATTTACCTCTGCACCAATGGAATCCTACTTGAAGAAAAAATCGGCGAGTTTATCGAACTGACAAAACACAATCGGCGAACAAAAAGCCGATTGTACTGGAACGTTCACCTCGACGGAACCGAAGAAATTCACGATGCCATTGTCGAAAAAACCGGAACCTTTGCCCAAGCCTTGTCGGGCATTGCTGCCGCAAAGAAGGCGGGATTTTATGTCTATACCAATTCGACGCTCTACAAATCGGCAACGGTCAACGATCTGGTCGCTCTTGCCGAACAACTGCAAGCGGTCAACATCGACGGCATGATGATCGCACCGGGTTACGGTTACGATGCCGTACAAAATGCCGAATCTTTTTTCCTCAACCGCACGGAAATTCACGAATTGTTCAAGGAAATTCGACAACGAATGAAACAGTACCGCATCACCGCAACGCCGATATATCTCGATTTCTTATGCGGCGAACGGCTACTCCCTTGTGCGGCTTGGGCAAATCCAACATACAATGTGTGCGGCTGGAAAAGTCCCTGTTATCTGATGACGGATCGGCACTACGACACATTTGCGGCATTTATGCAGCAAACGGATTGGTCAAAGATCGGCTTCGGCAATGATCCGCGTTGTCAGGATTGCATGATGCACTGTGGGTACGAACCCGCTGCTGTGTTGTTCGCCAATCGACTGCGCGACCTCGTCCGAATGGCATTATGGCAAATGAAGATCATTTGAAGTCCACCAATGAGTCTTACCTACTGCAATAGATTCTTTCGCGCGGCGGAAAAATGTTTGAAGGCGGGTTTGACCGCCTTCTGGTCATTGAGCAAGCCATGATTGAATCCAGATGCCGACTCCGAAGGAGCCATCGGGTCTTGAAGGCATGACCAAAAAATCCCCTGTACCGCACGCTTGCCCAAAAGTGCCAAAAGAAGCGTTTCAGTCCAAATTTTTTGCCTCTCTTCCGACCAATGTAAGTCAGGGGCGAGTTCCGCTGTCGTCGCTATCGGACTTCCCGCACTCGGCACCGAAAATGAAACGAATACTTTTTTACCTAGAAAACTCCACTGGTCAATCATATTGCTTACGCTCATCGGATCACGCGGCAAGGTCAAATTATCGCCGCAACCGATGTCCATTTCAAGCAAAAAGGTGTCGATATCACGGCAACCCATCAACATTTCAGCAATTTGAACTTGTTCCCATTCGGGATTCCGCTGCAAAGCATATTCTCCCCAAGGTTGATTGATACCAACAATAATGGGAGTCTCGATTCCCCGGCTTCGCATCTGTTGTGCCAACATTCGGATGAACGCAAGAACACGTTCCGGTTGTAATGCCGGCAATGACTGATTGACAAACCGGTTTGCCAGAATCCAACTATGTGCCAAGTACCCGTAACGCTCTGCTAGGGTATTCACGAATCGGGAAGCATTGGACTCAAAGTAACCTTCTTCGGAAAGTTGCGGTAACAACCATTCGGGAAGCGCATCGGCAGTGAAAGAGAGCAGTGGACCCAGCACAACGTGGAAACCAAATCGGAACGGAGTGATCAACTGCATCTCCAAACGTTCCCAGTCGAATTCTCCCGGTTGCGGTTCCAATTCCCGCCAAGTCGGCATGGGCTTGACGACATGAAATGAATTCCCCAGAAGTTTGGCGTAAGTGCTAAAATCGCACAAAGATTCACAATATCGGGAACTCATTCCGATTCCGAAAACCACCGATATTCGCTCCTCGTTGAGAGTCCGCCAAGAAAGTGACTGTTCCGCAAATTCTTTGCTCTCGTCTAGAACCAACAGAGTGAGTTCATCCATAATCGACGCAAATTCCCGATCGATAGTGGGTGTGGAAAAATTTTCGATTACGATGGTGGAAAACCGTTTGGCAAGCCTTTGCAATCGGTCTTTCAATTCACTGGGTTGATGAAAACCAATCATTTGCCAGTCGAACAAACGCCGATAAAGCCGACCCAGGGCTCCGCGAGCAAGTTCCTTGACCAAGGTGTAGGGTTCTTGCCGACTCACCAGTGATTCGGTCGATTCCATCACGACTCCAAGCGGCGAATGAACCATCGGCACATGAATCGTTCCGCTACCGACGGAATCCGCACAGACAATCAGTTCGTCGTCCCGAACGATGGTTTGCGATACACGTGGAACCCGACCCCACCCCGCAAAAAAGGCTGTCTCTAAAAGGGGCTGCGGAATGATTCCGGGAGTAATCCGAAAACGCCATTCAAACATGAATTACCAAACGGGTGGGTGATACCCCAAAACCCATCGGGAATTGTAACGAAAATTGCCTGTAATGCAAGGGCAACAATGGCGTGGCAAACGCTCCTCTCCTTACAAATTCACCAACCGGCATGTTCGTCCGTCCCCCATGAGTTGCTCAAAAACTTCGCGCTGCTCGGCTCCATCCCGGCACGTCACGAGAATCTGATACACTTCGGGTATCTCAACCTCTGGACAATCAGAGACCTTATCAACAAATTGCGCTACATCGGTTAGACTTCGCAGAAATTCTTGTACAGCAATGTTTTCCGTTTCGATCTGAGCGAGCAGATCGTCCAGCATCGTTTGGTCTGTACCTGCAAGGGCGGCAAGCGGATCAAGTGTTGCCAAGAGTTTATCCGATTCGGCTTCGTTCAGATCGAGAACAAGCACGGGCACCTCTTGATTCGGTGTCGTTTCGGCACGAAGATGTCCATCGATGAGTTGCAGTGAACCATCGGGCAGTTCCCGAACGAGTAATGCGTCGGCATAGCCTATTTCAGCAAGGATGCCTTTGAGCACATCCCGCTGCCGGGCATTGTGTGTGCGCCAGTTTTTCGGATGGGGTAGAAGTGATCCAGCCGATACGCGGCGAAAATCTATAATGCGGTCGCGAATTTTCATAGGAGTTGGGAGTAAGAAGTTAACGGAGACGCAATCTGCAGATTGCGATTGTGCGACTCTACCACACGCCGCGTCAACAACCGTCAGGAAAATCGCTGACGGTTTGTAGATTTGAGCAATCGATGTCCCTTGTTTTTCACACTGAAATCTATACAATGAATGTAGTTAGACACTGTCTTCTCAAAATTCCATGGGCTTAAACATAGCATCGTGCCTGTCAGACTCCGCCGCGCGGTTTCCCAACCAAACGGCGATCGTGTGCGAAGATCGCTCTTATACCTTCGCCGAACTGGATCGCTGGACGGCACAAATCGCCGAAGTCTTTCGCACCCACGGATTGAAAAAGGGTGATCACGTTCTGCTCCTTGCTCCAAACGTTCCCGAATTCACCGCCGTCTATTTCGCCGTTCTGCGACTCGGTGGAGTTGTGGTCCCCGTCAATACACTCTTTCTGGTGAATGAAATTACCAGTCTGCTCGAACACTCCGATGCAAAATTTATGGTCGTTTGGCACGCCCTCGCCGAAAAAGGTGCCGCCGCCTTTGAACAAGACGAAACATGCAGAAGTCTCTTTTACATCGGCACTGACCGGCAAAGTTTATCCCCCACCCTGTTTCCTGACGAGTCGGACGACACCTTACCACAAAAGTCCCGGTTACTCCTCGATGACCTGATCGGCAAAATGCCCGGCACCGTTGACCTCTGCCAAACGATGCCCGATGACACCGCCGTTATTTTGTACACATCGGGAACCACCGGCAAGTCCAAAGGGGTCGAATTGAGTCATTTCAACCTGTATTCGAATGCCTTTTACATCAAAGAGCCGCACGCCCTCGATGTTCGGTCGGACAGCGTAACACTTGCCGTCTTGCCGCTGTTTCATACATTTGGTCAGACCGCTATCCAAAATGCGTCGATTATGGCGGGAGCAAAAATGGTGATGAGTACGCAGTTCGAACCTCGCCGCGCGCTCGTCGAAATAGAAAAACATCGGGTTACACATATGGCTGCCGTGCCGACGATGTACAATTTAATGTTGCAAACGCAACGCCGCTACCGCTACGATGTTTTTTCGGTCCAAGTGGCTGTGAGCGGTGGAGCATCATTGGCAGTGGCTATTTTTCAAGAGTTCAAGGAAGTGTTTCGTGTGAAACTCAACGAAGGATATGGTCTGTCGGAAACGAGTCCGATTGCGTGTATGACACCCCCTTACGAGGGATTGAATAAACCGGGTTCAATTGGTCCCGAAATTTACGGTACACAGGTTCGTATCGTTCGGGAAGACGGTACGTTTGCCGAGGTTGAAGAAGTCGGTGAGTTAGTGATACGCGGACACAATGTCATGAAGGGATATTATAAAGACTCCACGGCGACGGAGGCGGCTTTCCTCGCAAACGGTTGGTTCCGCAGCGGCGACATTGCAAAAATGGATGCCGATGGCTATTTTTACATAGTGGACAGAGCGAAGGATGTCATCATTCGTGCCGGCATGAACATTTATCCGAGGGAGATTGAAGAAGTATTGCATCACCATCCGGCGGTCTGGGAAGTTGCCGTCGTGGGAATTCCTGATGAAACGTTGAGTGAAAATGTGGTGGCATTTGTGGTGGTTGTACCGGAAACGACGGTTACGGCACAGGAATTACAAAAATACTGCCGGGATCACTTGGCAATCTACAAATGTCCGAAGGTGATCCATTTTATTGATCGGTTGCCGAAAAACTCCACCGGCAAAATCATGAAACGCACCCTACGAGACGGGAAAGGGTAGGTGCAAAACGAAACTCTTGACGTTCGTCTCACGCTAAGGTACACTGGGATTTGTCGTTAATGTTAACTATTCCATCATAAGGAAACACTTGTATGAAGGTTAAGAAGAAAATGTTAAATTGGGGGGGGGGCAAGATAGGAAACACGGTAGAGAAACGCGGTTTCACCCTCGTCGAACTCCTCGTCGTCATTGCGATTATCGGTATGTTAATTGCGCTGTTGTTGCCCGCGGTTCAAGCGGCGCGTGAGGCTGCACGCCGAATGCAGTGTACCAACCACTTGAAGCAGATTGGTCTTGCCGTCCATACGTTTCATAGTGCGCGCGATGGAATTCCGCCGATCTGCGTCTTCGCCAATTATTCGACGATTCTAGCCCTCCTATTCCCCTATTGTGAACAACAGTCCGCATTGGAGATTATTGATACACGAGATGCGGGGGCAATATGGCCTGCGGGACAGTCACACAGTACGTGGTTTGTGAGTACCGACATGAACGATGCAAGACGGACTGCATTAGCATCTGTTCCCTACATGAAATGCCCTTCCCGACGTTCAGGTGTCCAAATGCTTGCTAACATTTCAGAGATTGATGTCTCAGGACCAACGGGTGATTACGTAACCGTCGTTACGAAACGGCAACCCGCACATTACGCTCCCCATTGGTGGCATCGAATCTCCTATCTCCACAAAGCCAGCAACGACGCGGCAGGCGATCCTACTTTTGCGACGCAGGGTGATTTTCGCGGTCCCTTCCGATTGGGGAACGTGACGTTCAGCGGTGGTGTCGATGGTTCTGACCCATTCCACTATCCCAATGTGACTGGTTGGACCCCCTCGGATACAATGTCGCGCTGGCAAGATGGAACCAGCAACCAGATTATATTTGCCGAAAAACATATCCCTCGTGATGTGCCCCTGGGGGTTGTATCCAGCAATCCCTCTTCTTGGTGGGATGCGACTTACATCCAGGCATGGCCAGGACACCATTTTATGGGGTCGGCACGATGCATCTGGTGGGGTGAGCCAGCCATTGCCCGATCGCCCAAGGATCCCCCGGAGGAAACCAATTGGTGGGGGAGTTACTCGTTTGGAAGTGCCCATCCCGGAACCATCAATATTGCCATCGGAGATGGAGCCGTCCGGGGATGCAGCGTCTCCATATCGAATGATCTCGTTGTGGATTTATCCGATGTCAGTGACGGCAGGGCTGTTTCGTTACCGTAGAAGATCGTGGAGTTCATCATCACAACCTTTGTTACAGGAGAATCATTTTATGACATTCGACAATTTTGTTTTCAGGATAAGCACTGGTGCATTGCTTTTTGTGTGTCTTTGTGTGTTCGGGTGTAGCCAGAACGCAAAGGTAACGGGAACAGTTACCTATTCCGATACCGGCGAGCCGGTTAAGTCGGGAACGGTCATGTTCTCTAACGAAAAGACACAGGGACGCGGAACCATCAAGAATGGTAAGTATTCCGTGGGTCTCATCGAAGACGGAGAGGGTATTCCTCCGGGGACCTATACCGTTTCGGCGGATTCGTATCCCATGCCAAATATGTCCACTGCGACGATGCCGGGGGGAGACCAGCAACTCGCTACTCCTGACCGGGAAGTTTATTTCACCGAGGAACCGCAAACGGTTGACGTTCAGAAGACCATGACTTATAATTTCTCGGTTGAGCGGGGAGTGCGACCGCGGCGATAGCGCGCTTTTTTCGAGGTATCCTATGAATACGAATAGATTCTTCTTTCCCATTGTTGGTTTCCTGTGCTTCCTGTGTCCGTTGGGCGTGCCCGTTGATGCGAGCGATGATCTCGGTGTCGAGAATCATGCGCTCAAGGCAAAAGTTTCGGCAAACTCCGAATACAGCGAACAATACCTCGCTCGATTTGCCGTAGATGGTGTCATTCCCGGTGCTGGCGGTGGCGGAGCCGACCTTTCCCATGCATGGTGTGTCAATAATGCAGTGGCAAACAACTACGGCGAATTCATCCTCGAATGGACGGAGCCGATTGAAGTCGCCGAAATCAATTACTGGGGACGAACCTCGTTCTTCATTTCGGAATGCTGGAAGGATTACCAAGTCTTTTTCGACGATAAAAAAGAGCCCGTCGCCCAGGGAACCTTTGAAATGAAGCATGGCGGGCAGCCAATTTTGATCCCAAAGCAAAGAGTTCAAAAAATCAAACTCGTTTTTCTCAACTCTCATGGCGGACCCAATCCCGGTGCGGCGGAAATCCAAGTCTTTTCCGAGGTGCTCTCCAAAGAACAACGAAAAAAACTCGCCAGCGATAACCTTCCAGACCCAATTTCGGAACTGGATACTCCTACGCAAAAATATCTCCTGGACGGGCTGGACAAATTCATCGCCATCAAACGGTTTGAGATCGAGTGCTCTCACGTTTACACCTACCACTACGAAGGTTTCAGACCCGGCGGCGGGTTGTATCTCTTTGATGTCGAAGAGTTAAGGAAAAATCCGAATGCCGAAGGAAGACTGCTCGTCGAGACACCAACAGGACAAATTCTCAGTGCCGATCTCTCTTTCGACGGGAAAACAATCCTTTTCACATGGCGGCAGACGCACTCGGAACCCTATCACCTTTGGACGATCAATGCGGACGGCACCGATCTCCGGCAACTCACGGACGGTCCCTGGCACAATTACGATCCGTGCTGGCTACCCGATGGAGACATCGCTTTTTTGAGTTCACGGAGTCCGCAGTTCGCTTACTGCTGGAACGCACCTGTCGGAATTTTGCACCGAATGAGTCCCGATGGCTCCCGATTGGTTCGGCTTTCCGATAATTACCTGAACGATTTCACGCCGACGGTTCTCGAGGATGGACGCATCATTTATGGTCGCTGGGAATACGTAGACCGACCGGCAATTCCGATTCAGTCGCTCTGGACGATTCATCCTGACGGTACCAATTTGAACGTCTTTTTTGGCAATCGGGTGCTTTCACCGGCTACGTTTATGGAAGCCCGGCAGATACCGGGCACGACGCTCGTCGTCTGCACGATGACCGGACACAATGGTCAGGTGCCGGGGGCTATCGGAATTTTAGACCGCCAATTCGGTGTCGATGCACAAGAGGCGATCCGAAACATTACGCCCGAAATTCCCATCGGAGAAGTCGATAAAGGAGACGGCAATTATTGGCCCAGTCAAGTTTACAGCAGTCCTTATCCGCTCGATTCCGAACGATTTTTCGTGTCGGCAAAGGGACCGATTCTTGTCCGAACCTTCGACTTGGATGACAAAGGCAAGCGTCCACTCAAAGAAGCGGTCTTGCTTTCAGCCCCAACCAATGGCATGCGGTATTTTTGTGCCACGCCAGTGCGTCCTCGATACAAACCGCCCGTCATTGGCGGGAGAATTGAACCTGCCGTTACGGAAAATGATGTCCCTTACGCAACACTGTTTCTGCAAGACGTTTATCAAGGGCTCAGTCCCGAAGTGCAGCGCGGGGAAGTTGCGGCAATACGAATCGTTCGGGAAATGCAGAAAACTGTCCGCATTGAACCCCATCTACGGTCGTTTGGTTTTCAATTTCCGACGATTTCCTGCGGAGCAACCTACGCCGGAAAAATGGTTCTCGGCGATGTTCCCGTTTCGGAAGATGGTTCCGCTTTTTTCAAAGTCGGAATCGGTGTTACCCGCGCCGCCGATGGGTATGGAAGCCAGTTGCAGCGGAACGAATTGTGCGACATCCCTGAACAGGCACCCACTACCGGACCCATCTATTTCATTGCTCTAGATCACGAAGGTCGTGGAATCCAACGGATGCGGTCATTCACGCATTTGATGCCGGGCGAGCGGCAATCGTGTATTGGGTGCCACGAATCGAGACTGTCGGCACCTATTCTGCGCCCTCAATTAGCAAGAGTAAACCTTGAACCAGTCAAACCGGTGCTCCCCGATTGGGCTGATGTCGATACGTTTGCCCCGGATCGCGCCGATTTTTCACCGGGCTTCGACTACGTGCATATCGTTCAACCCATTTGGGACAGGTATTGTATTGATTGCCATCACCCGCACGATGCTCCGAAAGGAATCGATTTGACGGGCGGATACACCGATTATTTCAATGTGTCCTACGAAGTGCTCGCTTCGGAAAAACAAGGACCAAACGGCAGTCCTTACGTCAGTTGGATTCCCACGTACAACGGACAGGAGCAGAACATTCTGCAAATTGATCCGAAACGTTGGGGTTCGTATAACAGTCCCCTAGTGGATTTGATTCGGTCAGGACATCCCGACGAGCAGGGAGTGAAACGTTTCGACATGGATGACGACAGCCGCCGAAAGGTCTATGCGTGGATCGATTTGAATGTTCCGTATTACGCTTCCAGTGAAACGTCGCACCCGGAGGCACTCGGTTGCCGCCGAATTTATCCGCCGACATTGGATACCGTTCTGAACGAGATCGCTTCGAGACGTTGTGTCGAATGCCATGACAAAGGAAATGTCTATCGCAGAGACTGGACGAATCGCACGCAAAATCAATTCCAATATCCGCAGGAACACGAGGAGGGAACTGTTCCGCGTCGTCCGTGGGTTCGAATTTCGGAACCGGAGTTGAATCCATTCCTCTTGGCACCGCTCGCAAAGTCGGCGGGAGGAACCGAACAGTGCGGAAGAGCGGTGTTTGCAGACCGTGATGATCCCGACTATCGAAAGATTTGGGAAACCTTCGTTCCCCTTTTGGAATCGTTGCAACAAACGCCGCGTATTGACATGCCCGGCGGAAAACCAGCACCCAGCGTTTGCCGGGATACGCATTGAGCCGGGAAAAATTTGAAGTCGGGGGGCTCCACTTGCCGATAAAAACGATGGAGGTATGATGAGATTTTTCGCGGCAATCATCGGCTTTACTCTGCTTTCGGGGGTTGGGCTTTCGGGGATCGTTTCGGCACAATACCACGGCGGAGCGTTTCACACCGGCTATCCCAGCGAGCCGATCCGGGGATACTTTCAGCCGGTCTTGATTCGGACTCCCGATGGAACCAGTCTGGCAAGCGTTGCCGACGGGCAGTTTACCGAACGCCTGCCCAGCCCGCTCCAAGTAGGTTTGCTCATCGGTTGCGATTACCGGCTTCGGATTACCGGCATTCCGTTTCATCCCGGCGCGGAACTGTTCCCGACCCTCACACTCATCGCCCGAACCTATCCGCCACATGGTCGGGAACTTGAATTTCCGATTGTCATCAATCTTACGCTCGAAGACCTCGAACTGGCACTGGCAGGACGATATATCACCCGCGTGATCTACCTGGAAAACCCGAAGGCGGCACTGCCGATTCAAACCGGTATCGACGACCAAATCACGCACGACATCCACAGCGGCGACCCGGTTGCCGTAGCCGCAACGCAGGGGCTTCCCGTCGCCATTGTAAGAATCGGAGGGCGCGTACCCACCCAGAATGATCCAAACGCAATGCTTCCCCCCGATTTTTGCTTCGGTTCACCGCCTTGGCTCTTGAACCGGAGGGTTCCGCCGGACAACGTTGTTCCCCCTCTAAAAGCATCGGTGCCGCCGAACACATTGACGATTGATCCCCACCTGAAATCGGCGGGAGACGCGGCACTCGAAAGAAATAGAATGAGCGGAGGGCTTACGCCCCCCGGCGAGCAACCCAACGCCTGGCGACCACCGCACAACGTGCCAGGACCGGGCGGACGTGCTAACGAATATCTCGTCAGCGGCGATAATGCGAGTGGTCAGGCAGGCAAGCCCGCTTACGTCGAAAACAATAGTTGGACAGTACGCAATTTCAATTCGGGAGACACGGTTGCCCACTTCGATACATTAGACGGTCGGGTCTTCGTGGAACCTTCCAACCCCATTCATATTTATTCTCCTCGGTTCAATGCGATTCGGAAAATCGAAGGATTATTGCTCGAAGGACAAGTAACCGGACTGGTGGCGGCAAGAAACCAGCAAGTCGTGAACAGGAATGCAGAAACCCTTCAAACGAGTTTTACCGAACAAGAGGCGAAAACCCAATATGCCCGAACGCAAGATCAAATCAACAGCATTGACGGGCAACGGCGGAGTACCGGGATGGGAACGTCACAGGGACTCGGCGGTTACGACAATTTTCAGGTCGTCGATTCGGACAGCATGATGTTGTTGCAACGAACGTTTGGCATGGGAAGTGATACACAGGTACAACTTGATCGTGGAGCAATCAATGCCCGGGCATGGCAAGGCAACGAAGGGATAAAAGTCCAGATCAACGAACTGACTCCGATGGCGATGGTGGGTATTGAGGGAGCGGCAGTCTATTTTCAGGTGGAGGACAAGCAGTCGAGAACATCGAAGTTGCGGCTGATCAAGGTCGCCTCGAAGGAATCGGCACAACCGGGGGAAATCATCGAATTTACGCTCCGATTTGACAACGTCGGCAACCAACTGATCGGCAATGTAACCATTTTGGACGACTTGACGAGGCGGCTGGAATTCCTGCTCGGCACGGCTGTTGCGTCGTTAGAGTCCGGTTTTTCTACACAACTCAACGCTGGCGGTTCGCTTACGTTGCGATTTGAGATTACCGATCCGCTGGCACCGGGCGAATTCGGCGTGATCCAATTCCAATGCCGAGTGCGGTAGGCGAAACGGGGAAAGACGAAATCGCCGCGTTCTTTCGGAAACATTGCTCTTGAACTCATGTAGAAAAATGACTATCCTTGCCCAGTCGGGGTTCCCGACGGAAGCAGAGTCGCTTTTCCACAGAATCAACAGACTTAACGATGAAACACCTATTCACCGCCGCATTATTCCTTCTCGTCTTGGGTTACAGTGTCTTCGGGCAAACCTCCAACGCACCGGCACTCAAAATCGAATCGCCGGACATCGTTGCCGAAATCAATGGCGATAAAATCACCCGAAGCAGTCTCGCAGCCGAGTGTCTGCAACTCCACGGCAAAGACGTATTGCAGGACCTTATCAACAAAACGCTCATCAAGGTAGAGTGCGAACGGCAAAAAATCTCGATTACCAGCGAGGAGATCAATGCCGAAGTCCTCCGCATGGCAAAGACGTTCAACATGACCAGCGAAGACTGGCTTAAACTCCTCGAAGAGCGGCGCGGAATCTCACCGGAACAATATCGGCAGGACATCGTTTGGAAAATTTTGGCACTCGGCAAACTCGCAGGCATGCGGCTCGTGATCAGCGAGGCTGAATTGCAAGAAGCCTACGATTCGCAGTATGGTCCTGCCGTGCAAGTCCGACAAATCGTTCTCGCTACCAAAGCCGGAGCCGAAGCCACTCTCGCCGAACTGAAACAACATCCTGATACCTTCGCTTCCGTTGCGAAAAACCGGTCGATTGACCCGACGAGCCAACCGTATAGCGGAATGTTGCATCCGATCCGACGTAATACTTTCGATCCCCATGTTGAACGTATTCTCTTTGCAATGAAGCCGGGGGATATTTCGCCAGTCATGGAATTTCCCATGGGACATTTTTCGATTTTTCGGTGTGAGGCACATTTACAGCCGATTGATGTCGATTTTGCTGCCGTGAAAGAGCAGTTATATTACCAAATGCGGGATGTGAAACTCCGGCAAGTTGCCGATGAGGTGTTTATGGAACTGCAAAGAAAGGCGCAAGTGCAAATTGTGCTCGACGATCCGACGTTGTACACTCAATATCCGGGCGTTGCCGCTTTGCTGAATGGGCAAAAGATCCCCCAAAAAGAGTTAGCCGATGCTTGTGTTCAAAAACATGGCAAGGAAGTTTTGGGGGACATGCTGAATCGTCGGCTTATCGAACAGGCATGCAAAAGGGAAAACATCATTATTTCCGAGCGAGACGTGGACGAAGAGATTCGGGAAATGGCGTTCAAACATTTACCACTGTTGCCGGGCGGAGCGGCGGATGTTAACCTTTGGCTCAAACGAGCCACGGACGAGACGGGCTTGTCGGTGCCCATGTATCGGAAAAATGCTGTTGTACCTATGTTGGCGTTGAAACGCCTGACGCGGCAACAGATTCAAGTGACGGAAGAAGATGTACGTCGATCCTTTGAGGCGAATTATGGTGAAAAGGTTCGGTGTTTGGCAATTTTCTTCGGTCCGAATGACCAGCGAAGGGCGCAGGAAGTTTGGCAAAAGGCAAATCGAGTTCCGAAGGAACAAAAGGAGCAAAATTTCAGTGAATTGGCGGAACAGTATTCGTATGATCCCGAACTTCGGTTGGGCAAAGGAGTGATTCCGCCGATTGCCCGGCATTGTGGTCATCCCGAATTGGAGAAAGAGGCATTTTCCTTGGAGCCAGGTGAATTATCGCAGATCGTCCAGAATGATGAGCATCTGGTGATTTTGTATTGTCTGGGTCGTGTCGAGCCGTTGCCGGTGAAGATTGAAGATGTAAGAGTTGACATCATTGCAGACCTTTTCGAGAAGAAGCAGCAGATCATTATGGCAATGTATTTTGAAAAGTTGTGCGATCAGGCGGTGTTTGAGAACTACCTGACCGGGGAATCTCAAAACCCCACTTTGGAGAAGGCAAAACGAGTAGAAGAAAATCAAACACGATAGCCGTGTGTCTCCATCATCCGCAGTGCCATTTCGAGAGCATCGGGACCATCATCATGCGAACCCACCGGAAATGAACGCAACTGCTCCACCAGTGAGGCGTTTTCTGGTACAATATCCTTCGGTGGGGGGAGTGAAATATGTCCATGAAAAAACTAACGGTCGAAAAATTATTCTCCGAGACGAAGGTTTTCTGCACTACGGAAGGCAAAAGGAACTTTCCCGAACTCATCGGTGTAACTGACGGCAAAGCAGTCGGGACATTTGTAGAGCACAAATTAAAGCAATATCTGTCGGAGCGATATGATGTGCTTGTCGGGAGCAGTGCGTTGGGAATCGATTTTCCGTCGCCGGACATCAACACCGATATAAAAGTAACGTCGGTCAAACAGCCGCAATCTTCATGTCCATATAAATCTTCCCGTCAAAAGATATTTGGTCTTGGCTACCATTTGCTCGTCCTTGTCTATGACAAAAAAGATACGGAAAGTACCTGCCGTTTGAATTTTCTGAATTGTACGTTCATCGACAAGACTTGCACAGCAGACTTTACTGTTACGAAGCGGTTGATCGAAATGATCAAAGACGGAGCAAATCGAGCGGACATTATCGCCTATTTTGAAGACCGAAATATACCGGGTGATGAAATAACATTGAGTCAACTTGCCGACGAAGTAATGCAAGATGGTGTTCAGCAGGGATACCTTACCATTTCTAATGCGCTTCAATGGCGATTGCAATATCAGCGGGTCATTGCTCTTTCCAACAGTGTGACAGGAGTCCTTAATTATGATATTGACCAATAAAACCACAAGGGCAATCATCGAATTCGGGGACTACCAAACTCCTCCGGCGTTTGCCCGATTAGTGTGCCAAAAACTACGAGAGAATCACGGTCTATGCCCCGAAGTTGTTATCGAACCAACCTTCGGATTGGGTAATTTTTTCGATGGTATTTTCGAAATTTTTCCCGACGTTCAATCGTTGTACGGCATTGAAATAAACAAACCGTATTTTGAAATAGCCCGGCGAAAAATTCAACCAGATAGAAATGTAAAATTGTTTAATGCAGACATTTTCTCTTTTGATTTTAGTGTCATAAAGAATAATGTCCCCAAAAACGACTCCGTATTGATTATCGGCAATCCGCCGTGGGTTACGAATTCGCAACTCTCATCAATGGGGAGTTACAACCTTCCCAACAAGGCAAATTTTAAGGGACACTCCGGTTTAGAAGCAATGACAGGACGAGGCAATTTTGATATTGCGGAAAATATCATTCTTCGGTTATTGAGTGAGTTTAGCGGTTACGATTGTACCCTTGCAATGCTTTGCAAGACGAGCGTTGCAAAAAACATCGTTCGGGACATGAAAAAATACGCCTTTTCAATGTCAGCGATTGATATGCACCTTTTCGATGCAGAGGAAACATTCGGAGTAAATTGCGATGCTGGACTTCTTGTCATTAAACTCGGCGGTAAAAGGACCACGTCATGCAAAGTCTATGAATTCTATACCAACAAAAATAAAAAACAATTCGGTTGGTCTGGCAATGCCTTCTATTCCGATTTCAGTAACCTTGACAGTTCGGTTGCCATTGATGGAATTTCGCAATTTGAATGGCGGCAAGGCATAAAACATGATTGCTCGAAAGTCATGGAATTAAGCGTGGTCGGTGCGAATTGTTACCAGAACGGATTGGGCGAACGTTGTTCTTTTGAATTGGGAACCTTTGTCTATCCATTGATTAAGAGTTCGGACATAAAATTTGTGGAAATCACACAAACGAAAAAGTTTGTGATCGTTCCGCAAAGGAAAATCAATGATGATACCTTGCGCATCAAAGAAATTGACCAGAATATGTGGGAGTATCTGTCCAGACACGAAACATTACTGGATTCGCGGCGTTCGATTATTTATAAAAAATCGCCGAAATTTGCCGTCTTCGGAGTGGGGGATTATTCGTTTGCAAAGTATAAGGTTGGTATTTCAGGTTTTTACAAAAACCCGATATTTTCGCTTATCTGGAACGATTATCCTATTATGCTTGACGACACTTGTTATTTTTTGAGTTTCGACAACCTCACTCCTGCCCTGATTACGACGGCTTTGCTCAATAGCAAGGAAAACATCAATTTTCTGAAATCAATCGCATTTTTGGATTCTAAACGTCCCTATACCAAAGAAATACTACGTCGCATCAATTTTGCAAAGTTAACGGAACTTGTTGATTACGCGCATATTGTTGATTTCGTTTGTTCAATGCCCGGCGATCATTTTATTTGCGAAAACGATTATCGGGAATACCGCCTGACGTTGAAAACCCGATTGTTCGATTGTTAATCGAAGGACTCACAAATCCACCAATTCTCCAATCATCCGCAGTGCCATTTCGAGAGCATCGGGACCGTCATCATGCGAACCCACCGGAAACGAACGCAACTGCTCCACCAACAATCGACACGATGGAGTCGATGAAC
>Ga0123353_10001578_pt1 | contig 28002 bp, 19 predicted proteins | sample TergutLab28metaG_3_FD_92763 | JGI IMG/M metagenome (GOLD analysis project Ga0123353, IMG submission 92763) | Labiotermes labralis P3 segment gut microbial communities from Petit-Saut dam, French Guiana - Lab288 P3 | ecosystem: Host-associated > Arthropoda: Insects > Digestive system > Gut ...
CGCTCTGGAAAAAGTTGGGAGAACTCTGCGATCGGTTTCCGCCGAAGGAGTGCCAAAATTATTTCAGACACGCAGGATACAAAATAAACAACGTCCAGATCAATTCCTGATACGCTCTAGCGAACTTGCTATCGAAATTAAACGCATTGCATCAGTGCAGGAACGTTGGGTTACGGTGGTTTGTGCCTATCCTTTCGGGGCGGGCTATTCTAACAAGAGCGGCATCGACAAGACCGACTGGTTCAAAATCGAGAAAACGCTGTATGATGCGGCGATAGACCCTCACAATTATCGGAAGCCGGTGGAGTGATGAAGACGCTCTGTTGCAAAATCTGCAACGGTTCCCAAGCCAGAGCATTTTGCCTCTTTATGCCGATTCGGGACGACGGTATGGACATTCGGTTGCACAGGATGCCCCATATCGGGCGATTGCGGTGCTGGTCGATATTTTGTGCCTTTGCAAGGACAAGCCCCGTAAATCGGCACGTAGGGGTTTTAGCGCAAAGTGCCGTTCTTTTTGCCTTCGGAATCGTTGACGATGTTTGACGATGTTTGGGACGTGAAAACGTGGTATTCCCTGTTGACAATGATAGAAAATAGCCGATAATGAGAGTATCGTTTGAGCCTATAAACGTAGGCTCTTTTTACTGAAACGCTAACAATTATAGGTTCAGAAAACGGTACAGCGAAAAAATGGTTTACCTGACTGGGGGTCAGAAGGTCGGAGGTTCAAATCCTCTCGCCCCGAATTGTGAAAAGTCCTAGAGAATGCCTGTTTTCTAGGACTTTTTTACGTGTTGCGGTCGGAGTCGCAACCGAATGTTCATCCGCCGATCACTTTTACATAGAATTGCCGTGTTCGTGGCGGATCGAATTCACAGAAATAGACACTCTGCCAAGTACCGAGCAGGAGTTTTCCGTCCTCGATAATTACCGTTACGCTTGACCCCACCGCTGACGCTTTCAAGTGTGCCGTGCTGTTGCCTTCGGCATGACGAAATTCGGAGCGGTCAGGAAAAGCCTTGCCAAGTCCGATGAGTAAATCGTGTACCACATCCGGGTCGGCATTTTCATTGATAGTAATCCCTGCCGTCGTATGCGGACAGTAAATCACAGCGATACCGCTCACAATGCCGCTTTTGGCAACGGCTTCCCGGACTTGCAGCGTTACATCGTAAAAATCCTCCCGCTGGGCGGAAAGCATGAATTCAAAAAATGTGTCGTTAACCCTCATGGGAGATTACTGGATGGTAGATTGCCAATTCTAAAAAACTCCCGTTTTGCTTCCTCGCTTTTCGCAAGACCCTGATGTTGAATGAAGTAAAGCAAAACACGACCGTTGTTCGTGTTTACCTGTGCATCAGTGCCGAGAGCCCCGCCATGTCCGTACACACCGTCATTTGTAACGACTCCCAATCCGTAAGGAATGTTGAGCGCACCGGTGTGCCTGGTTCTAATTTCCTGCACGGCGGCTTCCGACAAGATTCTCCTGCCACCCAATTCGCCATTACCTTGAAGCATCTGGAAGAATTTGACCAAATCGTTCGGTGTCGAAAAAAGACCGCCGCCGGGTTCGGCAAACCGACGCTTGTCGAGCGGATACGTTATGAGATTGCTCTGCGACGAAACAAGTTGTGACTTTTCTCTATCGAACGAATACGTCGTTGCCAACCGATTCAGTTGTCCGGCATCGGGGAAAAAGGTCGTTTCAGCCATACCGAGCGGTTCGAAAATCCGCTTTTCTAAAAATTCCTCGAACGGCATTTCTGTAATCCGCTCCACAACAGCACCAGCAAGAGCGATTCCAATGTTGGAATAATGGTATGCCGCACCGGGCTGTGTTCGGAGCGGGGTCATCACAATGGTCGTTACATGTTGCTCCAGCGGTAATGAATCGATGGCATGTTTCGATTGAAACGGTGTCAGGAATTCAAGTCCTGCCGTATGACTCAACAGCATTTCCATCGTAATCGGTTTATCGACGGGCACAAGCACGGTACGGTTGCCCTCTGTTTCGGCGACGACTTTGAGGTTCGCCAATTCTGGCAGATATTTCGTAACCGGTTCCGTGAGTGATAATTTTTCCTCATCGACGAGTATCATCACGGCAACCGCCGTAACCGGCTTCGTTTGCGATGCAATCCAAAACACCGTGTCGGCTTTCATTGGTTGCTCCGTTTCAATGTCTGCATAGCCAATGGCATCGATTTGTAAGACGGTATCCTTCGTGGCAATGACCGTTACCATGCCGGGCAATTCGCCGTTCTTGATATAGGGTTCGAGCGTTTCGGCAACGGGAAACCTTTCTGCCGCCGCAATGACGAAGGGAAATAGAAAAAATACACTGACAATAGCCAGTCGTTTCATGACAACTCCTTCAAAACTACTCCGCCACCAAGTAGCGGGCAATACCCATTGTACCGCAAACGGCGACTGATCGGTAGGGATTGTCCCGCTCATCGCCTGCGCTACTTGCGTTCACGTCAATCATCCGCCTGATCGCCGTCCTTGATGACAAATACGGCACGCAACCGCGCAACCTCCGCCGCAAGCCCCGCATCCTTCACGCTTTGCAGAACGTCACCAAAATTCTTGTACGCCGCCGGTGCCTCATCCAACGGATAACGTCTGCAATTCGTCAAAATGTCTTCATCTAACATTTCCTGATCGACCGTCCGCTGATCCAATGTCCGAATCGCATTTTTCCGCCCCATGACTCGTCCCGCCCCATGATTGATACTGTACGCCGTCAGCGTCGCTCCCGGCAAACCGACCATCACAGCAGAACCATTCCGCGGATTGCCCGGCAGCAAAATCGGATGTCCCGTCGATTCAAACGGCGTGCCCCGCAGGGCTTGATGTCCCGCCGGAAATGCCCGGGTCGCCCCCTTGCGATGCACCAAGACCGATTGCTTGTGCCAAGTCTCCCGACGAACAATGTTATGGCTGATATAATAGACGAAGTTCGCCTGCACATCGGGAAACACTTCTCGAAATGCTTCCAACACCAATGCGTTGATCAAAAGATGGTTGACTGTTGCAAAGTTCGCCCCCAGTGCCATGTCGTCAAAGTAATCATTTGCCTCGTGCGAACCGACAGGAGCATAGACCAATTCCTTGTCTCCGCCGGGAAAGGGGGTTTTCGTTTCTTTGAACTTCCGCTGCAAGATTTTGAACTGCTCCGTTGCCAAAACGTTGCCCAAGCCGCGCGAACCGCAGTGGGAGAGGAAAGCGACACAACCGTCTTTCAAGCCGAAGACTTCCGCTGCCGGGAGGCTTATGCCCTCCGCTCTTGCGTCTTCGCATACGCTTACAATTTCACACTCCCCAAAATGATTTCCGCCGCCGTAAGAGCCGAACTGTGTCATCTTTTCGTCGAAGTTGCTCATGTACTTTTCCTTCAAAATGCGGTCAAGCCGACGTGCCAACGCCTCGCTCGAACGGTCATGTCCGGTGTGGACGGCATCTTCGCAACGCTCCGTCCAAGCGAAGGGAATGCCAAATTGCTCGCAAACGGACTCGCTGGCTCCTTCGATGATCGCTTGGCGTGGCAATCCCTTATCGAACTTGCGCCCCTTTTTGACGTTTCGCTGTCCCTTTCCTGCACCGGTCGGAATACGTTCGCAGACGGCGTTGATCAATGCCCGGCGGACGGTTTTCTCCCGAACCTCTTCGGCTGGCAAATCGAATTGCAGGAGGGACATCGAACACTTAATATCCACACCGACGGGACCGGGATAGACATGCGATGGCGAGACCATGACGCACCCGATGGGCGCACCGTAACCGCAATGTGCGTCGGGATTTAGGATTACATCGGTAACACCGACGGCGTTCCGAGAGTTGATGGCTTGTTGCAGGGTCTTTTCGTCAAAGGTTGCTCGGATGGCTTCATTGCCGATTACAGTGATCGGCGGCATATCGCCGTGAACAAGTTTTGCGATTGCAGGATTGTCGGTGGAAATCAGTTGCATCTTTTTTCTTCTTGACAGAAAAATTAAAATTCCCTACTATTCCCATAACTGTAACCATTTTTTGGATGTGGAACAAGTCCGTTAGAACCAGGTTTCTGAAAAACAGTGATGCGTCAAATACTTTTTGCTTTGCTCCTTTGTTCGCCGGTGTTGCTTGCTCAAGAAGCGACATTTGTGCCGCCACTCCCAGCGGAAAATGCCACCGAACCCGCTCCCGTCTCCACTCTTCTCGGCGACAGAATTGTCGTCGCCAGCAGGGATAGCGTTCTCGGAGACCGCATTGCAAAGATTTCGGCAACGATGGAAAAAATTCCACAAGATCACGGACAAATGTGGAGAGAATTTGATATTACCCCTTATACACAAGGGCGAAAATTACCGACGGGTTCGATCCCCCCGGAACAAGTATTGATCGACTGGATTTTGCGCCAAACCGGCGCGGCGATGTGGCATTCGGCTCCATTCGGTATTCTGACGGCAGATTCCGAAAAATTGTATGTCTATCATACGAAAGAAGTGTTACTCGTTGTTGCCGATATTGTAGATCGGTTTGTGTGTCCGCAACTTTGGAACGAGTCTTGTACACTTCGGATTGTAACGACTACCCGACCGGACTGGTTGAATAAGGGGCATACCTACTTGAAGCCGATTCCGATTGCAACACAGGGAATTCAAGGATGGATTCTGGAAAGGACCGGTGCGCAGAATCTATTACAGGAACTCGGTCGTCGCGGAGATTTTAAGGAATTGATCCCGCCGCAACCGCTCATTGCTCATGGTATTCAGCACAATGTTGTTACGAAAAAACAACGCCAATATCTTCGGGATGTTCAACCGAATGCGTCTGCATTGAATGGTTATGCGGAGGATCGGGTAACGATTGACGAAGGGATCGGACTTTCGATGATACCGCTTGCATTGCTGGATGGTCAAAATATGGCGGTTACAATCAAATTGGATGTCGTCCAGATTGAACGGATGCTTTCAACAATGATCGAAGTGGCAACAGCAAAGAATCCGAGACAGCGGGTTCAAGTGGAATCGCCGCAGATGTCCTATTTCAAGATGGACGAAATCGTTCGTTTTCCCAACAATAGGGTATTGCTCTTGGATTTGGGAACCGTACCGATTCCGAACACGGCAGAGGGGGATTCCCGGAATATCATTGCAGACATTTCAAAGGGCATCAATCCTGCACGGCGGGGAAATGTGTTGATCTTTATCGAATGCACGTCGGGCAGTGCCATACCTGCGGTTTCCTCATCACCGACAACGCAGCCGGTGCGGACAGCACGAGGTATTGAATCACCCTATTGGTTGGGAATTCGGTAAGAAACTCCACCATGCTACGGTATTTCTATATTTCTTCCTTGCCCTGAACGGTCATCTTTTGTTCACTGACCCTTTGGAGTTGCCCGATGTAACCGTCGATCAGTTCGAGGCAATCTTTTTCATCCACGATGTCGGTAACGGTCAGATTAAGGACGAATGATTCCAACATTCCGTAGAGGTGATGGGCTGCGGTGTCAATCTGACGGATTCGCAGTTCTCCGGCAGCGACGGCTTCACGTAGAAGTCTGACGAAAAGATATTTCATCCCGAACGTGTGTCGGCGAACCTGTCGGCGGACATCTTTGCCACGCTGTTTTTGAGTCAAAATGTAATCCAAAATGACAGTCAAGAAAATACGATTGTCTGCAAGCAACCGAACCGTCCGGTGCAGGATGCGAACCAATTTTTCGAGAGACGTTCCTTCATGGTGCCTCAACACATTTTCGACGAGAGTATTCAAATTGCCGGTTGCCAGTTTGATGGCATAGAGAAACATTTCCTCTTTGTTCGGAAAATACTTGTAAATTGCCGTCCGGGAAAGTCCGCAGCGATCCGCGACTTTTTGATAGGTTACACCGGCGTACCCTTCCTCAGCGAACAGTGCAAAGGCTTTCGTCAAAATCTGGATGCGTCGTTGTTGATGATCAACTGTGGTTGTCATGACCGTCGGAAATTATACACCACCTTCATCCGAGTCGCAATCGTTTGTTTGCGGCTCTGATTTACTTCACCACGAAGTTGACCATCTTGCCGCGAACGATGATTTTTTTAACGATTGTCTTGCCTGCTAACAACTCCGCAATTTTCGCATCCGCAAGGGCTTGTGATTCCATTGCCGATTCATCTGCATCCGCCGCAATGACAATCTTCGACCGCAACTTTCCATTGATCGACACCGGTATTTCCAATGTTGTCTCCTTGATCGCTTCTTCATCGTAAGTCGGAAACGGTTCGTAGGCTAATGTGTCCGCATGTCCCAATATCGACCATAACTCCTCCGCAATGTGCGGAGCAAACGGCGATAAAATGAGCACAAATCGTTCCATTGCCGACTTCGGTCGCACCTTTTCCTTCAAGAAAAAGTTGGTGAACTCCATCATTCGGGCGATTGCCGTGTTGAAAGACAGACTACGAATGTCGTCCGTTACTGCCTTGATTGTTTTGTGCAATAGGCGGTTCTGCTCTGGCGTTAGTGGGACATCTTGGACGGCTGGGGACACACACATCCCCTCTCCCACTGGGAGAGGGTTAGGGTGAGGGCATTCCGAAATATCGACAATCATCTTCCAAACCCGATCCAGAAAATTGCGCACGCCGCTCACGCTTTCCATCGACCACGGTTTCGTTGATTCCAGCGGTCCCATAAACATTTCATACAGCCGAAGCGAGTCCGCTCCGAATTTCTGCACTACGTCGTCGGGATTGATGACATTACCTCGACTCTTCGACATTTTTTGACCATCCTCACCGAGGATCATTCCTTGATTGACCAACTTCTGAAACGGCTCCGGGTGCGACACAATGCCGTAATCGTACAACACCTTGTGCCAAAACCGGGCATAGAGCAGATGCAACACCGCGTGTTCCGCTCCGCCTACATACAAATCGACGGGCATCCACTGCTTTTCCAATTCAGGATCGACGAGCATCTTGTCGTTCTTCGGGTCAATGAAGCGGAGATAGTACCAGCATGACCCTGCCCATTGGGGCATCGTGTTCGTTTCCCTTTTGTACTTTTTGCCGTTCCGGGTTACGAAAAGCCAATCGTGCGGAGCATGTTCGAGCGGCGGTTCCGGCGTGTTATGTTCGGCATTGAAATCCAACCCCCTCGGCATATCAAGCGGTAACTCCGACTCGTCGAGTGCAATCGTTCGCCCCGTCATGTTGTCGTTGTTGTCCAACTCATGCAGTATCGGAAAGGGTTCTCCCCAAAAGTGCTGGCGACTGAAAAGCCAATCGCGCAATTTATAGTTGACTGCCGCGCGACCGAGACCACTTTTTGTTAAGTCGCCGGTAATCGCAATCTTAAACTCCTGCGTTCCGTATCCGTCGTATTTACCGGAGTTGATTGCCATGCCGTCACCTGTGTAACAGGTAGGTTGCCGACCGCCGGGCGGCAACGTGCGGTACTCCGCACTAGGGGATTCCTGTCGGCTATCGCCGACGCAGTCGCCCGGCGGTCGACTGACTACCTCCTCTACGACGTTCACAATCGGCAGTCCAAACTGTTTCGCAAATTCGTAATCCCGCGTGTCGTGTCCCGGCACTGCCATGATCGCACCGGTGCCATAAGAAATCAGCACATAGTCGGCAATCCAAATCGGAATTTTTTGGTCGTTCACAGGGTTAATGGCGTAAGAACCGGTAAACACGCCGGTCTTTTCCTTTGCCAAATCAGTGCGGTCGAGATCGCTCTTCGTAGCCGCTTGCTCGCAATACTTTCCAACTGCGTCTCGTTGTTCATCTGTTGTCAGTTTTTTTACAAGAGGATGTTCCGGCGCAATGACCATGTAGGTCGCACCAAAGAGCGTGTCAGGTCGGGTGGTGTAAATGCGGATTACGTCGTTGCCGGGTCTGCGTGGAAAATCGGCGGCGCATGAGCGGGGGGCATAAGCCCCCCGGTTTTCCGTCGCAATAGGAAAATCCACTTCCGCACCCGTACTGCGACCAATCCAGTTACGTTGCAACGCTTTAATACCTTCCGACCAGTCGAGTGTGTCGAGATCATTTTCGAGTCTATCGGCATAAGCCGTAATTCGCAGCATCCATTGACGCAACGGCATTCGCACCACGGGATGGTTGCCCCGCTCACTACGTCCCTGAATGACCTCTTCGTTGGCAAGCACGGTTCCCAAAGCGGGACACCAATTCACGGGAGCCTCAATCTGATACGCCAATCGGTGTTCGTTTTTGTATGCCTCTGCGTCATCGACATCATCGGGAATCGGCAACTCGCTGATCGGTCGCCCTTTTTGCTGTTCGGTATCAAACCAAGTGTTGTACAGAAGGAGAAAAATCCACTGCGTCCATCTAAAATAATCGAGATCGGTGGTCGAAAGTTCGCGGCTCCAATCGTAGGAAAAACCGAGCATTTTGAGTTGCCGACGGAAGTTGGCGATATTAGTTTCAGTGATTTCTCTCGGCGGCACACCGGTTTTCTTTGCTTGTTGTTCGGCGGGCAGTCCGAAAGCGTCCCAGCCCATCGGGTGGAGCACGGCAGTGCCGTTCATGCGTTCAAATCGGCAAACGATGTCCGTAGCGGTGTAACCTTCGGGATGTCCCACGTGCAACCCAGCGGCACTGGGATAGGGAAACATATCGAGGACGTACATTTTCTTAAGAGCGGGGTGGCGTAAGCCCCCCGGTGCCCCACCAAGAGACTCTTCTGCATCACCGGGGGGCTTGCGCCCCCCGCTCTTAAGAACTTCAAACGTCTCATTCTCTTCCCAAAATGCTTGCCACTTGGGTTCAATTTTCGCAGGATCGTATCTCATGGCGTAATTTTACCACAAGTTGACAGAGCCGCAATCGTAAGATTGCTCGTGTATTGAAACATGCGAGAATTTGTTCGCCGTTTTGTCCGGTTGCTCCTCGATTTTGCCCTTTCCCAACCGAATGGGAATTGGTATCCTTCCCGCAGAACCATGCTTCCGTTTCGTCTGCTCCCCTTTTCGTTTTGTTTGTTACTCGCCTTCACCACTTCGGCGGAAGCGACCGATTGGCAAGTGCTTCATTCCGAACAAGGAGCAAGAGTAGCCTCGAAAGTTTCCGACGACGACAGCAGTACATTCACCCTTCAACTGCCCAACGAACAAGCCGTAATCGTGCTGGGCTGTCCCATTAACTTTCCCCTTGTCATTGAAGACCTGACTCCTCTGTTACGGCTCAAATCGGATCAACCGGGCATTGCCATCGGTGCGCAAATTGTCCTGCCCCGAACGAATTATCCCGGCACTCAACGTCCCGTGACCTACATTGTTCCCGGTTCCAGATATACCGGTTCCGGCAATTGGGAAACGCTCGGATTTTGGGATCGGAACGGCGTTCCCAGCCTCCAAAAAGAATCAAACAGGATCGCTGCTCTGCTCCAAGGCGAACTCAAAACGTCTTTTGATATGCGGGGACAATATGTTCGGCAGATTGTTCTCTTTGCCGAACGGTTGCCGCAGCAGAGCGAAATGAAGCAGATCGACATAGGGTTTCCCTCTATCGTGGGTCATGCCGCCGCCGATGTCGGGGACACAGAGAAGGAACTCGTTTTCGACCCACTCAACTATGTCGGCTTCAAGGTGTCGGTCAGTACCAAAACAGAATTCCTGCAAGGCAACAATACCGGTACTACGGAGTGGACTTCGCCGTTGCAATCACACACTGCCGATCCGCTCGTTGCTGCTCCGATCAGCACGAACCGTCCCACTATCCGAACTCTCCATTCCGACAACGACTCGACGACCTATACGCTCACCAGTCAGGGACAGTTTTCCCAATCCCCCGCCTCGTTGACCCACATTCGGTTCAACGACGGCATTTTGAGTCTTGATGACGTTCCCATTGGTGTCCGGGCGATTGAATATCAGGGGGAGCCGCTCGGTTTTCTCCGTAACTTGCAATTCAACGCTGTCTGGCTGAAAGAATCGCCAAGCCCTGAAATTCGGCTGGAAGCGCAGCAAGTGGGTATCTGGCTTATCTGTCCGCCGCCGCACGGTGCCGAACTGGAAACCGCCAGAGTCTATGATCCCAACTCCCAACAAGGACGTTCCACGCCGTCGCTCGATTCCAGTTACGACAACGTTTTGGTCTGGAATCTCGGCAGCGAGGGTTCATACTCCCGATATTCTGCCGACGCACAGCGGGCGCAGGTCTTGCAAACTGCCGACCGAATGAAACGCCGACCATTGCTTGCCACGGCTCGAAGCGGAATCTATGATTACAGCCGAACAGTCGATATTTTGATGATGTCCCGCGAACCGCTCTTTTCGTCGCTGGATATGCTTGATCTCTATACATGGCAACGGGAATATCCATCGCTGGCGCGTCCTGACACCGCCTTTTGGTGTACGGTACAAACGCAGCCTTCGTCGAAATTGACCAATCAATGGGAAATGTTTGAAGGCAATCCGGCGTTCATCAGTGCCGTGTCCTACGAACAGATCAAAATGCAAATTTACCTTGCATTGGCGGCGGGATCGCATGGCATTTTGTTTACATCGCACACCCCGCTGAACAACAACGATCCCGAATCGGAATTCCGCCGGACGGCACTGGAATTGGCGAATTGGGAACTCCAACTGGTCGAAGAGTGGTTCGCTGCCGGTTCTCCGTTACCGATGCTGGCACGTTCCAATCAATCATCGGTGAGTAGTGCGATTATTCGGGCAGACCGATCCCGGCTTCTCGTACCGATCTGGCAGGAGCGGCAAAATCAATCGGCGGTCGGTCCCGCCGTAGTAGGAAATGTCCAGTATATTGTTCCGGGAATTCCCGAAACGTACAATGCCTATCATCTTGTACCGGGGCGTGTTCTGCCGATGCAAACGCGTCGTGTCGCCGGTGGAATGCAAATCGAACTCGAAGAGGCAAATTTGAATTCGCTGATCTTTTTCGGCGAAGATGATGCAATGTACGCTCATGTGGGACAGCGGGCAAAATTGATGGGTGCGAGAACTGCTTTTTTAGCGTGTCGTCTGGCAGAATTGGAACTCGCTATGACCGAACAAGTGTTGTCAGCATTGAAGCGGGCAAAGGACACGCAAGCGATACCAGTCCACCCCAAAGACAATTTGCCGCTGATTGCCATGCCGGAACATGAGTCAATGCTCCGAATGACAAAGGAAGCCTTGGATTTTGCAAAGAATTTAGCGAACCGGACTCCGCCGGATTATGCGAAGGCTTACCTTCAAGCGGAGTGGGCGACGCGAGGACTGCGATACACCGGTCGGTCGCTGTGGCAGGAGGCGACACGGCACGATTTGAATCTGTGCATGACACCGGTTTCGGTCTCCTTTGCGACGTTGCCGCTCTATTTGACGGCATATCAGCGGACAAACGGTGCAAAATTAGGGCAGAACCGCTTGCCCGGCGGAGACATGGAAATGCGGATGTTGGAGCAAGGCGGTTGGGAGCCTATGGCACACAAAGTGGAAGGAGTTTTTGTGGCAAAAAAGGAGATTTCGCCACTTGCAGCACGTTCGGGTCAATCCGGTTTGCGATTAGTTGTTGCCCCGTCAAATCCCTCGGATGTGCCGAAGCAGTTGGAAACCGTACCGCTTTGGGTGGCAACTCCGGCAATGCCGGTACGAATGGGAGAGTTGATTTGCGTGAACGGTTGGATTCGGATACCACAGCCGCTGGGATCAACGGTGGATGGCTTGATGATTTTTGATTCGCTGGGTGGTGAAGAACAGGCACTACGATTTTTGCAGACATCGGGAGAGTGGCGGGAGTTTGCGTTTTACCGAAATGTTCCGGCGGACAGCAATTACTATGTTTTCTTTGCACTTGGCGGTATTGGCGAAGTCCATTTGGATGACATTCGGGTTTCGGCGGTGCAATTTGATGTACCGCCGCCGGTTCAGCCGTCGCAGCCTCAGCAGCAACCGGGTCCTGTCCCGTATTGGCGGCGATTGAATCCGTTCCAATATCTTCCGCCAATGCCCAATTGGGGGCAATGAGATGTTCTGTATCAAAACGCCGCACATGTTACAAAATAATGTACTATTTTGCAACGCATGCGTTCCGATTGTGTCTATTTTAGCACACGTGCCGTTTTTCTGGTGTTAAGATAATCTTTGCAAAGCCCTGAAATTAAAGGGGAGTTACAATCTTTTTTAGAAAAGCCACGATTCTGTGTTTTTTGGCACGGTAATTGCTGACTATCCCTTTGTGGCGGTATTTTGGTGCGTTACCAAGTGCAGAACGCCAACGATAGCAACTTTGCCGAGTGTTCGGCATCAAATCCAAGGAGAGTTAAATGGAGAAAAATTACATTGTCGGGCTTGTTTTAGCAGTTTCGTTTTTGGTTGCAGTCAATGTCCGGGCAGACGTGGTCCAGGGCAGTGATGTGGTCAACTTTTTCAAAGATCAGGGTGATTACACGGGCTACGTGCAGATTTCCGATTGGCGTTTCACCCAGGTAACAAGCACCGATTCTGGTAAAGGATATAGTGAGTGGACGTTCGAGATGGAACACGCCAACGGGACATCTGCCGCTGCTTTGAAGGCGACGGGCTTTAATGGGAATGGACAGGTAAATAGTAACGTCAATGCGCAAGTGCTCCCTGATGGTACGGCGGCAATCAGCCACAATAGTGCCAATGAGGGGATAATGTCATTCTCTATGGACTTCGAGGGCAGTGGTCCCTTTGTTGACTCGTTTTACTTTAACCTCGGACCATTTTCCAGTTGGAGTGCTGCCGCAGAGTTCGATATAACGGTTGATTACTGGTACGATGGTGGAATCCAGAATGTAACGTATGACAAGATACTCGTTTCTGACGGGTCGTTCATCGGCTTTGTGCTTGACGAAGGGGCGTACCTGAAAAGTATTACTTTTACTTCCACTGGTACTGGTAACAATGGGTATAAGATTGCCAATATGGGCTTCGGTCCCCCCTCTCATTCTCCAGAGCCAGCAACGCTTGTGGTGCTGGGGCTCGGCTTGACAGGAGTCGGTTTGGCAGCACGCCGGAGAAACAAGGGGTAACAAACTTTTGTGCCCGAAACCGGTTTGAGTACCCGGGGATTGCATTGTGTCCCCCGGTTCTTTTCTTCTAATTTCTGTATCGAAACGCTACACGTGTTGCAAAATAATGCACTATTTTGCAACACATCTGTGCCGGTCTTGCCTATTTTAACATGTGTGCCGTTTTTCCGTTTTTGGGACAATCTTTGTAATGCCTTGAAATTAAAAGGTTTACAATGATTTTCAACGAAAAAATCTTTTTTCATTCTTTGGCACAATAATTGCTCTTTATATCCTTTCAGAGGCAGCACAACGCAGCCTAAAAAAACAATTAAAACAATTAATAAAGGAGAATTATTATGACTTCCTCAAAGAATTACACAATCGGGCTTGTCCTCGCAGTTGCAGTTTTAGTTGCCGCCAATGTCCGAGCGGACGTTGTCCCGGCAGATGTAGACGTTATCAAACTTGGTATGGTCAATTACTTCAAAGACCAGGGTGCCTACTCTGGATATGTAGAAGTTTCCGACTGGACATTTACCAAGATGCAAAACTTCACCTACGGTAATGGACATAGTCAGTGGACGTTCGGTATAGAACACGTAGACGGAATAGCCGCCGGAGCATTCCGCGCCTCCGGCTTTAATGGGATGGGAAACAGTAATAATGTCGTGGCGGGCGTGCTCGATGATGGTACTGCACATATCATGCACAATGATGCCAATACGGCAACGATGACCTTCCTGACGGACTTTAACGGCAACGGTCCCTTTGTCGACTCATTTTATTTTAGCCTCGACGCATTCTCCAGCCTCAGTGCAGCACTTGCGTTCGATGTAACGGTTGATTACTGGGACTCCTCCCTGGGTAGGATCGTGACCGAAAGCATTAAGAAGGTCATCTATGAAGGTGATCTGTTTTTCGGCTTTGTGCTTGACGAAGGGGCATACCTGTCCAGTATTACTTTTACTTCCGTTGGTACCAAGAACAATGGGTACACAATTAGTGGAATGGGTTTTGGCGACACCGGACTTTATGATCCCCCTACCACCCATTCCCCGGAGCCTGCGACGCTTGCAGTATTGGGGCTCGGCTTGGCAGGACTCGGCTTGGTTACACGCCGGAGAAACAAACAATAACATTGAGCCGGTACGCCGATACCGATTCACAAGCCTCGACCACACGGTCGAGGTTTTTTTGTGTCCAAACCGGTTTCCGTACCCGAGGATTACACTGTGCTACACCCGGCTCTTTTTTTCTTATTCTCTTGTCCCCTGTGTCAAAACGCCGCACATGTTGCAAAACAATGTACTATTTTGCAACATATACGTTCCGATTGTGTCTCTATTTAGCACACGTGCAGTTTTCTGGTTTTAAGACAATCTTCGCAAAGCCTTGAAATTAAAGGGGTTGCAACAATGTTTCAAACAAACATTGTTTTTTTCTCTTTGGCATAATAATTGCTCTTTATGTCTATTAAAGGCAACGTAGCGCAGTCAAAAAAACAAGGAGAATTATCATGACTTCCTCAAAGAATTACACAATCGGGTTTGTCCTCGCAGTTGCAGTTTTAGTCGCTGCCAGCGTGCGGGCAGATGTCAATTCGTCGCTTCCTGATTCCCTGTCATTTGTTTTGACCGGTTGGAAGGACGACAGTGCCATCAAAAAAATTGACAACAGTTTTGGAGATTTGTCATTGCAGGATGCGTTCCGGTTCACATTCGCGAAGGGAGAGGGTAATTTTGTTACCCTAACGTTCGATTATGGTGCCTTGGTGTATGAGAAGGGACTCACAGGGCTTGTCGGCGGTAATGATCAGGGGCTCAAATTCAAAGACTTTAAGTTGGTGGGCTTCTCGGACATATTCTCCGCTTCCAGTCAGAATTGGGATAATGGCGGCTGGACTCCAACAAGCACTACGCTGAACCTTGCCAATGGGAACACTTGGGACGATTTTGTCAATTTCGTTATTAGTGAGGGTTTTAGCGGATACATTGAATCCCATCTCCAGTCCATTGGCAGTGGCGGTGCCAGTATCAATGAGGGAAAGTTTACATTATATCCCCCTACCGCCCATTCTCCGGAGCCTGCGACGCTTGCGGTACTGGGGCTCGGTTTGGCAGGACTCGGCTTGGTTACACGCCGGAGAAAATAGGATTTGTACCAAAACATGAAGAGATCCCATCACAGAATCCAAAGGGAGTGGGGACTCTTGAACGAAGAAATCGGGGGCTTTCGTCCCCGATTTCACGTTACGTCGGTATTGCCCCTACCGTTGGTCGAATGTACAATGGCGGAAACCTAATCCTAAACTAACCATTATGATGAAATCAACTTTAACCATTGTAATTTTGCTATTTGCGACAAGTTTGTTTCACGTCGCTTATGCGGCGGATCATGCCGTTGTGCCAATCGACTGGAGCCGGTTCACCGTCCGCTATCCGAACGATGTCAATGCGGAGTTACAGAAGGCGGTTGCTCAAAATGCCGCCAAATTCGCCTTAACCAAATGGTACGAAAACCGATTCGGCTCGCAGAGTGCCGACGAACACTATTTTGATGTACTCATTGGTTCCGACAGTGTCGAATCCAAGGTGCGCGGTGCCGGATCGCAGGCTTACAGCATTGCGACGTTGCTTAAACTCGGTTTGTATGATGCCAAACACACCGGCGTTTCCGAACAAACGGCACTGGATATTTGCACCAAAATCACCCGGTCCATTGCGCATCAGCATAAAGCGAACGTCGTCAATGGCGGCTGGGGGGGGGGCTGGCAGGACGATTGGTGGGCGGCTATCGCGGGACACGCCGGTTGGTTGACGTGGGAACATTATGATGCGAAAGACCAAGAATTGATCCGAAAAATGGTTGAATGGGAGGCAAATCGACGGATGAATTACACCGTGCCTTATTATCGGAAAAAGGACGGCACCATCGTGACACCCGGTGATACCAAGGCGGAGGAAAACGCCTGGAATACCACCGTTTTGTTTCTTGCCTGTGCCGTGATGCCAAACCACGAAAATTATGACAAATGGTATGTCAAAGGCATTGAACTTGCCATTTCCGCTTATGCGCACCCCAACGATGTCGAGAGTGATGTCGTCCTCAATGGCAAGCCGCTCAAAGAATGGCTCAATGGTTCCAACACGGAAGAGGACTATTCGGTAATCAATCATAATCGCATTCATCCTGAATATGCGTCTCGCACGGGGTTGAGCCTATGGGGAGCAGCCGTTTTGACACTGGGCATCCAGCCGGTACCGAAAGGGATATTTTTCAACAGCGACAAGGTCTATCGTATGCTTGTAGAGGTGAAGTATGATTCTCCGCCTTATGCCGCTCCCGGCGGTACGTGTTACAAACCGGGTTCCGCCGAAATCTATTTCCCGCAGGGCAGCGACTGGGGAACATGCCGATACTTTACGATGGGTCCATGGGATGCCATGATTCATGCCTACGGATTAGATGCCGGACTTTCTCCCAATGCCGCCTATTGGGAAAAACTCCATAGCACGAAGGCAAAGGAATTGCAAGACCGTCATGAGGACCGACACATGTTTGCCAATCCCGCAGAATCCCAACCGGGCACAGAAGCCATTGTCGGCTACGAAGCCACAATGGCGATTTGGGCAAAGTGGGCAGTCCTTCAGAAGGACTTCAAGATTACGAATGAGTTGCCCCACCGCATGCCATAGGAAACCCTCGTTCGGTTGAAACCGGAGTGGTGTTTGGAAAAAGATACAAAACCGGGGCAGTCCCCCAATAGATACGAGAGTGAGAACCATGAAACGCTTTTTTCCCATCGCTTTGAGTCAAGTATTGATGTTCATCGCAGTGTTCAGCCATCCCGTTTTTGCGGAGGAGTCTCTGCGGTTCGATTACGGCAATGAACCGATGCGATACCTCGAAAACGACCGAATCAAAGTCGGGATCGATTTGCGAATCGGCGGGGCGGTCACGTTTCTCACAGACCGTGAAAACGGCGGCGAGAATATGATCAACAGTGCCGACTGGGGACGGCAGATTCAACTTTCGTTTTACAGTGGTCCGCGACCGTTTGTCGGACCGAACGGCGAACAACCCAGCCCCGCTTGGGCTGCCTTGGGCTGGAACCCGATCCAATCGGGGGATTGCGGCGGCAACCGCTCGAAGGTTACGCAGTTCGCTTATGAAGGCGACAAGAGGATGCGGATACGTTGCATTCCCATGCAGTGGCCGCACACGAAGGGCGTGTCTGGCGACTGTGAGTTTGAATGTCTGTACACGCTTGAAGGAAATGTGCTGTTGCTCCAAGCGACGATCTGTGTTAACCGCCCGGACAAGACGCAATATGGGGCGTGTGATCAGGAAATGCCAGCACTTTACACGAACGGGGCGTGGTACAAACTGGTCAGTTACCTTGGCGACAAGCCGTTTCAAAACGAACCGGTAACGGTGGTTGTTGACAAAAACGACGGCAAGGGATGGCCCTGGGTCAACTTCAAAACGCCAGAACGCTGGGCGGCACTCATCGACGACAACGGCAAAGGGATCGGTGTTTATCAAGCGGACGCAATCACCATGACGGCGGGTTTTCACGGCGGGGACGACAACAAGGGACATGGTGGTGTCAAATCGAACCAGACGGGCTACATCGCACCGCTAACCAAGCAGATACTCGATCTCGATATCACCTGGGGCTATGAAGCGGCGTTTGTGCTAGGCACGATTGATGACATCCGCAATTACGCCAAGCACCGGGAAGCCAAGCGTGGACTGCCCGCATGGTCGTTTACCGACAGTCGTGCTGGCTGGTTTTATGGTGCCGGAGCAAAAGACAAAGGCTTGCCGATTGCCGGGGCACTCGAAATCAGTTTTCCCGCAGGCGGAATGCTGATCGGTCCCGACACGTTCCTGCCGGTCAGTAACGCCTTGACACTTGAAATCGAAGCAGCATTCGATTCCAAGGACAATAGTGTCCAAGAAGCGGTGGTTACTGTGGCTGTCCAGCCGTTCGGACCGTCCGACATGACCGATTGGCTCTCCTGGAGCGAAGGCAAACAAAACGTCGCAGAACAGCGTCGTGCCAAAGCGAAAACCTTTCCGACTGTACCGCCACAAAAGACCGAATTGACCGTCCGTTACGACGGTGTCGAGCGCGTATATCGCGTGCCACTCGGCAAGGTCGTTACCAATCACGCGGCGATCAAGAACATTTCGCTCACATTCAACACACCCGGTTCTGCCAAAGTGAAACGGGTCGGATTGAAATAGGTTGGCGTATCATCCGGGACAAATCAAGCCGGTTTCACCACTACCGTCTTCCCGACCGGCGGACGAGATATTCGACCAACGCCTTGTCGAACGGGACACTGGTATCGAGCTCCACGTAGTCGATTCGGCTTTGAAAGCAGTCCTTACGAAACCGGCTCCGAAATTGTTCCAGTTCCTCTAAATAGTGCCGCTTGAGCGCATCCGCATTGCCCGGTATTTTCGTTCCCGACTCGGGATCAAGCAATTTGACCCGACCGTGGAACGGAAATTTCACCTCCGCTTCATCGAGCACGTGGAACAGGATCACGTCATGACCCGAATGACGAAGACGGTGAAGTGCTCCCAAAATTGCGTCTGCATCGCCGAGCAAATCGCTGAACACCATGACGAGACTTTGCCGTTTCAGCATTGCGGAGAGTTGTGTCAGTGCTGCCGCAATGTTCGTTTGTCCCGTCGGCTGCAATTTGGAAAGCACCGAAAGAATCGTGCCGAGTTGGTTTCGCCGGGACTGCGGCTTTAAGGACTGCTTGATTGTCTCGTCAAACGTGATAAGCCCCACAGGGTCTTGCTGGTGAATCATCAGATATGCCAACGCTGCCGCCAGACAGATCGAGTAATCGAATTTGGTCATTTCCTGCCGGTATGTGTACCCCATGGATCGGCTTGTGTCCACTGCGAGATAGCCGAGCAAATTTGTTTCGGCTTCAAATTTTTTGACGTAATACTTTTCGGTTTTGGCATAGACGAGCCAATCAATATCGGCGGGATCGTCGCCTTGCGTGTATTTCCGATGTTCGCTGAATTCGACGGAGAATCCGTGTAACGGACTGGCATGCAGTCCGTGAATAAAGCCTTTGACGATGAATTGCGCCCTCAAGTCGAGCCGCTTGATCGTCTGAATGACTTCCGGTTTTAAGTATCGCTGCTTGTCCATTGGGAGGGGACGTGTCAAAGTTTCCACCCGTTCACGTACTCATGTTTAATTTAGGGGATTGTGGGGGCAGGTAATGGGCGAACAGGTAATCTTCCTTGTTTTTTACTGCAAGCCAAGAACGCCCCTACGACCACTCAGAATAAGAATAACCGACTTACCATCGATTGTAAAGTCATCTCCGCCGAACGCAGAGTCGCAACTATCGCACCGTTTGTTTGTTTGCTTCGTCAGTGCGGTTGCTTATTGCGGGTGCCTCATTTTTATCCTTTTTCTTGAACCAACTGGACATCTTTGCGCGCCGTTCCAACGTTTTATCGTAATCTTCCTGCCAAAGTTTGTCCTTTTCCAATTCCTTTCCGGCAGCCTCCAAACGTTCCATTTCACGGTTACGGACAACATGGACCTCATCCGACATTTTGGACATTTTTGCGGATTCTTTTTCGTGAAACGTACGTAATTCTTCCAGTTGACGTTGCGATTGCCAATAGGGCGGAGTCATTTCGATGTTCGGAGTCGGCTGCCGATCCAGCAAATTACAGCCCGCCGCGGCGAATATCAATAGCAGAACGAAAAGGTGTTTTTTCATAGACGTAACAACCCCCCCTTCCGCTACAATCGACATTTTCAGACGAGAAACTTGAGGTTATTTAGCGCAAAGATGCAGTGTGTGCCTGTCGGGGCAGGAATAGTGCCTCAAAATGTTCGTTTTGCGAGCAGACGCAGGATCGATTCCAAGGGGGTTTTCACCTTTTCCCGACCAATTTTGCAAAAATAGTGAAACTTTAACGATTTTTCTGATTATAGCGGTTGTGCGTGCCGATTATTAGTCCTGACGGGATGGTTCCGCTTTCCGGCGGATGTCCCAACGACGTAGAAAACCTGTCCCTAGGATCATCGGGTCGCCATGTCAAACTTATTTCCCTCCAAAATTACCCCCATTATTATCCCAGTTGCTCTTTTGCTGGTAGTTATCCTTGTCGGTTGCTCCCACAAAAAAACGAATCGCGGACACCTCTTTCGTGGCGACTGGGCTTTCGAGTACAATCGCACACCCTGGATCGGCTGTCCGCCCGACTCCGGCTGTCCCGAAGAAAAAGAAGGAGGTGGAATCGCCGGACTCTTCGACTGCCTCAAAAAGGAAGGCAATGAAAGACAGAAGGGATTCCGCCGACATTGTGCAATGAGTTCAGACTGTACCGCCAAGAATCCCTGTTGTCGAACGCTCGGCTGCGGTATGTGGGTCGATCCTGCTGATCCCACTCCATTCGCCAACCTCGGAGGAACGGCAAAAGCCTGTGGATTAACTCCGTTCTGTTCCCCCCAAAAGCCATGCCGACTCACGCCGAACTGCGGAAAGCCTGTCAGTGTCAATCCACAGACTCTCATGTTGACGCATCAGAACGCCGCCGCCAGTTCGGGTGGAAATTTTGCAAACGGTATGGCGACCGCTCGAGGCGTGAATCCGGTGAATCCCAATGGAGCGGTTGCAGACGGAACGCTTGTTAGTCGAGGAATTGTGCCGGGGGCATCGACTGTCACGTCCGGCGGAATGGTGGTAGCAATCGGCGTGGCAACTCCTGCCGGGACCATGACTCCCGTTGGTGTCCGTCTACCGAACGGTATGGTGAACAACACAGTCGTCCTTCGGGCTTGTGTCATGACACCGAATTGCACGGCGGCTCATCCTTGCGGCTTAACTCCGAATTGCGGCGGAGCCGTTGCGGTCAATAGGGTCTCGAATAATGCGACCGTCTTGGCATCTGCATTGCAGGCACAAGGCGTTGCAGGGGGAGTGATGCAGGCAGGAGGTATGGGAATGTTGGTCAATCCGATGACGAATCAGCCGATCAACGGAATAACGATGGGTGGCTATCCGCAAATGGGATACCCACCGATTGGATATGCGCCGATTGGATATGCTCCCGGTTATCCTCATTACGCTGCGGGTCTTGGGGACACCGATGAACCTGCGGCGGAAATATCTGACGAAGAGGAGGTTATTCCGCCGGAAACACGGTCAGCAATGCCGGTGCCGCGCTTTCAGCCGATCCCCTCAAAGCCGGCATTCCAACGCAGTGAAGGGATGTCCCCTACTCCGAAGGCGCAGCGAACCGTTGCAAAACCAACGACGGTTAGCATGAGCGACTTGCACGAAGTCTCGGAGAAGGAATTCGAGACGGCTCTCGATCAGGCGTATCTGGAAGGTGTTTCGGCAGCAATGGACGAGGTAGAGCGAAAATTGGCAGCCAAACGTCAAGTGGCGGCAAGGGCAAAATTACAGGAAAAAATTTTGCAGCAGGCTGAAAATGTCCAACAACAGTTAGAGGAGCAAGAGGAATTACGGATGTTGGCATTGCAACGGGCGCAACATGAGCGGCAACTTCGGCAGCGGGCAGTGCAAACACAATCAGAAATGATGGCAGCAACGGAAGCACTCTTGGAGCCGAAGCGATTACCTACGCCGAAACAGGCGGCTGTTCTTCCCGACTCGCCGAGGGAAACGATGGCAGCACAATCGAAGCAGCCGCAGAGTCCGGTGGTTGCCGTCAAAGCGAGTAGTAAAAACGTCAGTCCGGTACAGTTGGCGGAAAATTTGAAAACTTCGGTCGCCAGCGGTGTGAACGGTTTGTTCGCTCCGCTACTGGGGACGAATCAAAAGGACACGCATTCCACAAAATCTCAACCTCGGCAAAATGTAAATTCGGGATCGGAGTTCGCGGTAACGCCTCCCAATCTGCCCAAAAGACCGCCCGTGTCGCCTGTTCCCATGGATTATGGTTTGTTGCCGGACGACGAACCTGCTCCGCTCATTCTACAAACAAGGTTCACCGCCGACGATGAGTTGGTGAGACCGTAGTTCTCGCATGCTGCCGGTTACTCCATTTTGTTCGACACGGAATCGATGATAATGGTGTCGATGACTTTCGGCTCATGATTGCTCTGAAGTGTTGGTATCTTATCAAAGACATTTTATGGCGTTGCGGAGTCTAGTTTGAGTATCCTCAACAGGCTCGGCGGTGGAGTGGTCGAATGAGGACGATCCCGATTTGTCGGTTGCGTTTCCCAACACATCACATACCGAACCTGATTGTTCTCGTAAGGTCGGTTGGCATCGGAAATATCCCAAGCCGAACGACTTTGAACACCGGGAAAATCAAGTTCGACCCTTCGGATTTCCCTCGGAAAACGCACCGAATTCGGAACCAACCCCATCGGCTTGAATGTGATCGGATCAAGTTGCCAGCGACCGCTCCCCTTTTTGGCATGGGAATAACGTTGAATCAATTTTCCGCTTTCGACTTCAATCGATCCAAGACCAACTTCCAGGATGATCGTGCCAGTGCCAGAGAATTCCCAGCGATAATCCCAGTCGCTTGTTTGGTAATGTTTCCAGCCATTGGCTTCCAATCGGGCATTGTAAATTTGAAAATTTCCTGCATCGTCGTACTTCGTATAGGAAACGACGACACGTCCCTCAAGATCGAAACCGATTCGTTGGAGCGGATTGAGGAGTCCGCCGCCGGAAGGCACCGGATCCACGATGTCGCTGTTTTCCAATGTAATCGGCAACGTATAGGCTTCGCCGCGACTGTTCTCCCAGTTCCGAAGGTCCCGACTCCGAGCGTAGGAAATGTTGTGATTGGTCTCGCAATCAGGTGTGTCTCGCCAAATCCACGTCATGTGATAAAAGCCGTCCGGTCCGGCAACGGGGGAATAATAATAGGCGTTCATCTTGTCCTGACCATCGAAAAACGCTGTGTCGAACAAGCGGCTCCACGTTTTCGTGTCGTGATCGTAAACGTTCCAAAAGTTGTTCCCTTTCCCGCTGCCGCCATCTCGGTACGTAAAGAATAGTTCCTTGTTCGGTCCGGTGATGAACAGCGGATAGCAGCAGCGTTCTTCGTCCTTACCGGTCATTACATGAACCTGCGTCAGCGAATCGACATCGAATGGCTTTGCGCTACGAAAATAAATCAGCGGCACATTGTGCATGTTGCCCGAAACATGAAGGAATCCGTCCCGATCAAGAACCATAGTAACGTTATTGTGCGAATCCCAACCGATTTTTGTCGGCAACCGCTTGAATATCCAATGCTTTTCGTCAAGTTTCCGTTGGGCAATGACCATATTTTGTTCGGCATCATAGTAAGCCGCAAATTGGAATCCCTCTGCCGTCAGTAGGGCGAAACCGACCGGATGTCCCGACCAGACGGGTTCGACATCAATCCGCTCGACAAGATTGAAGACGACCTCGGCTTGGGAATTCAGTGTTCCCATGAACAGAATCAATACGGCAAACGAAGTGGTCAGAAATAGATGTCTCATGGGCAGTCAAAGTAACCTACCGGAAGGTAGTTGTCAAGGTCAGAACCACTGACGAATCGTGTTGGGGGCATTTTACGTTTCCGCAAAAGTCCTAAATCAGTTTTTTGAGATGAACAATACTTCGGGCTGCCTGTTCAACGGTACCACATTCGATACTGAAAACGATGTCCTGCGGAATCGTTTTGCAAATCGCCACGACCTTTGCCCAGTCAATCACTCCATCACCGCAAGCACAACCGACGGGTGTGCCCGTTACGGTACCACGTTCAGCATCAGATTGTTGGATCGAAATGTCCTTGGCATGCAGATGAACCAGTTTGCCTTTGACTTTTTCAAGCCACGAATAGGGGTCTTGACCCGCAAGGTAGGAATTGCCCGTGTCGAAATTTGCACCCACAGCAGACGAACCGGCTAAATTCATGATCTTGTCGTACAGTTCCGGTTTCACCGTATATTGCTGGTGCGGCTCAATGCCGATCTTGATTCCACGCGGTTCGGCAACTCGTGCCGCTTCCGTGAGGACGTACTTGATGTAGGCAAAGTCTTCGTCCTGTGTCGTCCAGTCCTGTTTGGGACCCTCGTCCGTACAGACAACGGGCGCACCGCATTCCGCTGCAAAGCGAACCGCCTGTTTGAGATAGTCGGTGGAGACATCTGGTTTGCAAAGCGGACAATGTGCCGACAGTGCAGACGCTCTGATCTTATGCTGTTCGCATGCACGGCGGATACGCATCGGATCGTCCCACAGAGAGACGCTGTGAAAGTACCCTGCTTCGCTGAGCAATTCGCGTCCCCAGTGAACCATCGGCTCGATGAATTCGTAGCCGAGTTCTGCTGCCTTGGCAACGCCCCACTCAAACGGCTTGTCTTCGTGGCGGACGTATTCCATGTTCACTCCAAGTAAAATTCTTCCCATAAATGTTCAACTCCCCAATGTTTAGAATGATGGTGCAAAACGGCTTTCACCAAAGTCCGTGTGGGTTGCATTATAACTCAAAATAGAACACGTGTCAGGCACAGTCGTCCACGATTCCAATAGGGGTGGTGCAGAATTTTAGGGGAGTCGTCGGGTTTTAGGGGAGTCGTCGGGTTTTAGGGGAGTCGTCGGAGGAACACCTCGCCCGGTATCCGTTCGCTTCACGTGATTGCTCGTCATCCATTCACAAAATTGGGGGACTTGGACTCATGAAAAGAGTCGGATCGTTGCACTTTCCCGATGGGCAGTTAAGCCTTCCTTTGTTGCGAGAACCTCAATGTCCGGTGCAAGATTTTCCAGACCACTACGGTCAAAATGCAACACACTGTTTGCCCGCAAAAAATCGTTGCACGTTAGTCCGCTGGCAAACTTCGCCGTTCCACTCGTTGGCAACACATGCGATGGTCCCGCCGCATAGTCTCCCACAGCCACCGGCGTGTAATTTCCCAAAAACATTGCTCCCGCACACGAAATTTTGTCCGCCAACTCTTCTGCATTTGCCGTTGCAATGTGCAAATGTTCCGGCGCAATTTCGTCCGTCAATCGGCATGCCTCCTCTGCATCCCGTACCAAAATGACCGCCCCAAATGCTTCAAGACTCCGCAGTGCCAACTGACCGCGTTCCACCTTGTCGATATGCTCTTTAATAGCACACACCGTTGCATCAAGAACTGCTGCATTCCAGCCGATCAAAATACTTGCCCCCGGTGAATGTTCGGCTTGCGCTAACAGGTCATAAGCCGTGTAAGTCGGATTGGTCGAATCGTCTACAATCACGACCACTTCACTGGGACCGGCAATCGAATCGATGTCCACTGTTCCGAAGACCCGCTGTTTTGCAAGGGCGACAAACTGGTTGCCGGGACCGACAATTTTGTCCACTGGCGGAATTCCACAGGCACCATAAGCCAGAGCCGCCACTCCTTGCGCTCCTCCCATCCGATAAACTTCGGTAATGCCGAGTTCGTGGCAAACTGCCAGCATATCGGTATTGTACGCCCCGAATTTCGTCGGCGGTGCCATGACAACAATTTCTTTGACTCCGGCTACCTGGGCGGGAACGGCAGTCATCAAAACGGTCGAAGGATATGCTGCCGCTCCGCCGGGAACGCAAATTCCGATCCGTCGTAAGGGTCGATACCGCTGTTCAAGGTATCCGCCGGGACGTGCAACGTGTACCGATTGATGAAGAATCGCCTGCTGAAACTCTTGGATATTTTGCCGAACTCTTCGGACGGATGCCAGAAGTTCCTGATCGGCATTTTTCGCCGCTAATTTCAGTTCGTCGAGAGGAACGCGGAGCGTTTCGGCAGTGAGGGTGATGCCGTCGATTTTTTCGGTGTATTTGAGGAGTGCCGAACAACCATTCGTTGCGATGTCGTTGCAAATTTTTTCAACGACTTGACGTGGGGAGAGCGGCTCACCAAAGGTGTTGATGGTGCGTTGCCGATCTGTTTCGCTGACAACATCGCCGTTCGGACTTAATTTTGCTCGCAGTTGCTGAATCTGCCGAACGGCATCGTGGCTACTGGAATCTATTCGGAGAATCTGCATGGGGTACTAGCGTACCGGCATAGGGGGAAAATGTCAATAATCAGGACTGTACCGTATTTTTATCATTCCACTACGGTTTATTTGCCGTTTGTTCTGATGGTTACACGAACGGCAGCATGATCTCCCGATTCGGTCTTCCCGGAAAATCGGACGACGGATTTGCCATGGGGAATCTCGACAGGATTGGCAGACGGCTTCATTTCGCTGATTTCGTTGCCGAGGGAATCATAAACAACAGCCCGATGCCCCTGTATGTGTCCCGGTATGTATTCCATGTAATGACCGTTTTTGATTTTTCCTTCAAACGTCACGAGTTGACCGTTGATTTCAAGAGCCGGATCAACAAGATGCAATTCCCGGATCGGAAGTGCCTTGACGGTTCGGAACCGCAAATTTTTCGGATCACCGACGATCATCAGGTGAACTTCCGAGATGGCGTTATAGTGAACCCTTTCACGAAACTCGCTGTAAATGTTGTTACACGAGACGGACCATTTCACATTCGGACGCGTTCCATTGTCCGCTTGTGCCAATGAAAAATAACGCCAGCCACTGAAATCGACATCAATGAAATGGTCGGTATGTCCTGATACCAAATGATGCGGACTGTCGAAGCGGATATTGATCTGTTGACCGCCGCCGTTGCCGAAAACCCAAACGCCGATGCCAAGATGTCCAGACAGGTCGAGCGGTCCCCCCAATATTTCAGTAAATTTTCGCGACACCAATTCGCCCACTGGTTGCGTTTCATCCATCGGAATCAATTCGATAGCATCCCGACTGTTGTAATCGACAGTTTGATGGTAATGTTCAATCCGAATCAAAGAAGGCGTTTGTTTTTCAAACGGATTGTCGTACTCAAAACTGTTTTTCGCCTCATTCAATACGGCACGACCGTAATTCACTTCCGTCAAAGACCATTCGTCGTTTGGGGATTGTCCGAGTAGAAAATGTTTGCCGGGTTCTTTGAGTCGGTTGAGCGTTTCTTGGGAAAAATACCTTTCTTTTCGGAGCGTGTCATAATTTTTTAGAATCTCACCATTTCGGTAAGTTGCCGGGGTTGCAACGGATTTTTGGATATCGAGAAAGGAGAGCCCGTAATCGTGCCCCATGCTTTTCGCTCCGAGATATTCGACATCCTCCGAAAACATGATGTGGTACTGATAAGCGTCAAGGTTGTCGCCGCGTGAGGGACAAATTGCCAGCCACCCCATCTGACCCGGTAAATAAAGCCGGTCGGCGTTGGAAAGATTCGACGCAACATGCTTGTCGAAAAAGGTTTGATAGCCGCGATGTGCCGAATCCCAGGCACCCATGCGTGAACGTCCGTACCAGAGGCTTGGACTGAACGTGCTGTACTCAATCAACGGCGGTGTTTCGGCGTGCTTCAAGATTTCGTTGACGAACAGAGCGTCGTAATACCATGTCAAATCCGGGTTTTTAAGAATCGACCATGTTCCGTCGAGAGCGTCAAGATAGATCATTCCGAATCCGCCCTCATTGTAGGCTTTCGCAGTTTCCCGGGCGACTTCGAGAAACAGTTCACTCTCCGGTTTGGGAGCGAAGAGAAAAAAGAATTGCGTCAGATGGTCGACGGGCGTTCCTTGGGCATGGGCGGCAACTTGAGTACCGTAAGCCCCACGGGTACATTCCGTGAATCCAAACGGTGCCGCTTTATTCGGACGATTGATGATAATCAGTTCGTCGTCAATGCGAATGACCTTGCTGTTGCGTACGAAAAAACCTGTGATTTCCGAAACATCCGCCGTACTCTCCTCGACCATGACGGTTTTCGATTCCGCATCCAGATCGGCGGCAAGAGTGAATGTACGCATGACATCCAGGTCTTTGCTCGGCACCGGTGATACAAATCGTGATTCAGGACTGATAAATTCGGCATACGTGTGCAAGCCGGTAATCATGCCGTGCTTTTTGAACGCCTCGCTTGTTTTGCGAAAATCGGCGATCC
>Ga0123353_10001579_pt1 | contig 27992 bp, 24 predicted proteins | sample TergutLab28metaG_3_FD_92763 | JGI IMG/M metagenome (GOLD analysis project Ga0123353, IMG submission 92763) | Labiotermes labralis P3 segment gut microbial communities from Petit-Saut dam, French Guiana - Lab288 P3 | ecosystem: Host-associated > Arthropoda: Insects > Digestive system > Gut ...
CCTTGGTGCCGTCGAGGTTGCTCTTGGCGCCTTCGCGGCTGACCTTGGCGCGTTCGAGATTGCCCTGGACGCGTTCCAGATTGGCCTGGGCACGCGCCAGGGCCGTCTCGAACGACTGCGAGTCGATCGTGAACAGCCGCTGTCCCTTTGTGACGGCCTGTCCTTTCTCGAAGTGCGCCTCGCGGAGCGTTTCGGTCACCATGGCCTTGACCGAGACGCTCTGCTGGCTTCGCGTCTGGCCGAATGTGACGATCTCGCGCGGAACGGGCTTGTTCACGGCCGGGGCGAGCGTCACCAGCGCCGCCTGCGCCGGCCTGGCCTGCCCCGCCGGATCGGCCTTGCCCGAATTGCATCCGGGCGCCGCCACGACCAGCGAACCCGCCACCATCATCCACACCCCGCCGGCCCACATCCGCCGACCGACGTTTCCTGTACGTTTTGTACAAAGACCCTGCTCTCGTGACACGGTTTCTCCTGACGTTACGCCATTTCGTAAATATAGGTACGACGCGAACATTTTCTTATACGCACGACGCGAACAACCAGTCCTATCCACCTAGACACTTTAACCGCTCCAACGTCAGTGCCGCCGACAAAATCTTTTCATTATCGTGATTTTTTTATCATTTGCTGAACGAAAGTCATTTTTCGTGCAGGGTCCTTCCGCTCTTCCGTTCGTCTTTTTCTTGGCGAATCGTCATCGCCCTGCTAACGTAACGCATATGACAAACCAATCACAACCAGACAAAACCCCTCGTCCGCCCGTGGAGGTGCTTGCGTGGTCGGGCGATGCCATGGCCGGGCGGCTGCGGCTGCTGGACCAAACCCTGCTGCCGAACGAGGTGGCGTACATCGAGTGTCGCGACGCGCAGAGGGTGCACGACGCCATCGCCCGGCTGGCCGTCCGCGGGGCGCCGGCCATCGGCGTGGCGGCGGCGTACGGCATGGTGTTGGCCGGGCAGGTGTTGCCCAACACGCACGATTTTCACAACGGCGTCGAAGCCGCCGCGGAGTACCTCGAAGGCGCCCGCCCCACGGCCGTCAATCTCGCCTGGGCCGCCCGGCGAATCCTCGCCCGAGCGCAACGCACCCTCAGCGACGATTACAACTACCTCCGCGCCGCCCTGCTCGACGAGGCGAAAAAAATCCACGCCGAGGACGTCGCCCTCTGCCTGGCCATCGGACACCACGCCCTGCCGCTGGTCCAGCGCTGCCGCGGTGTGCTCACCCACTGCAACGCCGGGGCGCTGGCGACGGCCGGGGTCGGAACCGCCACCGCGGGCATCTACCTCGCCCACGCGGCCGGGCATGCGTTCACCGTCTATTGCGACGAGACCCGCCCGCTGCTCCAGGGCGCCCGGCTGACCGCGTGGGAACTCGCCCAGGCCGGCGTCGACGCGGTGCTCATCACCGACAGCATGGCCGCCCAGGTCCTGCGCGAGGGACGCGTGCAGATGGTCATCGTCGGGGCCGACCGAATCGCCGCCAACGGAGACACCGCGAACAAAATCGGAACCTACGGCCTGGCGATCGCGGCCGCCCGGCACGGCGTTCCGTTCTACGTCGCCGCCCCGTACAGCACGTTCGACCTCGCGCTTCCGACCGGCGAGTCCATCCCCATCGAACAACGCGCCGCCGACGAAATCACCGAAGGTTTCGGCCGCCGCACCGCGCCGGTGAACATCCGCACCTACAACCCCGCCTTCGACGTCACCCCCGCCGGCCTCATCACCGCCCTCATCACCGACCGCGGCGTGATCGAACCCGTGAACGAGGTGAATGTGCGGAACGTTGTAGCACGGGCGTCCCGCCCGTGAGTCGCATGGGCGTCTCGCCCATGCAACCGTAGCCGCGACATCACGGCGCGCGGAAAAATTCTCGCACAACCTGGCGGCGGTTGGGCGGGATGTCGCCGTCGGTGAGCGATTGCGACGCCCGCGCGCGGGCGTGGTCCCAGGCCTGGTCGAAGGACATGTACGTCGCCGACGGCTGCGCCGTTGCGGTCGAGGCTCCGTTTGGCGGCGCGTTGTCGGGATTTGCGGCGGCGGCATTCGTCAGCCGCGAGTAATCGGGGTGAAAAACCAGTTGCGTTTGATCGGCCGTTACGGTGTCGGCGTTGTTTGTCGGCGTCGTCTGGCCCGCCGCCGCGTTACCGGCCGCGTTGGCGTTGGCCAATCCGCCGTTCGCTTCACCGTCGCCGCCCGGGTCGTCGCGAAGTGTGTCCTCGACCAGCGCCGACGGCAGCTTCACCAGGCGGAGTTTGCCCTCCTCGATCAACTTCGCCAGCACGGCCAGGCTTTGGGCGAGCAGTTCCTTGTCGCCGGCCTCCGCCGCCGCGGCGGCTTCGTGAATCCGTCGCGTTCCCTCGCCGTCCGCGGCGGCCGTGTTTCGCAACGCCTCCGCCAGCCGCTCCAAGTCCGCCGCCGACATCCCCTCCACGCGGACCGCCAACCCCTCGAACGCCCCCGCCGCCCCGCCCGGCCCGTACGCCGGCGCCAGCAACACCACCAGGCACGCCAGCACGGCCAGACACAACGCCCCCGCCGTCGGGCGCCCCAGCGTCCACATCGGCGTCGTTCGCACGCCCCGCGCCTCGGCCACCTCCGCCGCCTGCGACACCACCGCACGCGACATCGCGTCCGCGTCCGGGCGGCCGCCCGACAACAACGACGACGACGTGCTCAACCGCTCGCGAAGCCCCAGCCGCTCGTCCAGCCGCCGGGCCGTCTGCAACACGTCGGGCCGGCACACCATCGCCACCACCGCCCCAGCCGCCGCCGACACCGCCACGTGCACCAGCCACGCCGCCCGCGGCACCTGCAAATACACGCCCCACAACACGCCCGCCAATCCGCCCGCGAACACCGACAACAACACCCCTGCCACCAACCACCGCAACGCGGACGACCCGTGTGGCGCGGGCGTCTCGCCCGCGCCACAAGCGGCCGCGCCACCACGACCACCGCGGCCGCCAGCGGCAACACGCACAGCGCCGCCGCCAGCCCCGCGAAGCGATACGCCACGCTCCAGGCCGCCAGCACCGGCAGCGCACCGGCCGCCGCCGCGACGGCCGACACCGCCGACCACTCCACCACACGCGCCGCCACCCACCGGCGACGCGCCCGGTCCAGAATTTCCGCTACGTTGGACACTCCGGCCATTCTACCACAAACAGGCTGTTAGACTATTAGACTGTTAGGCGCAGGCTTATGAATCGTTAGGCCTAATCGTTCATAAGTCCGCGCCTAACAGTCGATCAGCCTATCTCCGCACTTCCACCTTCGTCTCCGTGCTGCCCTGGAACGCGCTGCCCGACGCGCCGCCCGTCGTGCTGCTGGGCAGGTCGCAGGGCACGAGGCCTTTTTCCTGGGCTTCGCGAAGGTGCCGCATCGCGCGGTCCGTTCCGATCGCCTCCAACGCCGCCGCCGAGGCCAGGCGAACCTCCACGAAGTCGTCCTTCATGCCTTTCTCCAGCCGCTCGATCGCGAGGTTGCTGGTGGCCCGAAGTTCGCCAAGCCGCCGGGCGGCGTTGATGCGCGTGATGGGCATTTTACCGTCGTAGAGGTCATGGGCGGCCTGGAGCACCTGCGCGTCATACGTTTTGGCGCTGAACCAGCTTTTGGTTCCCTCGCCCCACTGTTCGCCCGGAGGCGTGTGTTTCCGCCGGAGAAACTGCTCCGCGCACCCGGTTCGCTGCTCCCGCATCCCGCCAGCCCTCCCAGCAGCGCGACCACGACAACCCTACTCAGCGTTCGGTACATTGCCGACCCCTTTCCATGATGTTGCAGCGGCCGATGCCCGGCGTCGCCGCCTTGTCCGGTTCGCGAGGGCCGCCCCAGCGATGGACCCCCATGGCCCATTCGACGCGTCTGATGGCCCGCCCCCGAAATGTCCGCCCAAACTCGCCACATTGTAGGCCTGCACGTTGGGAATTTCGCGGCCCGGTGACGAAATCGCGGCGCTTGTTCGCGAAAAACACACGCAAAACGACGTTGACCTCGCCCCCGTCTTCCGCATACAGTAGTCGCAGGATCGTCCATCCGTGGTGAGTCTGCCGTTGGAAAGGGGCCGTTGTGAGTATCTCGTTTTCGTGTCCGGGCTGTAACAACACGTTGCGGGCTCCCGACCGTGCGGCCGGCAAGCGGGTTCAGTGCGCCCGATGCCATGCCGTCACCGTCGCGCCAACGGCAATGAACGCGAACCCCGGCCCGGCGGCGGAGGTCGACCTCAGCCCGCTGGACGACACCGAACCGAAACCCGCCCGCAAACCGGCACCGCCCGTCACGGCGGCCTATTCGGCCCAGTCGCTCCCGCCGGAACAGCCCCCCAAACCGCCGCCCACGGACCCGGACCAGGACCCGCCCACGACGGACGCGGCACCGGCCACCGCACCGCCACCGGCCGCACAAGGCACACCGACCACCGCGCAGGCCGCCACGACCACCACGCACCCCACGGAGGTCATCGAGCGAACCACGTCCACCGGAGAACCGATCCCCTCCGGCGAACAACTGGCCGCCGCCAGCGACGAATCGCTCGACGCCTCCGTCCCGCTGGCCGAACCTCGACCCCACGCGGCACGCGAACTGTTCAAAGCCAGTTTCCACGCCTACGGACTGGCCGCCCAACACACCGGGCAGGCCGTCAAACTGGCGATGATCGCGCTGGCGCCCGCATTGGCCGTCACCCTGCTGACCGCCTGGCTGCTGAACTACCTCGACCAAACCCAGGCGCCCGCGTGGGCAATCCTCGCCGCCTGTCTGCCCGAATTCGCCCTGGCCGTCCTCCTGGCCGGGGTCGCCTGGCGGTACTTCCTCTTCAACGTCCGAATCGGAATCGACAACACCAACGACCAGCCCGACCTCTCCCTCGATGCCGGAGAAGCCTTCAACATCGGCCTGAAGGCCCTGGGTCTACAGGCCATCTACATCCTCCCGATCGTCACCATCCCGCTCTACCCCCTGGCCGTGCTGGCGTTCGCGCACACCGAAGACGGCCGGGCGCTCGATCCACGCGTCGCACTCCGCGCCGCACTCCGTCAACCGGCCGCCTGGCTGATGCTCTGGGGACTCATTCTCGGGTGGCTCATCGTCACCGCAGCCGCCGTCGCCGTCATCGTCCTGATCATGATCGGATTGGCAAGCCTCAACGGCCCCGACCCCAACAAAACCCTCGCCGCACTCCTGTGGCTCCTGGGCACAGGACTGGTCGCTGCCGTTCTGTCCACCGCGCTGCTGGTCCCCACACGCATCACCGGACTGCTGGGCTATTTCTACCCCAACCTCGTCCAGATGATCCCCGCCAGGCCCGCACCGGCGGCCTCGATCGTCACCACCGTCGTCGCCGTCGCCCTCCTGGCCGTCCCCGCGTACACCCTGTACGCCGGCCGCGACCGCGTGACGAATGTCCACAACACTCTCCTGGCCCATCTGGGCCTGCGCGACAAACCGGCCCCGGACGACCGCGACGAGAAAATCCGGCAAACCCTTACGCAACTCCACCAGGACGCCGTCCTCTACCACGAACACGTCAACAACCAGAAATTCCCCGAGTCCATCCCCGCGCTGACGGCGTGGCTGCAAAAACGAAACATCCCCACGGCCTCGCGGTATGCGGACGACCTCTCCGGCTATACGTTCACGCCGGCAACGGGGCACCTGCTGATCCACTCGCCGGCGCACGACGAACAAACGGTGGCGATCTGCACCATCGAAACCATCGAACTCGTCAGCGCCTCGGAATTCGAAGAGCGCAACGACGAATTCCTCATCCAAAAACCGCGAGAAACACCAACAAAAACGCCCCAAAAAACGCCGAAGGAACACCCGGAAGAAACGCCCGACCTGCCCTCCCCCGCCGAGTCCCTGCTGGCGCAGTTGCTGTGGCTGGCGGACCATGCGTTTGACCGCGGGGAGTTTCAAGACGCCCTGGAGAAATACGGGCAGGCGCTGTCGCTGGCCACGAAGGTCGGCGACGACGAGGCGACGGCGATGATTCACCGCCGGATTGCGGAATGCGAACACGAGCGCGAATTGGACAACGATTTCGCGTCGTTGCTGGCCTCGGCCCAGGTGTGGACGCGCGAACGCCAATTCTCGAAGGCGGTGGAGGCGTTGGCGGAGGCGCGTCCGAAACGGCCGGCCCGGGCCGGCGAGGTGAATGCGTTGCTGGACGAGATCGCGCGGCGGCAGCAGATCGAGCAGGCGGCTGAGCGTCTCGAATCGGCGGCGAAGCTGCTGAATGAAAAAAACTTCGAGCAGGCCCGCGACGAAGCGCTGGCCGCGCGGCGGCTGGTGGACTCGCCGAAATCGAAGGAACTGCTGGTGAACATCGAGACCCAGTGGTTCATTGAACCGGCGAAGGCGCTGCGGAAACGGGCGCAGGACCTTCGGAAAGCGGGCAAATCCGTCGAGGCCGTCGCCCGATTCGAGGAGGCGATGACCGCGCTGCGGGACGCGAACCGCCAGGCCGGCGAATCGGACGTGCGGAGCCTGGCGCTGGACCTGCTCAAGGACGTGGAGTCCGAGTGGCTGGACGAAAAATACGTCGCGCCGGCGAGGAAATCGCAGGAGAACAGTGAGTTCGGAAAGGCCGTCGAACTGCTGGAGGAGGCGCTGCGTCAGGCGGTCTCGCCGGCCAACGGGCAGCGGCTTCAAAAGGTACTGGGCGAGGTGAATCGGCAGGAGCAGGAGCACAACGCTCGCCGGTTCGCGGCGTTTGTCGCGTCGGCGGAAACGTCCGTCGCGGCGGCGAGGGATCACGTTCAGTCCGCCAAGCCCCAGGAGGCGAACAAGGCGTTCGAGAAGGCGAAGGAGGACCTCGACACGGCGCAAAAACTGCTGGACTCGTTGAAAACGAAAAAACTGGCGGAGGTGGACGCCTTGCGGGAGACGCAACAGGACTTGATCGCCAAATCACAGACGGACGAGGTGAAAAAACAGTTGAAGAACGTGCGGGACCAGCAGGCAAAACTACAGGCCGATCTGAACGACATGGAGAACAAGTGGAAGGATGTCGGCTACGACCTGCACCTGTCCCGCGGCAAAGCCGCCATGACGAAATCCACGGCCCGGAAGCACTTCATCGAGGCGCAGAAGTGCAAAAACACGTCCGAGGTGCGGCTGCTGATTGCCCAGTGCGAGGAGTGACGAGGGTCATTCCGGCGTCGGCGATCATTTGGGCGTCCTGCTGGGCCGATCGGCCGGCGGTGGTGAGGTAGTCGCCGGTCATCAGGCTGCTGGCGCCGGCGAAGAAGGCCCAGCTTTGCATGTCCCGCAGGTTGACCACCCGCCCGCCGCAAAGTTTGATGTCCGCGCGCGGCAACGCCAGCCGGAACATCGCCACCGCGCGGAGAATGTCCATCGGTTCCATGGGCGGCTGATGCTCCAACTCCGTGCCGGGGATCGGGTGGAGGAAATTCAGCGGCACGACGCGGGGCGAAACGTCGCGGAGCGTCAAGGCCAGGTCGACGCGGTCCTCCCACGTTTCGCCCAGCCCGAGCAGCCCGCCGCTGCACACGTCCATGCCGGCGGTCTGGGCGTTTCGCAGCGTGGCCAACCGGTCGTCGTAGGTGTGCGTGGTGACGACGCTCGGAAAAAACCGCCGCGAGGTTTCGAGGTTGTGGTGGACCAAAAACACGCCGCCCCGCGCCAGCCGCCGGGCCTGGTCGGGCGTCAACTCGCCCAGCGACGCGCACACCCGCAACGGCCCGGCCGCCTGCGCCTGGGCGTCGTGGCGAATGGCGTCGATGGCGCCGATCACGTCGTCCAGGTCGCCGTCGCCCGGTCGCCGGCCGGAATTGACGATCCCCAAACACCCCGCCCCCGCCCGCGCCGCCGCGCGGGCCGCGGCGACAATCCGCTCGCGTGGCGTGCGGGTGGGCTTTTCGCCGCCCAGCGGCCCCAGCCGCGACTGCGAACACCACCGGCAATCCTCCCCGCACCCGCCAAGCCGGCCCGGAACAATACAGCACAACGTCACCGCGTCGCCCATGAAATGCCGCCGCACGCGGTCCGCGACCGTAAACAACGCCGTCGCGCACGCCCGCGACAACTCCAGCGCGTGCAGCAACTCGGCCCGTTGTAAAAATTCGCCGCCCACCACGCGGCCGGCCAACGCGGTCAAATCGTCCATAGACTTCAGACCTCACGACTTCGAAAAAACCGAGCGGGATTACACGGATTACAGGATTCAAGGATTTGTTTGTTGTCCGTGGCGTCCCGCACGGCAATCCCGTAATCCGTTAATCCGCGTAATCCCGCTCGGTCTTCGCGAAGACGAATGAACATCCATTGGGCGACTGGAGCGCCCTACAGCGCAAAGAGACAACCCATCGCGAAAGGTTTCGCGAATGCCAATGTTCCTCTCCGCGTCGTCTTTCTACCGTGGGAATTCCCGGCGGAGGTCGATGGTGCCGGTCGTGTCGATACGGCTGGGGGTTCCGGTCTTGTCGGGCGCGTAGATCATCATGCGCTGTACTCCGACGTCGATGACGGTGATGACGTCCATCGTCTCGCTCACCGAGGTCGCGCCCAGAATGTACTCGCCGGTCCCGCTTCGGATCGCGGACGAACCCGCCTGCGCCGGCTGGGTCGCGTACGAACCGGCCAGCACCGCCGCCAGAATCGCGGCCGAGAAACACAGAACCAGAATCGTAACGGTATATTTATTCATGTGTGTTTTCCTTGTTTGGCCCGTTTAGTCTCTGCCGTCGCGGCTGAAATCCTTCGACAAATCCCGTCCGGTAATCTGCTGCAATTTTCGGTCCGGGGTGAAGTACCAACCCTTGAGGTTGCGGGTCGTCGCGTCGAGCACGTAAAAGGCCTCGGCGGACCGACTGATTTTTCCGCTGACCTGAAGAAAATCCTTTCCGCGGGGCGGCACCTGGGCATGGGCCGGAGCGGAATGGAGCGTCAGCACCCAGGCCAGCAACCCCACGTTCAGGGCCGCCAGCGCCACAATCACTGCCTGTTTCATCGTCGTCTCCTTACTCGTGGCGAGGGCGTCTCGCCCTCGCGTCTGGCCCGCGTCCGGCGGGCGGAACACCTGTAGCGTTTTTCCGTCTTCCATTGACCAGGCCAATGGAACGCACACGCGGGCGAGACGCCCGCGCCCCATCATTAATCCACGCGCATTCGTTTGGCGGTTTTGAAACCCACCACGGCCGTGGCCGCCAGAAAGACCAGCAAACACAGCAATCCAAACCAGTCGACGGAATAGTTTTCCATGGTGGGCGCGTCGTTGTACCCGTCCCCGACGGCCCAGGCGAACCCCGCCGACATCACCGCCGACACCACCGCCGACACGGATAGAAATTTGGTCATCATGCCCGCCATTATAACGCCCGCCACGCCACATGCAACAGCCTGATCGCCTCGACATCCCGGCCGATCTGCTCCTTCAGCGCGTCGGCCGAACCGAAGCGCTGAGCGTCCCGAAGCCGGCGGAGGAAGGACAGCGAGGTCTCCAGGCCGTAGAAGTCGCCCTCGGTGTCGATCAGGAAGGCTTCGACGGTTCGGTCCGCGGGGCCGAACGTGGGGTTGGTTCCAACGCTGACGGCGGCGAGGTGGCACCGCCCACCGATGCAGGCCCGACCCGCGTACACCCCGTCGCCGGGAAGCAGCACGGGCGTCCCGCCCGCGTCCGGCTGGAGGTTGATCGTCGGAAAGCCCATCGAGCGGCCTCGACGTTGCCCGGTCACGACCCGGCCGAACAACGTGAACGGCCCACCAAGACAAGCGGCCGCCTCCTCGACCAAGCCGTCGCGGACCAGTTCGCGAATCAACGTGCTGGAAATCCGCGGCGCGGGCGTCCCACGTGACGCGGGCGTCCCGCGTGACGCGGGCGTCCCGCCCGCGCTGTGCGTTCCATTTTCCTGGCCACTCGAAGACGCCGAATCGCCTTCGCCAGACGCGGGCAAGATGCCCGCGAGACGCGCGGGCGAGACGCCCGCGTTACGCACCACCGACACGGTGAATCCGCGGGCCCGGCCCAGCGTTTCGAGCGTGGCGATATCGCCCTCGCGACGCCGGCCGAAACGGAAATTCGTTCCCTCGACCACGAGCGTCGGCGCGAGGTGCTTCATCAGCAGATCGTCGACGAACTCCCGCGCGGACAATGCCAGCAACGCCGGCGTGACGGACAGGACGACAACGCCATCGGCCCCGTGCTCGATCAGCCGGCGGTACCGCTGGACCGGCGGCAAAATCAGCGGCGGCGGAGCCTGCCGCGGAAACAGCACGGCTTCGGGCAGCGGATCAAACGTCACCGCCACGACCGGCGCCCGCCGCGAATCCGCCGCCGCCCGACACGCCGACAAAATCCGCTGATGCCCCAAATGCACGCCGTCAAAATTGCCAATCGTCACCACCCCGCCGCGAAGGCCGGTTGGAAGTACGGACACATCGTAAATAACTCGTTCGTTGGTCATGGAAAATTTCTTTTTACCACAGAGTGGCGCAGAGGACCACAAGGCGGAACGCGGTATTCGAGAAATGTTTCGCGACGGTTTGCCAGTTTGCGATGCAGGATGTTCCTTTCCGCCGCGAATTACGCGAAAAAATTCGCGTCATTCGCGTCATTCGCGGCCAAAACGGGCCGATCACACCGACCGTTTGGCGCTGGAATTTTCCGGGGTGGAATTTGTTTCGAATTTCGTGCTTCGAATTTCGGATTTATTGTAAAATTCCCGCCATGGCCCGATTCCCCCATGTGTACGTGTTGAACGTGATGGCCGACGACCGGCCCGGCATTGTCGCGGCCGTTGCCGGCGCGGTGGCGAAACTCGGCGGCAGCATCGACGAGTGCAGCCAGACCGTGCTCAACGGCTATTTCACGCTGATCATGATCGTCTCGCTGCCCGGCCCGACCGGCCCCGCCACACTCGCCGACACCGTGCGCTCCGCCGAGCGGAACCTCCAGGTGATGGCCTGCCCCTTCGCCGAACTGCCCTCGCCCGCGCCGGGGGCGGAAAAATTCGTCATCACCGCCTTCGGACACGATCAGCCGGGCATCGTCCTCCGATTCAGCCAATACCTCGCCGGCAAAGACATCAACATCACCGACTTCTACGCCGACCGCAAACACGCCGACTTCGTCCTCATCAGCCAGGTCGAAATCCCCCCGCAATGGGACCTCGCCCTCCTCCAGGCCGACCTCGAAGAACTCGGAAACGAAATGGGCTTCACGGTGCGGTTGCAGCACGAAAACATCTTCGTCGCGACCAACCAGTTGCGCCTGACGGTGGGACGAACCAATGCCACAAATACGTGACAAGCGGCCAGTGACAAGCGACAAGAGAAGGAACGTCTTGTCTTTCAAAACGCTCTCGCGCCATGCGATCGTTTTGAAAGGCAAAATTCTCCTTCTCTTGTCGCTTGTCGCTGGTCACTTGTCGCTGGAGTGAACCCATGCTTCGCAGCGACGAAATTTTGTCCACCATCGAAATGTTGCACGCCGAGCATCTGGACGTGCGGACCGTGACGTTTGCCCTGAACGTCGAGGACTGTGCGGCCACGAGCGTCGAGCACGTGTGCCGCAAACTGCGGGAAAAAATTTTCCATCGCGCCGGGCGGCTGGTCGAGGTCTGCAACCGTGTCGGGGCCAAGTACGGAATTCCCGTGACCAACAAGCGTCTGGCGATCACGCCGGCGTCGCATCTGTTGGCCGGTCACGGGCGCGGGGCGGCGGTGCAGTTGGCCAAAACGCTCGACGATGCCGTGCGCGAGTGCTCCATTGACCTGGTGGGCGGATTCACCGCGCTGGTGCACAAGGGCATCACGCCGGCCGACCGCGTGGTCATGCAGTCGCTGCCGGACGTGCTCAGCCAGACGCGGCGGGTCTGCGCGTCGGTCAACGTCGCCAGCCGGCGGGCGGGAATCAACATGGACGCCGTCCACGAGATGGGCCACCTGGTGCTGAAAATCGCCGACGCGACGCGGGAGCAAAACGGGTTCGGATGCGCCAAACTGGTGATTTTCTCGAACATTCCCGAGGACAACCCGTTCATGGCCGGTGCGTACATGGGGGCGGGCGAACCGGAGGCGACGGTGAACATCGGCGTGTCCGGTCCGGGCGTGGTGCGGTCGGCGCTGGAGCGGCGGATCGCGCGGGCGGCGGGACGGCCTGGTGGTCTTGGCGAAAAGCTCACGCTGGGCGATTTGGCCGAGGAGATCAAGATCACCTCGTTTCGCGTGACGCGGGCGGGCGAGTTGATCGGCCGCGAGGTGGCGAACGAACTGGGCGTGCCCTTCGGCATCGTCGACCTGAGTTTGGCCCCCACACCGCAAATCGGCGACAGCGTGGGCGACATTCTGAAAGCGCTGGGCCTGGCGAAAATCGGTGCGCCCGGATCGACGGCCGCCGTGGCGATGCTCAACGACGCGATCAAAAAAGGCGGAGCGTTCGCCTCCAGCAGCGTCGGAGGAATGAGCGGAGCGTTCATCCCCGTGATGGAGGACGCCGCCCGCGCCGACGCCGCCGAGCGCGGCCACTTGCGGCTGGACAAACTCGAAGCCATGACGGCCGTCTGCTCGGTGGGGCTGGACATGATTCCGATTCCCGGCGACACGCCCGCCGAGACGATCGCCGCGATCATCGCCGACGAAATGGCCATCGGCGTGATGAACGACAAGACCACCGGTGTGCGGCTGATCCCGGTCCCCGGCGCGAAACCGGGCGACCGCGTGGACTTCGGCGGCCTGTTCGGCGGGGGCACGGTGATGGAGGTGCACAACACCGGCGCCAGCGACGGTTTCGTCCACTTCGGCGGGCGGATTCCGGCGCCGATCCAGTCGCTGGGGAATTGACGAAAAAACACCTGTAACGTGGCTACCGTGTCAAAAAAAATACGAAACGGCGAAAATTTCTCGATATTTCAGTTGCCGTATGTTTCGGACGACATTACAATTAGAGCAGACGCCAACGTGTGTCTCTTGGGTGTGACGTGTCGGTTTGTGCCGGGCGTTTCGTACGTTGTGAAGCGGCCGTCCGGTTCTCGAATGTCACATCGAACTCACTCCGAGCGGGCGCGTCCTGTGCCTGTTCGAGCGGGCCCATATCGGGCGAATTTCGCCCCGGCCCGTCCTGCCTTCGCTGTTGTGCGGTGAAACCCTGCCGCAGGATTATGCCCAGAGGCGATTGAACGTGTCGCGGGTGTCTCGCCCGCGCGTCGCGAGGGCGTCCAACCCTCGCCGTCAGCCGTTGTGTACGTGGGCACCGTGCCCACGCCATACGGCTCGCCCACGGTCAAACCGCCTCCTAACCGCAGAGGAGGCCAATCATGGCTACGTCCGAACGCGAACACGAAACGCGCGGGCGACCCCCCCGCGCCACGATGCAAGACCCTCACACCACGATGTACGGGCGACCCGTCGTCGTTTCACGCGGGCAGGATGCCCGCCAGACGCGAGGGCGAGACGCCTTCGTCACACGTGGGCGGGACGCCCGCGACACGATGAGCCCCGCTTCGCCGGCCTGGGTCGCGACGGCCATGCCGTGGGTCATCAGTTTGTTTTTCCACCTGGGCGTGGCGGTGGTCCTCGCCTTCGCCATGGTGCTGTCGGTCGTCACGCCCCCGCCGCCCATCGAAGCGGCCGTCATCACCAACCCCATGAACCCCAGCGACGTCACGGTCGTTCCGTCGCCGCCGCACGTCATTATCAACCCGGGCCGGGAAGGCAACCCGCCCACCGGCATGGACTTTCTGCGGCAATACCGGGACGACTCGCTCCGCGACCTGACCAAACACGAGATCGTCGTCAACGCCGACCGCCCCGGCCCGATCATCTCGAACCTGTCCGACGGCAGTCCGGGGCTGAACCCGGTGAGGTCCACCGGCGGCGGCATGTTCGTCCGGGGCATCCTCGGCGAGCGGGGCCAGGGCGGAGGCGGAGGCATCGGCCAACAAAAATTGGCCACGATCGACAACATGATTTTCGTGATCGACCGGTCCGGTTCGATGATGACGGACATCATGCCGTTGCGGTTCGAGTTGAAGAAAACCGTGCGGCTGCTTACGCCCCATCAGCGATTCGCCCTGGTGCTGTTCACCAGCGGAGAACCCCGCGAATTCGTGTACGGGCGGATGGTGCAGGCCGACGAGGCGAATAAAAACCAATTTTTCACCTACGCCGATTCCATCGAAGCCTCCGGAAGAACCGACCCGATGCCCGCGCTGAAGCGGGCGTTCGCCCTGGCCAAATCCGCGCCCAAAACGCAATACACGGCCATTTGCCTGTTAACTGACGGGCTTTTCCCCGACGCCGACGCGGCCGTCGAATTCGTCCGCCAGGCGACGCAGGACACGAACATCCATGTGTTCACCTACTTGTACGGTTCACAAAATCAAAATAATGATGCCGAGAACATGATGAAGAGGATTGCTCACGAGGGCAAAGGAAGCTATAACAATGTCACTCGGGAGTGATTTGTTTCGGGAAATCACAACCTTGCTGTAGAATACCTACAGCCAACCGAGAGGGTCCGGCCGCGAAACGCCCGAGACCCCAAAGGAGCAGAAACATGACAGCCGTGGATTTTCGATGCGAACAATGCGGTCAGTTGGTGAGTATCGAGGCCGAACCGGGTCAGGAAATCGGCTGCCCCCACTGCCAGGCGGTCGTGGTGGTTCCGGCGGCGTTGGCGAATCTGCCGCGTCCGCAGGTTCCGGGCGGTCCGAAGTCGGCGACGGTGGTGGGCGTTCCCGCCCTCAAGGACGAAGCCGCCACCGCCCCCGCGAAGGACGCGCCCGCCGAGGGCGAGGACGAGGAGCAGGAAGAAGAGTTCGTCCCGTCCGCGTCGGCGGGCAAGATTACGGCCCTGATGCCGTGGGTGCTGAGTTTGTTCCTTCACCTGGGCGTGGGGTTGATTCTGGCGTTCGCGGGCATGATGTACGTCAGCACGAAGGCGAACGACCTGGACGAAATTGAAATGCCCGGCGAAAATTTCGTCGGAAAGAACGCCAACACCGGGACGATTCAGCCGGCGGCGTTGGGTGTGACGCAGGCGGCGGCCAACACCGAGACGCAGATCAACACGGGCGTCGCGACCAAGGGCGAGGCGATCATCCGCGCGAACGTCGGGCAGGGCGTCGGTTTGACGGCCACCATCGGCGGATCGATGGGCGGCGGCGACGCGAGAATGAACGTCGGAAACACCCTCGGCCGCCCCGGCGGCGGGAAGGTGACGTTCCTGGGAAGCTCCAGCAGCAACATTCACCACCTGGTGTTCGTGATCGACCGCAGCGGTTCGATGGAGATCGGCGAGAGCGGTGGAAACCTGCTCAAGCAGGTGAAGTTCCAGATGCGCGCGACCATCCGCCAACTCAAGGAAGTGCAGGACTTCCACATTATCTTCTTCTCGGCCGGCGAACCGCAGGAACTCGACAGCCGGGCGCTGATCCCCGCCACCGAGGCCAACAAGAACCGGGCGGCCGACTTCCTGGAGAACATCTCCGGCGCGGGCAAAACCGACCCCATCCCCGCCCTGAGACGCGCCGTCGCCGTGCTGGCCAGGGCCAACGCCAACAAGGGAAAACAGATTTTCCTTCTGACCGACGGCGACTTCCCGGATAATGAAGCCGTCCTCAACTTCGTCAAGAAAGAGTGCGTCGGAACCGACACGCGGGCGAACATCTTCATCAACACGTACCTGTTCGGCGCCTCCGGGGACCGGACCAACACGGGAATTATCGACACGATGAAGGAAGTCGCGAGAGTCACCGGAGGAAACTTCAAAATCCTCGCGCTCGAGTAACGCCCGGCACCGCCGGCGACGGCAGGAAATCATCCGGAGAACTGGAATGCGTTCGACAGTGAATACAAATGGAACCTCGTCCCTCCGCCTCGCGGCCGCGCTCGGGTTGGCGCTGGTCTTGATCTCGCCCGCCCTGGCCGACGACGTCAAAGTGGTGAGCACCCCGGCCTACGCCGACAGCCAGGTCACGGGGCTCAGCGGGCTGTTGCTGTCCTTCACCACGTCCTCGGGCAGCAGGATCAGCAAGGACCTCTCGGAGGTGGAACTGATCCTGATCGCCGGCCAGGACGCGTTCAACCGGGCGGAAAAGGAGTACGCCGACGGAGCGTACGCCAAGGCCATCGCGTCGTACACGGCCGCGATGGACAAGGCCGGAAACGACTGGATGAAGAAACTCGTCACGATGCGAAGGCTTCGGGCGTTGTCGCGCAACGGTCCGATCGACCAGGCCGTCCGGGACTGGCTGCCGGCCCTGGCCGAGAGCGGAAAGGCCGCCGCCACCGTGTCCCTGGTCCCCCAACGTCTGGGCGCCAAGGGATCCAACGTCAACGCCAACGCGATCAAAGCGCTCGAAACCGCCGCCGAAAAAGCAACCGGCGACAAGGCCCGGACCGCCGAACTGGCGGAGATTCAGAAACTGCTGCTCCGGCTGTACGAAACCGAGGGACAGAAAGAAAAGGCCGAGAAACTCCTCAGCTCCGGCGTGTCCATGGAAGAGGACAGCGGTTCGCTGAACGCCTCCGACGCCGCCGCCACGCTGCGGGACGCGGAAAAGCTGCTGGCCTCGCAACCGGCCGAGGCGCTGACGACGATCCGGCGGAGAATCAACAGTTTCACCGCCAACGACCTTCCCAAGGCCCTGATGATCTCCGGTCGGGCGCAGCAGGCGATGGCCGCCAAGGCCGAGGGAGAGGAACGCCAGAAACTGCTGGCGGCGGCGGGACTGGATTTCATGCGGATCGCCGTGTTCTTCCCCGGAGGCGAAACCGCCAACGAAGCCCTGCTCCAGGCCGGACACTGCTGCCGGGACGTCGGAAACCTCAACGCCGCCCGGGCCGCCTACAAGGTGTTGATCGACTACTTCACCGAAACCAAACAGGCCGCCGAGGCCCGGGACGCCTTGCAGCGATTGTAACAACAAACAATGAATGAACGTCCCCGTTTTAACGGGACGGATGATTTCCACTACGTACGCCGTCATGCGACGGCGAGAAAACCGAAGGAGTGTAGCGCATGGTCAGTGATGTTGTCATGACAGGCGGTTTGGATCTTCCCCTGGCCCTGATCGGAAACAAGGGGTTCGTCGAAGTCTTCGTTTGGCCGGGCGGAGGGGCGATCGGCCTGGTGCTGTGGATGCTGAGCATCGTCATGGTCGCGCTGGTGATCCAGGCCTTCCTGGCCATCCGGCGGATCAACATCCTGCCCGACACCACCAAAATCAATATCCAACAACAGTTCGACAACAAGCAGTATCGCGAAGCCGTCGAGTTCACCGCCACGCAGCCGGACTACCTCAGCTACATCGTGCACGCGTCGCTCTCCGAGGCCAATCGCGGGTACAACGCGATGGAAAAGGCCCTCGCCGAGGCCGCCAACGAACGCACCGGGCGGCTGATGCGGAGCATCGAGTACCTCAACCTCATGGGAAACGTCGGTCCGATGCTCGGGCTGCTGGGAACGGTGTACGGTATGATTCTGGCGTTCTTCACCATCGTGTCCAAGGGCGGCGCGGTGGAACCGGCCGAGTTGGCCGAGGCGTTGGGCATCAAGCTGGTGTGCACCTTCATGGGTCTGATCGTGGCCATTCCGTCGCTGACCGTGTACGGTCTGATGCGCAACCGCATCGACGTGCTCGCCGGAGAAGCCGTCGTCACCGCCCAGGACATGGTCGCCATCTTCAAGCCCGGCGCGAACAAGTAAACGGCGTTCACTCGTTGACTCGTTAACTGGTTGACTCGTTAACTCGCGAATGGAAGCATTTGCCGAGGTAACGAATCAACGAGTCAACGAGTGAACGAGTGAACGAATTAACGAGATTGGAGTAACAATTATGGCCGGTGCATCCCTATCCAAAGGCGCCACCGCTGGCGCGATCGAGTTGAATGTCGTTCCGCTCGTGGATTTGTGTTGCCTGCTGGTGCTGTTTTTCATTCTGACGACGCAGATTGCCTCGGCCAACCTGGCCAATTTGCTGGTGCCCAACCCGCACGAGAGCCAGGCGGCGAAAATCTCGTCCGACGAGGAACTCAAACGCATCGTGGTCAACGTCGTCTGCGACATTCCGCCAGGGGCGGCCGCTCAGTCGGACCTCACCCAGGCGCAACTGGAAGAAATCGAGGAAAACAGCCCCTACGCCAAGGAATACCAGGTCGGCGGTTTGCGGTACCCCTGCGAACCGGAAGTGACCCCCGACGTGGCCAAGGACAAGCTGCTCGAAGTGTTTACCGCCCAGATCCGGTCGGCCATGGACGCGCGCATCATCTCCAAACCGGAGGAGTTCAGCGTGGAAATCCGCGGTGACTCCCGCGTGCTGGCGCTGTACATGAACCCGATCCTTCAGGCGGCCGCCGATGCCAACATGAACAAAATCAGCATCACCGCTGTGGAGGGCAAAAAATGAGCGAACCCACCAAACCGGCCAAGCCCGTCAAGGAAGACCCGATCGCGCCGACGAAGATACGCAAGAACCCGACCCCGCGGTACTCGCCCAACATCGTGCCGCTGCTGGACGTGCTGTTCCTGCTGCTGCTGTTTTTCGTGCTGGCGGGAAAATTCCGCCAGGACGAAGGCATGATCCCCGGTTCGCTTCCCCCGCCGCCCAACGGTCCGCCGTCGGTCTCGGCGCCTCCGGTCATCCTGGAGGTCCGCGGTGACGGACGTAATGCGACCAGCGCCCTGTACAGCTTTTTCGGTGAATCCGATAGCATGGTCGAGCCCGAAGCCGTCTTCCGGCAGCTCAAGCTCCGGTTCGACTCCATCGGCGGATCGAACCCTGCCGACGAGGGCATTGTCGTCATCAAGTACTACGGTGCCCGGTGGCAGTTCATCGTGGACGCCTACAACCAGGCCGCCCGCGCGGGGTATCGGAAAATCAGCTTCCAGCAGGGATAGACCATATGACCATCAAACAATGGATGATCGTTTCTGTCGTGTCCGCCTTGGCGGCGGCGTTTGTTTCGTCTCCGGTGTTGGCCCAGCGGGCGGCGCGGGGGGACGACGGCACCAATGCGTTCAAGCGGCTGGACCACGCCGAACTGGCCGAAGTGTTGCAGGCGCAGGGCATGAAGGAGTTCATCGCGGCGCTGGCCGAGCAGACGGAAAAGTCGCCCGACCTGGCCGACATGTTCGTTACCTCGCAGTGCTGGGCCACGCTCGCCCTGACCGAAGTGGCCGACCTCGACCGCCGCGAACAAATGATGGCCGACGCCGTTGAGCGAATCCGCGCCTGCATCAAGATCAGCGAACAGATCAAGAACGAACCGGATTACGTGGCCTACTTCCAGCACAGCGTGGCCTTGGCCCGAATGCTGGGCTACGACCGCTGCGCCCTCTACGGCGACAAGGTGTTGATGCTCATCGGCGGACCCGAGGACCGCCGGCTGCTCGAACGCTACACCAGCGAAGTCCTCATGCCCGGAAAAGACGCCGACGGACAGGCCACCAAGGACATGCTCAGCGACCTCCAGGACCGCATGTCCCTGAAACTGGAAGACTGGGTGTCCGAAAAATGGTTCATGACGCTCTCCCCGGCCGTCGAAAAACTCCAGAGAAACCTGCACTACTACAAGGTGTGGATGCAGTTCTATTACGCGCTGGGCGCGACCGACACGGGCGAGAAGGACACGTACCTGAACTACGCGATCGCCGCGGCCGACCCGTTCCTGCTCGACGATGACGGCGACGACGATCCGGTCATGATCATGCTCCAGGGCGTCGCCTACAGCGAACTGGGTTTCGCCAAGCGGAGCAACGACCGCGGTGAAATCGACGCGCTGTTCAAGCAGGCGCAGGAATCGCTGAACAAGGCCCAGGCCATCAAGGGCATTCCCGACACGCTGAAGATCAACCTGGAATTCCACCAGTGCTGCAACCTGATCCGCTGGGGCAAATTCGACGACGCGCTGAAACGGATCAACCGCTTCCCGGCCTTCATGACCAACCTCATGGGCCAGCGGTCCCTTCTGGCGGCCGACATGCGGGTGGCGTTGCTGAAGAACTTTCTGTACGACAGTTGGTCCGCGGCCACCAAGGACAAGGCCAAGAAGGACGAACTCGCGGCGCAGGGCCAGGCGGCGATCATGGAGTTCATCACCAAACACGCCGCCGACACCGAGGCGGTGGGCGACTTCCTGAAGATGCTGTCGACGAAGTTCCGTGGTGTGGACGTGAAAACGCTCGCCCCGCTGCTCCAGTACGCGGTGGGCGCCGACCAGTTCGACCGTTTCGCGGAACTGAACAACAGCAAGGGCGACCCGGCGCGGATGGAGGAGGCCCGCAAGGCGGCCGGCGAGGCGCTGGACCTGGTGATCGCCAGTCCCGCCCCGGAGGTGCAGAGCATCAAGTCCAAGGCGCTGGAGCTTCGCATCGCGCTGGGCGGAAACTGGGCGACCATCGCGGATATGGCGATCAATGTCGGAACGAAGGAGTCTCTCTACAACGCCGCCGTCATCATCAAGAAAGCCCTGGACGGTGGAACCGCCGGAGACACCGACGCCGCCCGGCGGATGCTGATCCACCTCGTCGACCTGATGGCGCCGCTCCCGGATTTCCAGTCCGAACCGGCGTCCAAGGAGATGTTCTATGACCAGGGCGAGCAGTACCGCGCCCTGGCCCAGCGCTCCGTCCCCGACGAGGAAATGATCGACTTCCTCGATGCCGGCGCCAAGGCGTACGCCAGCGTCCCCGCCAATTCCCCGAGGCTGTCGCTGGCGTCGAAGTTCCTCAACCTCAACCTGCGGCACAACCGGCTGCTGGCGCTGAAGGACTCGTCCATGGCCGATCTGGTCAAGGCCCGCAACATCAATCTCGTCCGGCAGGCGGACGAACTGGCCGCGGACCTGGACGCGTTCGTGACGGCCGCCAACGCGGTCCGAACCAACGCCGCCACCGTCAAGGCCGACCCGGACCTGGCCAAGGACATCCCCTCCTGGGTCGCGATGGTCCAGTTCAACAAGGGCGTGCTGCTGTGGGAACTCCGCAACGACAACGACCAGGGCCGCCTGGCGGCGGAGCAGATTTTCACGGCCCTTCGCCGGGAGCACAAGGACTCGCCCATCGTGCTGCTGAGCTGGGAGTACCAGATCCGCCGCGCGATCGAGGACGGAAACACGCAGGTCGCCATTGACGGAATCGGGCAGATTCAAAAGCAGGCCCCCGAGCAGGCGACGGCCCTGATGAGCCAGGTGATTCTCCAGGTGCAGGCCAACGTCGCCCGGATGAAGGCCCGCGACAGCGCGGAGGACCGGCAAAAACTGCCCACGCTGCGTAAGACCTACCAGGACTTCGCCAAGCGGCTGCTGGACAACGTGCCGGCCAATCAGGACCGCACCGGCTATGAACAGTTGTACGCGGACGCCCTTCTGGAAAACGGTTCCGCCGGCGAGGCGTTGCAATACTTCACCCGGCTTCGCGACGCCGAGGAGAAAAAACGGCAGGCCGAGACCGCCAAGATCGACAAACTCGTCGACGGCAAGCTCAAGGAACTCAACGACAAGACGATGAACGAAGCCATCAAGCAACTGGGCGTGGACTTCCCGAAATTCGTCATCGCCCAGGGGTTGTCCGCGGACAGTCCCTTCGTGAAAGAGGTGACCGCCGCCGTCGGACGCATCAACCAGGCCAACCAGACCGACGCGGCGGATATCAAGTATCAAATCAACAGCCTGACCAACGCCATGCGTCGCGGCTACGAACAGGTGCGAACCCTGCTCAAGTCCCGAATTCCCGTCAGCCTGATTAACATTCAGGGCTTGGCCCGCTGCCACCATAAATTGGCGCAGGACGGCCAGGACATCCAGAAAAACTACGTCGAGGCGATGAAGCTGTACGACCAGCTCTCCGCCAACCTCAGCCCCGTCAACTTCCCGGTGGAGTATTGGCGAGCCCAACTCGAACGCACGCAGTGCCTGTTCGACCAGACCATGTCGCAGAACCTGCCGGACGTGGAAAAACAACGGTCGCTGCGGGCCCTGCTCCAGTGGATCGACAGCTACCGCAAACGCGGCGGAATCGACCCGACCATCCTCGGCCAATTCCGCAACCTGGAAGCGAAAATCAAGACGGCCGGCGGACTGTAGACCCACAGAAAGCCAATCGCCAGTAGCCAATAGGTATGGCGAAGCTTGTCATACACCAAGGCATACTGCCGGAATGTCTATGTGTGGGTTTGACCTTCGCGTCTGCGAAGCCGCGAGACCACTCTCGCCACCGCGAGGTGCGATTTCACCATCGCGTTTCGCAAGCCCTGTTGGCTATTGGCTGATGGCTATTGGCTAAGCCGCAACGGCCACCTGAGTGTTGTTATTTACAGTGAATGAAAAAGGAATGCCCCGCATGAAACTCGTATACGAAGGCAAGACGAAAACGGTGTTTGCGTTGGAGGACGGGAATTATTTGTTGAAATTCAAGGACGACGCCACCGGCGAGAATGGGGTGTTTGATCCCGGTTCGAACGCGGTGGGGTTGACCATCGAAGGGATGGGCCAGGGCGGCCTGCGGCTGACGGATTATTTTTTCCGCAAGATCGCCGCCGCCGGCATCGCGACGCATTTCATTTCCGCCGACGTGAAAAACGCCACGATGACCGTGCGCCCCGCCAAGGTGATCGGCCACGGGCTGGAGGTGATCTGCCGCTTCCGCTCGACGGGCAGCTTTCTACGTCGGTACGGCCAATACGCCCAAGAAGGCCAACCCCTGGACGCGTTCGTCGAGGTGACGCTCAAGGACGACGCCCGGCAGGACCCCCCTATCACCAAAGACGCCCTGGACATGCTGGGCCTGCTCAACGGCAGCGAGTACGAAACGCTCAAAGGCCTGACACAAAAAATTTCCACGCTGGTCAAGGACGAACTCGCCCGCAAGGGGATGGAGTTGTACGACATCAAGCTGGAGTTCGGCCGCGTGGGCCCGGGCGGCGACATCATGCTGATCGACGAAATCTCCGGCGGCAACATGCGCGTCTACAAAGACGGTACGATCGTCGCCCCGCTGGAACTGGTCAAGTTGGTGGTCGGGTGAGCACTCGAAAGGAGTTCGCGCATGAGACGCGGCGGGTTCATGCTGGTTGACATGCTGGCCGGGGTTTCCGCCATGGTGCTGGTGGTTTTGGTCGCCATCCCCGGCCTGGCCCGGGCCCGCGAATCGGCCAAACGCGCCGGATGCGGTATGAACCTCTCCAACGCCGGAAAGGCCATCGCCATTTACAAGGCCTCCTACGAGGACCTGTTCCCCGCGCTCAGCGATAAGATTTTGACGCCCGGCGCGGTGGTCGGCACGAATTTCGACGCCAACAATCCGAAGGAATTGTCCAGCACCGCCACCCAGTTCATGCTGATGCGCGACGGTTCGCAATCGGCCAAGATGTACATCTGCCCGTCCACCCGCGACACGGAAGACACCTTCGTGCAACGGCGCGGCGGCGACTACCACTGGGACTTCAGCCAGCGGGCCGACAAAAACAGCACGGAGATCGACGTCGACGCGGACCAGACCAGCTACGGCTATGCCGCCCCCGTGACCGACGGCGGCAAAACCCCCAAGATCACCAACACCGCCGGCGTGGACGACGGGGACCGGGCCGGCCCCGTTCCGACGCTCGACAAAGGCCCCCTCTGGGGCAGCAATGTCGCGCTGATGGCCGACAAGGGACCCGCCTGGGGCGCCAACCCGTCCGCGAACATTCCCACCCTCAGCGCCACGTCCGCCGCGTTCGACCTGCGGCGGGCCAACAGTCCGAACCACCGCGGCCAATACATCAACTACCTCCGCGCGGACCTGGCGGTCATGGGGGTCACAAGCCCGATCATCAATGACAAGGACAACCTCTACACCGCCTTCGGGGGCGTCGTCTACAGGCGATTCCTGGGCGACAACGACACCTCCGACGACGCCTATTCCGGCACGTGCGACACCGACAGTTGGTCCGCCCACACGTCCGAAACGGACAGTTGGGTCATCGGCCCGAAGCGGAAGTGATTACAGCACCTCGTTCATGCTCCCGCTGCGGAACCCTTGCAAATCCAGCGTGACGTAGCGGTAGCCGAATTGTTTGAGGGACGCCACAATTTGTTCGCGCCGTTCGAGGGCGCGTGAAAAATCGTCGGGGGGGAGTTCGATGCGGGCGACGGTGTCGTGGTCGCGGACGCGGTACTGTTCGAACCCCATGTCGCGGAGCACGGCCTCGGCCTGCTCCACGCGGGCCAGCCGCTCGGGCGTGATCGGTTGGCCGTACGGCAGGCGGCTGACCAGGCAGGCCATCGACGGTTTGTCCGCCGTCGTCAGCCCCATCGCGCGGGAGGCGTCGCGGATTTCCCGCTTGGTCAGCCCGGCCTCCTGCAACGGCCTGCGGATGCCCAGTTCCTCCTCCGCCCGCGAACCGGGGCGGTAGTCGCCCAGATCGTCGGCGTTGGCCCCGCTGCACACGGCCTGGAACCCCCGAATCGCCGCCTGGCGGCACAGCGAACTGAACACCACATGTTTGCAGTAGTAGCAGCGGTCGGCATCGTTGGCGACGAAGCGGTGATCGTCCATCTCTCTGCCATACACTTCGACCAGTTCCACGCCCAGCGCCTTGGCCAGCGAGCGGGCTTCCAACACGTCGGCCCGCGGATGCAGAATGGAGACGTTCATCGCCGCCAGCACGCGCTGGGCCGACAGCGTATCGACGGCCAGGGCCAGCAGAAACGTGCTGTCCACACCGGCGGAAAAGCCCACCACCACGCGCTGGAGTTCGGCAAGAATCTCCCGCGCGCGATCGACCTTCGCCACCGCCGGTTCGGACAGACCGTGATGTGTATTGGGAACCATGCTGCCATTATATTGCGTGGCCGCCAAATCCGAAATCCGAAGCACGAAACAAATTCCCACAGCAGAAAATTCCAAAAACGAAACGGTGCCCAAACGCATGGCGTCGCCGTTTGGGTTGTCGCTCGCGGCGGCGGCGTTCCGTTATCGGTCCCGGCGGCGAAGCATCGCCAGGCCGCCCAGAACCAGCAGGCTCATCGTCATCGGCTCGGGAACCGGAGTGCCGAAAAACGTGACGTTGTTCAGGCCGACATAGGTGTCGGCGCCGTTACCGACGAACACCCTCTCCTCCCTCGGTATCTTCAGTACCCACTCACCCGCCTCCTGATCATACTCATACAGTGGATTGAGGAATTGCACAGATCCGCAATTCACGAACTCGAACTTGACGGCATTGGCCTCCTGGCCAATGAAGAACGTGAACGGATCGTATGCTTGATACCCCCCATCGGTTCCTCCCGTACTCGGGTTGTATTGGCTGTTCGAGCGGAACGTCGGCATGCTGACGAAATTCCAACTGACACCGCCGTTCGTCGACACGTAGACATTCACCATGCCGGCGCCGTGCCAGAAATTCTGGCCGTCACTGTTACACAAGTTCTCGATCGCCGCGGTTTCGACCATGTACGTGTCATCGAAGAAAAAGGCGAGAAACGGAGCGGGGTCGGGATTATAACCGTTTACGGCGCTCCTCCATTGCCCCATGCCTGCGTCAGGACGCCAATCGATCGGTTTCCCCGCCAGGTTCCACGTCAGTTCGCTATCGGTGCTGACGCTGGTGGCCCACACGCCCTCCTCGTCCCTGAGTGTAATCTTCTGCGAATCCGCCTGGACCGATGCGACCACGCACAACGCCGTCAGCAGGACCAACGAAACTTTCCACGTGTTCATCTTCTGCTCCTTCCACGAAAAAATGACATATGCCGCGACCGCCCGCCAAAACGAAACGCGACGGCCGCACGACTGTAACCATGTGAAGAACCCTTCCGGAATCCTTCACTCCGCTCCCGCCCGGTCTTGACGAAGAGATCTCGCGTGACGCGCGTCGCCTGACCGCACGATACCGCCGTTGGGGTTTTGTCGCTCGCGGCGGCGGCGTTCCGTTATCGGCCCCGGCGGCGAAGCATCGCCAGACCGCCCAGAACCAGCAGGCTCATCGTCACCGGCTCGGGAACCGGAGTGCCGAAAAACGTGACGTTGTTCAGGCCGACGTAGCAATCGCCGGGGTTATCCTTAAACTCCCAAGGCCCTCCATCCCGGTTGGGTCCCGTTCCAAACCCGACCTCTTCGTTATATCCGTACGGTGAATTGAGGAATTGGATCCCCCCGCACGTCACGAACTCGAACTTGACGGCGCTGGCCTCCATGCCAATGTCGAACTCGAACGGATTGGCGGTTTGATACTCCAACTCTCCCGTCGGATCCCATCGGTTGTTTGGAGGGAACAGCGTCGTACTGGAAAAAACCCACGCGCCGTCGTCCAGCACGTAGACATTCACCCAACTGGCACTGTGCGCGGCATTGCCGCCCAGGCGATGGTTCACGATCGACACGGTGTCGACCCAATACACGTCGTCGAAGAAAAAGATGAGAAACGGAGCTTTGTCGGGATTATGATTTTGATTCCCACTGCCCCAATCGGCATTTGCGGCACTGGTCCAACCTACCATGCCGGGGTCATCGTGAACCCAATTGTCGAATGGAAGCCAATCGATTTCCCTGCCCTCAGGGGTGATTTCCGAAGACGTGCCGTAGCTGGTGGCCACACAGCCCGTGACGCCGATCTTCTGCGAATCCGCCTGGACCGACGCGACCATACACAACGCCGTCAGCAGGACCAACGAAACTTTCCACCTGTTCATCTTTTGCTCCTTCCGCGAAAAAATGACATATGACACGGCCGCCCGCCAAAACGAAACGCGACGGCCGCACGACTGTAACCATGTGAAGAACTCCCATTCAATGTACCACACTTCACCCCGGCGTCAAGCATTTTGGACTCCGTTTCGGGGAATGGATTGCATCACGTCACGCGTGCCGGTATGGTGGTCGGCATGAGCGACATCGACCTGAGCGTGGACATTGCGGGCGTGAGGCTGGCGAATCCGTTGATGACGGCCAGCGGCACGTGCGGGTACGGGCTGGAGTATGGGGATTTTGTCGATCTGCGCCAGCTTGGCGCGTTCGTGACCAAGTCGATCACGCACCAGCCGCGGCTGGGCAACGAGTACCCTCGCGTGGTGGAAACTCGCGCGGGGATGCTCAACGCGATCGGCCTGGCGAACGTCGGGCTGGAACGATTCGTGGCCGAGAAAATTCCGCCGCTGGAGGCGTTGGGCCTGCCGGTGTTCGTGAACGTCGCGGGGACGGCAGTGGAGGATTACGTCGCGGTCGCGCGGGCGATGGAGGAGTTGCCGGTCGTCCGCGGCGTGGAGTTGAATATTTCGTGCCCGAACGTGAAGGCCGGCGGGATTCAATTCGGGACGGACCCGTCGGCGGTGGAGAAAATGACGGCTGCCATTCGCGCGGTGTGCCGCAAGAACATTCTGATCGTCAAACTCTCGCCGAACGTGACGGACATCGCGGCCACCGCCCGGGCGGCCGTCAACGGCGGGGCGCAGGCGCTGAGCCTGATCAACACGTTCACGGCCATGGTGATCGACACGAGAACCCGCCGTCCCGTGCTGGCCAACCGCACCGGCGGACTGAGCGGACCGGCCATCCGCCCCATCGCCGTTCACATGGTGCACCGCGTGTACACCGAGGTCGCCAAGTCCGCCGGCGTGCCGATCATCGGCATGGGAGGCATTCAAACCGCCAACGACGCGATCGAGTTCCTGCTGGCCGGCGCGACCGGATTGGCCGTCGGAACGGCGTTATTCGTCGACCCCCGCACCCCCATCGTCATCCGCGACGGCATCACCGACTATCTCCGCCGAAACGGACACCGCAGCGTCACGGAGATCGTCGGGGCGTTACAGTGACGGGATGAGAAACAACACCGTCGCGAACACGGCGATGGCGATGCCGGCGGCGGAATAGCGGCCTGGTTTTTCGCGGAAAAATATGTACCCAGCCGCCGCGGTGGTCATGATCGTTCCGCCCGTGATCAACGGATACAGAATGGACGCTTCCAACGTCACGGCGGCGCGAAGGATGAGCAGAAACCCCAGCCCGGACACCAGCGCGTACATCGCGATGATGGACAAATTGACGCC
>Ga0123353_10001582_pt1 | contig 27977 bp, 24 predicted proteins | sample TergutLab28metaG_3_FD_92763 | JGI IMG/M metagenome (GOLD analysis project Ga0123353, IMG submission 92763) | Labiotermes labralis P3 segment gut microbial communities from Petit-Saut dam, French Guiana - Lab288 P3 | ecosystem: Host-associated > Arthropoda: Insects > Digestive system > Gut ...
AAATGGTTTGTTTACTTTGATTTTACCTTGCTGGTTGGTGTCTCTGGATAAGAAAATGCCGTCCCCGGTTTTCAGTGTCTTGATTTCGTCCGGGTGATACAAAAACTCTCGAACGCGCCTTGCGCTTCCAAAGCCTGTTACAGAGGTGTCTAGCCCCCTCTGTTGTAGCTGGTGTGTTACCTCCATTGTCTGCCTTGTACCGATGATATTCGCCCAGTGTTCGGCGTTGACCCCGCTGTTTTGACGCATGACAAGGTAATTGTTGCAGTTCTCAATAATTTGTTCTTTGTAGGCGTCCCCACAGGCAAAGTCCAAGTCTGACAAACTTTGCGTAGAAAGGACGCAGGTAACGCCCGCGCTACGGCTCTTGTTGACTAAGTCGGTTAATCCCGTTGTGGCATAAGCGTTTATCTCGTCCATGATAAAAAAGGTTTTGGGAATTCTGCTTTTGTATAGCTCGCCGACTGCCTTTTTTGCGTCTATGAGTACCAGCCTGCCAAAGGCCGGGCTTACCTCCGAGTACACAAGAGGATTGAGAATAAATAGAATGATGGCATTTTCTTTTAAAGCCTGTACAATGTCTATGCCGTCCTCTGAAAAAATATACTTGCCGATTTCGCCGTCTGCAATGGTGCTAAACCTTGCCGTGGAATTATGCACCGTGCGCCCACTTGTCTTGGCTATCTCCACATTTTCCAAGTGTTCCGCTTTGGAAATAAGCTCCCTTTTTAAAAGTCTGGCACTGGCTTCCGTGAATTTATCCGGCGGAATACACTTGATAATCTTCTTAAACGACATGGGAGCTTTTGCGACTTCAAACATTTGCAGTATTCTTTGAATGTAATACTCGGCATTCAGCTTGTAGTGTTCCTCGCTCCAATCCGTCATATTGATTAACATATCTTTTGCCATTGTAGCCGACGCGCCTTTGAACGGATTGTATTTGTTCGAGCGTTCCGGCTCTGACAAATTGATTACATAGACCCTTTTTCTCCTGTAAGCGTTTAGCCTATGGATAATATCCAGAATAGAGCCATTGCCCGTATCTCCCTTGCCGTCAATGACCAGTGCCGGGAAATTGTTGTCAATGGCGTTCTTGATAAAATTCGACAGGGCAACGGTTTTTCCGCTGCCTGTAGTCCCACAGATAAAGACGTGCTTTGCGTTATCTGGCACAAGGATAGGCTTCCTCCCGGAATAGCCTACCAAGGTTCCGAACTGCGGCAGTACGACAGATTGTTTCGCCTTTTTCTCTTGCTTTCTGATTTTTTTCAACTCCCTGCGAAAATTGAATACTTTTCTTAGGCCATATGGAGTGGAGTAGGGTGGGTATAATGAGGAGTAGGGTAGGTAGTGTGTGGTGGGAGAGCGTAACGACACTAACTAATATATTGTTTTAAATTATTATTTATAACTTTTTATATTTTAATTAACTTACTTTATTTTTTTATTATTATATAATCTATATCATTCTAATTACTCTTACTTAACTCTTATCTCTAAACCATTCGCACCCGCACACCTGTCTTTCTCTTACTCTTGATATTTATATATATTTTAATTCATCGCAGTATATGTATAATCATGTTGAGTGTGTGGGGTCTCGGGTTCGAAAAGCCGAGACCCCACACGCTCAACATGGTTACACCTGCGTTAAAATGTAGGTATATCAAGGGCTTCCGGAGCAAGACAGGTGTGCGGGTGCAGGTGGTCGGCTTTTCGTATATGCTCACATGGTAAGAACACTTTGGGTACCTCTTAAAAGAACAACAGTACAACCTGTGCGCAGTACAACAGTACATGCTTATGCACGTCCCAAAAAAAGTATGACAAAAAAATAGCAGGGCGAAAGAACAAGCTCTTGTTCTTCGTCCTGCTTGGTATATTTTTATGATAATCTTAATAGTATGTATTAGGAGAAGACGCAACAATTAAATGTACAGATGAAGAACTGAAAGAAAAAGGCACGTTTAAAAATTTTGACTTTGGCACCATATGGGATATTGACCCCAAGAAAAATAATGGCTACCCCTATTTGTGCGGGTTCTAAAACTTTATAGAATATATTGAAATACCAGCAGGCCAGCAAGCATTTTCGTTTCGCCGTGCCTGCGGTTTTTTCAGAAGCCTCCCCACCCCCACGGGTGGGCGGGCGGGAAAAAAATCAGAAAACACAGGGCAGTTATGTCCTGTGTTTTCCACATTATTACTTTTTTGGGCGATTTATCCCTTTTCATCAGGATTGTGCAATTATACGAACAAGGTGTAAGTGTCTGATTTGTTTTTGTCTGTTTTAATGGTATGGTTGTGTGTTTATATGTGCCACATAGTAGCAAGACACACTACCATGCAAAAACCTTGAAACCATTGAGAAATAAGGCTTTTTTAGCTCTTGCACTTGCAACGTTGTGTGTATCTCTGTGCAACCTATGTGGCCAACCGTGTGCCCTTCTTCGGGTTGAATGTGTTGATGCCCTTGATGAGGCCAATCGTCCCAATGGAGATCAAATCTTCCTGTTCTCCATACGAGGAATAATATTTTTTTATAATGTGTGCCACCAAGCGCAAATTGTGGTTGATAAGCCGCTCCTTGGCCAACATATCCCCGTTTTGGAAGGCCTTCAGGCATTTGCGCTCGTCCTCCGGGCTCAGGGGCGGCGGGAAAGAACCGCTGTTGTTCAAATGCAGCGCAAAATATAAAAATCCGTTTGCGAGGATATCCAGCAACAGCCCGAACACACGCCCCACCCCATTCCATGGTATCGCATTCCTACACCATGTATATGCGGCGACAGGGGTGATTTTTGCGTGTCCGGCTCAGTCTTTGTGTGATTGTTCTATGTAGTCAATGCAGGAGCGGTTCTTCATGACCGTTCCCACGTAGTCGCTGACGCGAATGTGCTCGGGATGGACTTGATACTCGGCCAGGGCTTTTTCGTCTGTAAGAAGACTGTTCAAAACAATATCGCGATTGCCGGATTTCAATGTGGAGATAATGACCTCAAAAAATATAATTCCCTGGATTGTCGAGGCCAGGGCATCCAATTCCGCTTTGACTTTTTGCGCGTTGCGGAGATTTTCTTCATCGGAAAACTCCTCTTTAAAATTCCACATCACAATGTGGCGAATCATTTTCGCACCTTCTTTCATTTTTTACTTTGCCATCTGCTTCACCGCCGCCTGGAGCGCCCTCCGCGCGACAGGGCCCGCGACGCTCTGCCCGCTGCCCGCATGCTCCAGAATGACGACAAAGGCCAGGGGCGTCTCCGGCTTGTCCAGAAAGCCCACAAACCAGGCGTGGGGTTTGCCGTCGCTGGTCTCCGCCGTGCCGCTCTTCGCGCAGAGCGCCATGCCCGAATAGTTGCCGTCGCCGTACTGCACAATCGTATTGTTGCGCATCATCTCCGCCAGAGTTTGGGCGGTGGATTCCTCCAGCATGGACGTCTTTTTGCCGCCGGGCTTGAAATACTGCGGGAGCCCAGAGGCGGACTGGATGCCCTCCACGTAGAAGGGCGTCCTGTAGGAGCCGCCGCTTGCGACGGCACTCATGAACAGCAGGTACTGCATGGGGTTTACCAAAGTGGTATACTGCCCGATGCCCGCCCAGGCGAGCTCCACGGGCGCCGCTTTCGAGAGGTCGAAGCGTCCCTTGATGGTGGACACGCCGCTGACCTCGAAAGACTGCCCCAGCCCGGCCTTCGCCGCGTACTCCGCCAGGGTCTCCTTGCCGAGCTGCGCGGCGATACTCGCGAAGGCGCAGTTGCAGGATTTGGCCAGGGCGCGCTTGAAATCCAGCGTACCGTGGGTGCCGTTGCAGTTCAGGACGTCATTTCCGTAGGAGACGCTGCCCTTGCAGACGAATTGCTGCTCGAAGATATCCGGGATGGTCTCAATCGCCGCCATGGCCGTGATGAGCTTGAAGATGGAGCCGGGCACATACAGGCCGCCGGTCAGGCGGTTGATGAATACGCCCTCGTAGGCTTCCGCGTTGAAATCCGGCTCCCTGTCCGGGTCGAAGCTGGGCTTGCTCACCATGCAGAGAATTTCGCCCGTCTTGTAGTTCATGATCCCGACGGTGCCGTTATAATTGCCCATGGCGTTGTAGGCGGCCCGGCAGACTTCGGCGTTCAGCGTCAGCTGGATGGTGGTGCCATTCTCAGTGGGGTTGTAGACCCCGTTCAGCAGGTCGTAGCCGATGAGGCTGGCCTTGTAGTTGCGGACCACGCCCGTATTGATGCGGTCGCCCCGGTCGCCGATGGCGTGCAGCGTCGCCCTGCGCAGCTCCAGGCTCTTCGCGTAGGCGCTGCCGCTCTTGTCGGCCACGAACAGCGCCGTCCCGTCCCCGCTTAAGATGGCGCTTGGGCGAATCAGCGCGCTGCTCCTGTCGAAAACGTTTCGATTCGCGGGGTAGGCCACCCAGTCCGAAGCGCCCACAGTGTAGCGGTACAGAAAGACGCCGGAGCAGGCCGCGAAATATAGCGCGACCACAATGAGGATTCTTGCCCGTCTGCCGATGCGTTTCATTTGATCTCCTGCTTTTTGAAAACTTTTAAATGGTGGGACTATTTGCGATGAATGATATTTCGTGAATATAATGCTTCATACAGCCATTCATTGAAATCCAGAGATAAAAAAGCGTCTATCTCTGTTTTTATATCGGCATCTATTTCCGAGATTCTTTTCACGCCGTCTCCTGCTAAGACCAACGGATCTATAAACCGCTTTTTCGCGAGAACCTTTACGCAATACCTGCCGTACAATTCTTCTTTAGACGCGGCAACGGCCGATATTTTCGAGTATCTGTACCAATCGGCAGACAATTCTTTGTTCTCTTTTAACTTGCGAATGACTTCGCTTTCTGTCGAATACAAATCATGCTGCGATATAACCCCGGCGTCTATCGCGCGGCGCATGATATCCGCCAAATATTGCATCAAAAAACGATCCTCATTTGACACAAAAAAGCGGGAATTTCTCAATGACATCTCCACAAACCGTTTGGCTATATGCGTTGAACGGAAGCAAAGTTCCTTGGCGCCATATTCATTTACCGCGACTGCCAAATCGGCATAGATTTCCTCGATTTGACTTAGGCTCATGTTGTAGACCGTATACCCATTGCCAAGCGTATACTCCAACCTGTCGGCTGAAAGCATGGGCGTATCATTATCCGCTATCGGGTATTTGTGGTAATCGCCGATGTCATTAATTGATATGCTATTTTGCTCTAGTAAAAGAAGAATCTCCTTCGAGTTTTCAATAAATGAAAAAGTTTTTTCCTCCGTCGATTCCTGCGTCATATGGTCGTTATTCATAAAATCAATCGTGTGCGCGAACACAGGGGTCGCGATATCGTGCAGCATACCCGCAACGGCCTGTACAGTATCGTTTGTGAAATTCCAAATTATTCTCGCGGTGCCCACGCTGTGCATCAACCTGGTATAGGGGCAGCTTGCTTGTTTATAAAATATAACATCGGAATATTCGCACCCACAATGCATTCCCACATCGGATAATCTTTGCATCTCCGGCGTGTTTGCCAGCTGTTCCAATAAAGCGGGCGCATCATGGGCGTAAATAGATGTATACAACAAATCTCTTTCCTTTCGTACAGTCTATTAAATATTCTATTTCTATCCTGCGGAACGCAGAGGACTGCGCCCCCTACTCCCCTACCCTGGCCCCAACTTGAATCGGGGCGGTAATGGGCTTGGCCTTCGTGGGCCGGGAGAAATTGCGCGCAGCGGTGATAAAACTCAGCAGGCCCCAGCTCGCTGCCATGGAGGAGCCCCCATTGCTGATAAAGGGCAGCGTCACACCCGTGAGGGGCAGGACGTCCGTCGTGCCGAAAATATTCAGGGAGGCCTGGAATAAAAAGAGCGCAGCAGCCGTGCAGGCTGCGATGATATAGTAGGAGGAACGGGTCGTCCGGTAGGAGCGGATGGCGCTGAGCATCAATAAAACATAGCAACTGATTACCAGCAGGCCGATGATCAGACCCCACTCCTCGCAGAGCACACCGAATACGATGTCCGTGTCCGCCGCGTAGACCCGTTTGAGGAAGCCGTTGCCGCCGCCCAGGCCCAGGAGTCCGCCGCTGGCAATCGCCATCAGGGCGCGGGTCTGCTGGAAGCCGCCCGGCTCGTTCAGGTGCTCCCAGACGCGGCCCCAGGCAGAAAAACGGTTCAGGACATAGGGCTTGTAGCTCAATATCAGCAGGCCGCCCAGGCCCGCCGCGACGCAGGTCAACACAATGGCGCGGATGTCTCCGCTGGTCATGAAGATCAGGATAATATAGCTGAAAAAGAAAATCAGCGCCGTGCCGAAATCCCCCATCAGGAACAAAAAGCCGATGCAGCCCACGGAATACAGGGTCAGAATCGTCAGGTTCTTGGTGGTCAGCAGCCATTCCAGGGTCGCCGCGCCGGTAAAGACGAAGAGAATTTTCACGAATTCGGAGGGCTGCACCGTGATGAAACCCAAATCGATCCAGTTTCGCTGCCCGTTGATGGTGGAGCCGATGACGATGTTGGCCGCCAGAATCAATAGCGAGGCCACGCCGGCCAGCGGCCGCAGCTTCATGACAAAGTTCAAATTTTTTAATATGCCGCAGAGCGTGCAGAAGAGAATCAATCCCAGCACAATGGCGCCGAGCTGTTTATACAGGCTACCCGGCGCGGCGCCCGCCGCCATGCAGATGCCGACGGTGGAGAGGAAAAAGCCGGTGGCCTCCGCGGCAATGTTGGAAATGCCCATTATCCGCGCGATCAATAAATAAATCCAGGGAAAGAGCCCCAAAAAGCCGAAGCAGGCAAACAGGGCGGGGTGGTGTTCCGGCTCCAAAACCAGATAGAACTGGTAGCAGGCCAGGCCCTGGAACAGGTTGAGCAAAAACAGCGGCAGCCCGGCGGAATTTTTTTGCAACAACCGCAGCGCACGTCCGCTTTTGCGCAGTTGAATGCGGCCGCTCGCCTTCTTCTGCTTCTGCCGCAGGACCTCCCGGGCGTCGTAGGACGTGGCGGGCATGAGCACCATCTTGACCTCAGCCAATGAAATTTCATCCCCGATGCTGATTAAAGTATCCTTTCCCGCCTTCTCGCCGTTGATCAAAATGCCGCCCAGGGATTTGGTGTCGCTGATTTTCCAGCGGCCCTTTTCCGTCATGGTCAACACGGCGTGCTGGCGGGACACGCCCAGGGGAATCACCACGTCGCAGGAGCGGGAACGGCCGATGGTCGTCTCATAGTGCATGATGGGCAGGCGGACGGCCCCGTTGTCGATGTCCAGCACGGCCAGCACATAGGAGGCCGCCTCCCGTGCCATCAGCCGTCTGTACAGCAACAGGACAATCAAGCCCACCAGCGCCGCGAAGAAGTAGCGTGCCGCCGTGAGGTAATATTGTTCCATTAGGGCGTAGAGGTTGTCCAAAATGATGCTCCTTACCGCGAAATCCTGTAGGGGGACGCTGTCCCATAATCACGAACCAAACCGTCATTGCGAGGAGTTTACAACGAAGCAATCCAGAAAAAGGCCAGATATAGATTTCCTGGATTGCTTCGCACAGTCTCCCGCGGAGACATTGGCTCGCAATGACGATGGGAGCAGCGCTCCCTGCAAACACAATGAGGAAAGCCGTCAACGCAGCTCCCCTCATCCCCAATTTCAATAGACTTGTTCTAAAACTATCATTCGTAGGGGGCGGCGTCCTCGACGACCCGAGGCTTTATGCAATCTACGGGATGTCGAGGACGCCATCCCCCTACAGGTTCTGAAACAGGTCTAATTATAGCATACCCCGCTATATCTCCAAAACCACTTCCCCCGCCGCCGCGCGGTACTCCGCAATGAAAGCCCGCACAGCCTCCGCCGTGGGCATCGCGGCGGAACAGCTGTGGGCCGAAACCAGCATGGACGCCGAGGCCGTCGCGAATTCCAGAGCCTCCGGGATGCTCTTTCCCCGGAACAGGGAATACAGGAAGGCACTGGCGTAGCCGTCCCCGCCGCCGAAGCCCTTCAGCTTTTTCACGGGGAAATTGCCAACTTTATAGGTCTTGCCGTCGTTCAGGTAGGCGAAGGAGCCCTCCTTGCCGTGCTTAATAATAACAATTTTATTCCCGTAGCCGTGCCACAGCGCGGCAGTCGCCCGGTCGTCCGGCTGCTTGCCGCAGACCGCCTCCGTCAAATCGAATTCCTCCCGGGAGCCCAGGATAATATCACTGTTGCGGGCGACCAGAGTATAATAAATTGATATTTCGTCTTTGCTCTTCCAGGTGTAGGCACGATAATCGATGTCGAACACGACGGCGACCCCGTTTTTCTTCGCCAGCAGCAGCACCTTCAGCGCCGCCTCCCGGGAGGGGCTGGTGCAGAGCGCCGTGCCGGAAATCAGGACCGCCTTCGCTGATTTGATATAGTCCTCCTCCACGTCCTCCGGGCAGACCTGCAGGTCCGCCACGCCCTCGCGGTACATCAGAATGCTGCTCTGGCTGGGGCTGAGAATTTCCGTGAAGGTCAGGCCCAGATTTTCGCCTTGGGCGCATCGGCGGATGCGGGAGGTGTCAATCCCCTCATTGGCAAAATACTGCGTCACGTAGTCGCCGAACTGGTCGTCCGAAACCCGGGCGATGAACCCGGCCTTTGCCCCCAGGCGCGCGAGGCCCACGGCGATGTTCGCCGGGGAGCCGCCGACGTATTTGTTGAAGTTGCCGCTCTGGGAGAGGGGCATGTTCATATCCGTCGGGTTGAAGTCGATGGCGATGCGGCCGATGGGGATTAAATCGAGGGGGGCTGATTCGTTGAATTTTACATACTGCATAGTGATGTTCCTTTCCGGTTGATTCTAACCACCAGGCGTCTGCGAAACGCCATGAATTATGTTGTTGTGTTTACATTAAGGGAAACAATACGCCGTTTCCGCCGACAGCACTTCCGCCATTTTATCGATAATCACATCTTCTTCCGCAAAGCCATAATAATATGAAACCCAAAGTACTTTTTTATCATTTGACGCGATTATTGCTAGGTTATGTTCTCCTGTGCGTATATCATTACGTATTACATAAAGTAAATCGAACCGATCATCTTCTAACAATTGCACATCCTCTCCAAACAGCACTTTTCCTAGGGAATCTTTTAATATTCTCCGATTAATTATAAGAGAATCAATCATATACCTTCTTAAATGTTTGGTTTGGAGTTCGTAATAATATGTGCTAATCATCGGGCAAAGCGATTCGACCGGTTGACTCGATTGAATCATCCACACGCGCACAGGAGCTAAAATAGAACTCTCATATGTCACAATATTGATATCATCAAAAGCTTCATCTTTATCCGCTGTAATCTCAACACCATCTAAATCTTGTACAGTTTCAATGTCGGCCAAGAACACCGCAGGGATAACCATCCCTTGAGTTTCGGATAGCGGGATCGTTACAGTCTTTTTCAACGGAATATCCAGAAAAACAACCAGCCCCGCCAGAACCAGCAGCGATACAGCTATTATGACCACACGTTTTGCCCGTTTTCTCTTCATGGATAACCCCCCAGTGTCTACAGTCCGCCGTCTGACGGCTCCTATTATAGCAGTATCCAAATAAAACCACAAGCGGAGGCATATGAATATTTTGTGTAGCTTTCGCGTCATGTTTGTGGTATGATTTAGTACGTTAAACTTGTAGGGGCGGCTTTCGGCCGTCCGCCACATTGAAAAGGGGCAAAAAACATGAAAATCGTCGTTATCGCGGGGGGACTCAGCCCGGAACGGGACGTGTCCCTGGGTTCCGCCAGCCTGATTGCCAACGCGCTGATCGATACCGGCCACCGGGTGTGCCTGGCGGATTTATACCGGGGTGTCGAAACCACGGATTTTGAGGCGCTGTTCTTTGATTCCAGCACAAAAAAGCGCTATGAATATACGATTCCCATGGAGGAGCCCGATCTCAACCAGCTCAAAGCGGAAACGGACAACGGGGATTCCCTCATCGGGAAACACATCATTCCCCTGTGCCAATATGCCGACTTAGTCTTTATCGCGCTCCACGGTGACATCGGCGAGAACGGCAAGCTGCAGGCGGTCTTTGACGCCTTCGGCATCCTCTACACGGGCACGGGTTACATCGGCTCCCTGCTGGCGATGGATAAGCACATCGCCAAGCAGTTCATGGCCTGGGGCGGTGTGCACACGCCGCAGTGGGAACTCCTTGACGCGCCCTTTGAAGACACCGTGGAGGCGGTGTCCAACGTCGGATTCCCCTGCGTAATCAAACCCCGCAGTTGCGGGTCCAGCGTCGGCGTCTCAATGGTGAATTCCATGGAGGAATTCCAGTCCGCCATGGAATACGCGCAAAAATACGAAGACAGCGTTTTGATTGAACAAAAGATAGAGGGCCGGGAATTTTCCATCGGGGTGCTGGCGCATCAGGCCCTGCCCCTGATTGAAATTATTCCCAACGAGGGCTTCTTTGACTACAAAAATAAATATCAGCCCGGTTTTACGCAGGAAATCTGCCCGGCCGCGGTACCGGAGGAGATTGCTGTCCGGATGCAGCATACCGCGCTGTGCGTCCATAAACTGCTGAGCCTCGGCAGCTACTCACGGATTGATTTTATCCTCGATGAAAACAACGACATGTTTTGCCTGGAGGCGAATACCCTGCCCGGCATGGCCCCCACAAGCCTTTTCCCGCAGGAGGCCAAGGCCGCCGGGATTTCTTATAACGAACTGTGCGATAGGATCGTCAACATAGCATTGGGCGAACAAACATGCTGACAAAAAATCCTCTTTGGTTTGCGGCCAAGGAGGATTTTTTTATTTTGCAAAGGGATAAGCGCCTATAGCTTCTTCCCCATATTCTTTTTATATAAATCATACTTTTTCCGTATGCCCGGGTAGGCAAAAGTGTACCAAAGCACCGTCAGGAACCGCGCGGCCGAGGAGAAAATGCTGCTGACCCCGTGCACAAACCCGTGCTTGAAAATGTGGTCCATCGCGTCCGCTGCAGCCTTCAGCGCGAAGGCGAAGGGCGGCGCGTCGTTGATGGAATCCTTGCGGGAAAAGCTCAGCCAGAAAAAGAAACTCTGAATCACATACAAGTCCCGTGTCGGCACCTTGGAATAGTTTTCCACGATCTTCTCCGCCGGGTAGGAATCCCCGCATTCCTTCAGCGTCTTGGGAAACGTGAAGCCGCCCTGTTTCACGATATAGTCAAACAGCTCCGTGCCCGGCAGCGCGCCGAAAAAGTTGAGCGGATATAAGTTCGCGTTGACGCGCAGCATCATGTGCACGGTTTCCCGGATCTGTTTCTCCGTTTCGTCCGGAAAGCCGAGGATGAAGGAGCCCAGCGTGGAGATACCGATTTCCCTGCAATTTTGGAAGGTCTCGTCTATTTTGTTGAAGTCTATGCCCTTGCGGATGCGCTTGAGCATTTCCGGCGACCCGCTTTCCACCCCGAACAAAATCCAGCGGCAGTTAGAGTCATACATATATTGCAAGTCCTCGCAGTTCAGGTGGCCGATGCGAACCTGGCAACCCCAGACAAAGTCCAGTTTCAGCCGCCGAATGCTGTCGCAAAAGTTGTAGAGATCCTCCTTTTTGACGCAGAACATCTCGTCGGAGAAAAAGACGCCGTTGAGGCCGTATTGCGTCACCAGCTCCGCGATTTCACTGATGACATATTCGTTCGGCCGCTTTCTGTAGATGCAGCGATTGTATTCTTTATTAAAGCAGAAGGCGCACTGCCCCGGGCAGCCCTTCGCGTTGTATAAATACATCATTTTGCTGCAGTTCACAAAGCGCTCGAAATATTTGGGCGGGTCAATGAAGGACCAGTCAATCACGGGAAAGTCCGCCAAATCTGCAAACTCCCGCTCCGGCGTGCGGCACATCGCGCCCGATTCGTCCAAGTAGGCAAGTCCCTTGACTTGCGCCGCCGGTTCTCCCTTTTCGATGGCCTGCAGCAGTTCATGGAAGGTCACTTCTCCCTCACTGAACACCACATAGTCCGCGCATTTTTCGCCCAGAATCATTTCCGGAACCACAGAGCTGAAATGGCCGCCCCAGACCACGGGGATTCCCTTTTCCCGAAACTGGTTGGAAACCGCCATACCGTCGTGGATACTTCTCATGGAAATAATGGATAGACCCACCACGTCTGGCGGAAAGGCCGAGATGACCTCCTCCAGGGAAAGCTTCTCCACGCTCCGGTCATACAGGCGCACGCCGTAACCGCGTTCCTTTAAATAGGTCGCGATGGAAAGCAGACCCAGCGGCGTGGAGGGGGTTCGCGTGTAAAAACCCGTGGCGGGGTTGATGAGCAGTACATTCATAGCTTTTTTCCCAAATTTTTTTTATATAAGCCATACTTTTTCCGGACGCTTGGGTATGCAAAGCTGTACCAAACCACTGTAAAAAAGCGTTTCGCTGAGGAAAATATGCTACTGACCCCATGCGTGAAACCATGTTTAAAAATATGGTTCATTGCAATCGTAATGGTATTCCACGCAAAGATGAAAGATCCGGCACCGTTCATAGAATCCCTGCGCAAAAAGCTTCTCCAGGTAAAAAAGTTCTGAATCACATACAAATCCCGCGCCGGTACCTGGGAATAATTGTTTGCTGCCGATTCATCCCCCAGAGGATACTTTCCCCATTCTGTCAGTGTTTTGGGTGGAGTCAACATCCCCTTCTCCACTACATAGTCATACAACTCCGTACCCGGAAGGGCTGTAAAAATTTGAATCAGGCACAAATTCGCGTCGGTGCGCAGTGCCATATATACGGTGTCCCGAAGCTGCTCCTCCGTTTCGTCCGGAAACCCGATGATAAATCCGCCGAGTGTCGTAATCCCGATTTCTCTGCAATTTTGAAAATCCTCATCTATTTTTGCGAAATCAATGCCCTTGTGGATACGGTTGAGCATTTCTTCCGAACCGCTCTCCACCCCAAAATAGATCCAGCGGCAGTTGGAATCGTACATATATTGGAGGTCTTCGCGGCTAAAATGGCCAATCCGGGTCTGGCAGCCCCAGACAAAATCCAGCTTCAGTTCCCGGATGCGGTCACAGAAGGCATAGAGGTCCTTCTTTTTCACGCCAAACATTTCATCGGCAAAGTAGACACCGTTGAGTCCATATTTTGTTACCAGCTCCACAATTTCGTTGATCACATATTCGTTCGGCCGTTTTCTATAAATACAGCGGTTGTAGTCCTTGTTGAAGCAGAAGGCGCACTGCCAGGGGCAGCCCTTCGCGTTGTATAAATACATCATTTTGCTGCAATTCAAAAAACGCCCGAAGTATTTGCGTGGGTCAATGAAAGACCAATCAATCACGGGGAAGTCCGCCAAATCCGCGAACTCTCTGTCCGGGGTGCGTTGCATTGTACCCGTTTCGTCTAAATAGGCAAGCCCTTTAATATGCGTTACGGACTCTTTCTTTTCGAGGGCCCGCAGCAACTCATAAAAAGTCACTTCGCCCTCGCTGAACACCACATAGTCCGCGCCGTCTTCTTGAAAGACCAACTCCGGTACAACAGATGCCGTTTGGCCGCCCCAAACTATGGGTATTCCCCTTTCCCGGAACAGGTGAGAAGTCACTAAGCCGTCATGAATGCTTCGTATGGAAATCACGGACATGCCCACCACATCCGGCTGAAAGGCTGAAACGACTTCCTCCAGGGAAACCTTCTCCACACATCGGTCATACAGGTGTACCTTGTAGCCGCGTTCTTTCAGATAAGTTGCAATAGACAACAAACCCAGCGGCACGGAGGGTTCTCGCAAATAGAAGCCCGTGGCCGGATTGATAAGCAGTACATTCATAACTTCTTTCCTAAATTCTTTTTATATAAGCCATATTTCTTCCGCACGCCCGGATAGGCAAACGTATACCAAGCCACCGATAAAAAGCGCTTCGCGGAATGATACAGGACGCGGAGCCCATTTATAAATCCGTGCTTGAAAAGAAGATTCCACACATCCGCGATTGTCTTTATCGCGAAGGAAAAGGATCTCTCATTATTGATGGAGTCCTTGCGGAAAAAGCTCAGCCAGTTAAAAAAGCTTCGGACTACATTCAACTCCCGTTCCGGGACCTGGGAATAATTGGATAGTATTTCCGCAAACGAAGAGCGGTATCCCCATTCCATCAGCGTTTTCGGCGGATCCAACATTCCCTTCTCTACCACATAGTTATACAGTTCTGTGCCGGGATAAGCGAAAAAGAAGTGGATGGAATAGATGTTCGCGTTGATATGCATTGCCATGAGCGTGGTCTCCCGGAGCTGTTCTTCCGTTTCGTCCGGAAACCCGATGATAAAGGCGCTGATCGTAGTAATACCGATGTCTCTGCAATTCATAAAATCTTGGTCTATTTTCTTGAAATCAATCCCTTTGCGGATGCGCTTGAGCGTTTCCGGCGAACCGCTCTCCACCCCAAAGAAAAGCCAACGGCAACCGGAATCGTACATATATTGAAGGTCTTCGCGGGTCCAGTAGCCGCTCCGGGTCTGGAAGCCCCAGGCAATATTCCGGTTCAGGCCTCGGAGGCTGTCACAGAATACATAGAGATCCTCTTTATTCGCGCCAAACATTTCATCGCTGAAGTAGACGCCGTCCATGCCGTAGTTTGTTGACAACTCCTCGATTTCGCGGATAATATATTCCGTCGGCCGCTTTCTGTAAGTGCAGCGGTTGTATTCTTTATTGAAACAGAATTTGCACTGCCACGGGCAGCCTTTCGAGTTATATAGCCACATCATTTTGGAGCAGTTGATATAATTGTCAAAGTACTTGGGCGGGTCAACGAAGGACCAGTCAATCACGGGAAAGTCCGCCAAATTCGCGAACTCCCTATCCGGTGTACGCTGCATCACTCCGGATTCATCCAAATAGGCAATCCCTTTGACTTGAGATATTGCTTCTTTTTTCTCGATAACTTGCAGCAGTTCATGGAAAATCACCTCTCCCTCGCTGAACACTACACAGTCCGCGTTGCCCTCACGCAGCACCAGCTCCGGAATCGCGGAAGCCATATGGCCGCCCCAAACCACCGGAATTCCTTTTCCTTGAAGCGAATGGGAGACCGCTATCCCATCATGAATGCTTCGCATATAAATCACGGAAATACCGACTACATCCGGCTGAAATTCCGTCAGGACTTCTTCCAGCAAAACAGTTTCCACACAGCGGTCATACAGACGCACCTTGTAGCCGCGCTCTTTCAGATAGGTCGCAATGGACAAAAGTCCCAGCGGCGCGGCATGTGGCCTAACAACATGTGTCATGTCCAATTCAAGGGCCGGCCGGATAAGTAACACATTCATGCAAAAAATCCTTTCTTGATTGACTCGGAAAAAGTAACGGAGTCATTATACTCTCATTCCGAAAAATAAGCAAGGAATTTTTACTAAATGCCAGGGCAACAGCATTTACTTTTTTATGTTGTCATTGCGAGCCAATGTCTCCGCAGGAGACTATGCGAAGCAATTAGGGAAATCCCCTACTTCCTCAATTCAAACCAGAACGTACTGCCCCGCCCTTCCCCGCTATCCACGCCATAGGCCGCCCCATGCAGGGTCAAGACATTTTTGACAATGGCGAGCCCGAGGCCGGTGCCGACCACGGCGCGCCTGTGCGCCTCGTTTGATTTGTAATAGCGCTCCCAAATGCTGTCCCGCTTGTCCGGCGGGATGCCCGCCCCGGTGTCGCTCACGGCGAACCGTATCCGGCCGTTCAGGTCCCGCAGAACGATCCGCACCTGTTTGTCCTCCCCCGTATAATTGACTGCGTTGGAGATCAGGTTGTAGAACACCCTGCGGATGTGGGGCTCGCTACAGGAGACCACCAGCCCGGGCTCGATCTCGCTTTCGAATACATAGCCCTCCTTCTGAGCCAGCACAGAAAAGCTTTCCAGGGTACCTTGCAGGCAGGCGCTGAGGTCGACCGGCAGCAGCTCCAGCCGCTCGGTGCTGGCCTCCAGCTTGGAGAGCTCCAGCATCTCCGTCACCAGATCCGCGAGCCAGTCGCTCTCCCGGATGATGATGTCGCAGTGCTCCTCGCGTTTGGAGGCGTTTTCGCCGGAAATATCCCGGATCATCTCCCCGTAAAATTTGATGATGGTCAGGGGCGTTTTCAAGTCGTGGGAGATGTTCGCAACCAGCTCCTTGCGGTAGGTGTCGGTCCTTGCCAGCTCCTGCGTCGCGTAATTTAAAGACTCTGAGAGTTCCTTGATCTCCGTGAAGCTGTCGTCGTCAAAGCGGACGGAAAAGTCCCCCTCCGCCAGGCGCCTCGCCGAAGCGGTCAGCTTGACAATGGGCCGGGACATCCACTTGGACAGCACCTGCGCCACGGCCAGGGAGAGCAGCAGAATCAGGCCGGTAATGATCAAGAACTGCGTGCGCATGACGGTGACGGTGGGGTCAATCTTGGAGACGATGTTGCTGACATAGATATAATTCCAGCCGCCCAAGGGGCTTTCCACCTGGGCGATATAGACGATTTCCGTCGCCTTGCCCTGGGTATCCGGAATGGAGTAGGAGACCCGCCTGGTCTTTCCGTCCTCGAAGTGTTCCAAAATCGCGTAGAGGGATTCCGCCTTCAGCTTGAGCTGGCCGGAGCTAATGGGGGTCCGAATGCCGCTGGAACTGAATATGACCCGCCCCGCCTCCTCGAACAGGATGATCTGCAGGTTCGCCTCCGAAGCGCTCTCCACGGCGCTCTGCAAAAAATTGCCGTCGTCGTACTGCTCAACGATGTGATTTCCCAGCCTCACCAGCTCCCGGGTCTTCATGCTCTCATAAAAGCGGCTGAACAGCACGAACTGCAGCACCCACAGGACCCCAAGAATCAGCACAGAAAACAGGATCAAATACTGCCAGTTCTTATATTTTAAACTCTTCCAGTCGATTTTAGCCTTCAAAGCGGTAGCCCACCCCTCTCAGTGTCACGATACAGTCTTTGTAGCTACCCAGGCGCATACGTAGGGTCTTGATGTGGGTGTCCACCGTCCGGTCATCCCCGTAGAAGTCGTAGCCCCAGACTTCGGTCAGCAGTTTCTCCCGGCTGAGGGCGATGCCCCGGTTGCGCACCAGGTAAAACAGCAGGTCGTATTCCTTCGGAGTCAGCTCGGCCTTCAGGCCGTCTATCTGTACGCTTCTCGCTGTGATGTCAATTTGCAGGCCGCCGAACTCATAGACCTCATGGGCTTGGCCGGCGGGAGCCGTCTTTCCCTGATTGCGCGACACGATAACCTGAATCCGCGCGATGACCTCCTTCGGGGAAAAGGGCTTCGTCACATAGTCGTCAATCCCCAGCTCAAAGCCGTAGAGCTTGTCGTACTCCTCGCTCCGGGCGGAGAGCATCAGCACGGGAATATCCTTCAATTTGCGGATCTCCTTGCAGGCCGTGAAGCCGTCCATACGCGGCATCATCACGTCCATGATAATGATGTCGAAATCCTGGCTCCGGCACAAAGTCACGGCCTCCATGCCGTCCTTGGCCTCCGTCACGCCGTAGCCCAAGAATTCCGCGTATTCCTTGAAACCGGTGCGGATGGCGTCCTCGTCGTCCACCATTAAGATTCGAACCATCGTGGTGCCTCCTTTCACACAGTATAATCCGGCACCGCCATATTAGCAAGTAAATATGGCGGTGCCGTGATAGTTTGATGAATATTGAGTTGGACATCCTGTGTCTGTTACGGGTTAAAAGACGAGCTTGAAAAACAGCGACGCGATTAAGGGAATCAAGATCACGTTGAGAAATGTTGTAACTGCGATAATTAATGATACCATTTTCGCCACTCCTTTCAGAAAGATAAACGAGCTTGACTTCCGCTTCCAAAGGCAGTATAATATACACACTGTCCCTTTTACAACCATCAATTTATTTTCAATCGTTGCGTAATCGACATTCGTCTCTTTATTTGTCGATTTTTAGACAAATTATGGAATATTAATGTGTAAAAGCTCGCATAGCTGCGTGAACACGGTATTCCCGCAGGAAAGGCATGGTCAACCTCATGAAAGAAAGCAGAAAAACACGCTATACCCGCAAAGCCCTGGCAGACGGTATGGTCGAACTGATGAAAAACAAGCCCTTTGACAAAATTACGGTCAAAGAACTGTGTGATCTTGTTGACATAAACCGTTCTACCTTTTACATGCATTACGAGGATATCTACGCTCTGCTGCGCTCTATTGAGGAGGACACCCTTGTCTGGGCGCAAGAATTTGTCGTAGAACTGGCGGACAAATGGAAGGAAGGCCAGGAGGCCACTGTCCTTTCACTGGAGCGCCTGTTCACCTCTTTTGCGGAAAACAGCAAGTATCTGCGGGTGCTCATGAGCGAACAGGGCGACATCGCCTTTCAAAAGCAGCTCTTCTGCGTCGCCTACCAGATGTGTGATTTTCCCTCGACGCAACGCCAATTGACCGTCCCCTTTACTGAGGACCTTCGCTTCATCTTCATCGTCAATGGCGGCGTAGGGATTGTGCAGCACTGGCTGAAAAACGGGCTGAAGGAATCCCCGCGCGAAATCGCGGAAATCATCTATGAGATGAGCACGGTAATCCGGTGAGAGGCCGCCTCATGCGCCCCCTCCTTTGCAGTGATCTAACGATAGTATAATCCGGCACCGCCATATTAGCAAAAGAATATGGCGGTGCCGTGATAGTTTGATGAAATTGTGTTTATTTTATAGGCTTACACCAAAAACGCGTTGCCCAAGGCAAATAAGAGCCTGTTCCAAGCAGAGATTCTGCTGCTAGAGGGGGATTCCACCGTCACATAACAGTCCGCGCTGAAATCGCCGCAGACGACCGTTATGACCGCCTTGCCGTCTGCTACGGCGGTGATGAGGCCGGCATCGTCCACTGATACGACCGCCGGTTCGGAGGACTCCCAACTGATAGGCGCGGTTTCGGTTGCAATGTCGCGGGTGGCAATCAGCCGCAGCGTCTCCTCCGGAATCATGGGGACGAAAACCTGGGAAAGCGTGAGGCTGGTGGGCGGAATCTCGAGGGTTGGCTTATAGACGCCCAACTCCAAAAAGCCCTCGCCGTTTTCGCCCAGCACCTGCGTGGGGGTGGGGTCGGCGTCCTCGCGCTCCACGGCGATGCCGTTGCCGAGCTGTCCATAGCGATTCCATCCCCAGGCCCAAACCGTGCCGTCATGGAACAACGCCAGAGTCTGGCCGCCTCCCGCGGACAGGGCCGCCAAATCGCTCAAATCCGGCTCTTTGACGGGGCTGGGGCCGGGTATGTTCTCCCCCGCGACTGCTTTGTCTCCCAGCAGACCCCAAAAGCAATCGCCCCAAGCCAAGACCGTGCCGTCCTCTTGCAACGCCAGGGCATGGTCACTTCCCGCGGTTATCGCCGTCACTTCGTCTAAATCCGGCACCTGCACGGGAATAGCTGCGGGCTTCCCGGCCATACCTCCGCCAAGCTGGCCGCAGGAATTCACGCCCCAGGCCCAAACTGTGCCGTCAGCTTGCAACGCCAGGGAATAGAGCGCCCCGGCGGTTATGGCAACTACATCGCTTAAGCCATCAATCTGTACCGGGATTCTGCAAAAAGTCCCGTCCGCATTATTTCCAGCCTGACTGTAATAATTGCCTCCCCAGGCCCAGACCGTGCCGTCGCTTCGCAGTGCCAGGGCATGGGTCGTTCCTGCGGCGATTGCCGTCACCTCATCTAAAAATTGAACCTGTGTGGGGGTGTAGCTGTCCAGGTTTATGCCCGAACCATCGTCGAGCAAGCCGCTCGCATTCCATCCCCAGGCCCAGACCGTGCCGTCCTCTTTCAGCGCCAGAGAATAATAGCCTCCCGCGGCGATTGCCGTCACTTCGTCTAAATCCAGTACCTGCGTGGGGTTGGCTCCATAGGTTTCCGAGCCGGAAGTGCCGTTGCCGAGCTGGCCATGAAGATTATCGCCCCAGGCCCAAACCGTGCCGTCCTCCTGCAATGCCAAGGAATGACAATCTCCCGCAACGATTGCTATCACTTCACTCAAATCCGGCACTTGAATGGGGGTAGCGCTGTCCTCGGTGGTGCCGTCGCCGAGCTGACCATATCCATTATATCCCCAGGCCCAGACCGTGCCGTCGCTCGCCAGCGCCAGGGAATGCGCGCCGCCCGCGGCGAGCATTGGCGGGGTAGAGAATTCCGTCGCGGAGACCTGCAGGCCAAACAGCGGCAACAGACCCAAAAGCAAGACCAAAGTCAACGCAAGTAAGTACTTCTTGGTTTTTTTCATTCAAATGCCTCCTGTTTTATATTTCATTGTTAGTGTTTGTTAAATTTTAACACTATTCAAGGCGAAAGTCAAGTTTTTTCCTTTTCAGCCGTCGGAATTTTGCGAAACAAAAAAGGGCGGACACAAGGCCCGCTCTTACAGAATCGATATGATTTTATGGCATTGCGTCAATAGGTAACCGCCTGCGGCGCGGCGCCCTCCGCGATTCTCCGAACGCGGTTTTCCTTCTCGCGGTCTGCTCGCATTGGAAACAAACCTAACTTTCTAATATTTTACCGTCGGTAGATATGATTACGACCTGCCACGGGATCATTTTTCCACAGCTTTGGAGCGCGGTTTTGACAGCGTTTTCGATGCCTCCACAGCAAGGGACTTCCATACGGGCGACCGTCACGGATTTGATGTCATTCTGTTTCAAAACGGCGGTCAGCTTCTCGGAGTAGTCGCCTTCGTCGAGCTTTGGGCAACCGATCAAGGTGACTTTGTTTTTCATGAACCGACTGTGGAACTCGCCGCAGGCATAGGCGGCGCAGTCAGCCGCGATCAACAGATTCGCTCCATCGAAATAAACTGCGTTGACCGGCACCAATTTAATCTGCACCGGCCATTGCCGCAACTCGCTGACTGTATGTCCAGGCGTGGCCGATTGTTCCGAGGCAGAATGACTGATGGCGCGGGCGTTGGTACCGGGGCAACCACACGCTAACGGTTCCGGCTGCTTTGCCTGATTCTCCTTGACCGCGTCTTCATCATATGCCGCCGCTTCGCGCTCCTCGAATGTGATTGCTCCGGCGGGACAAATCGGCAGGCAGTTTCCCAGTCCGTCGCAATAATCGTCGCGTATCAGTTTGGCTTTGCCGTCAACCATGGCAATGGCTCCCTCGTGGCAGGCCTCGGCGCACAGACCGCAGCCACTGCATTCGTCCTCGTTGATTTTAATGATTTGGCGTACCATAATGATCCCCTCCATTGACTTTGTAGCGTTAGTATACTATACTAAGCTCGTTCGATCTGTTGTAATTCCAACGAAATGGATGTTTTTATGGAAGAATATTTTGAAGTATTGAAAAATTGCCCATTATTTGTGGGAATCACGAAACCCGATATCGACTCTATACTGCGATGCTTATCTGCCAAGCAAAAGCATTACAAAAAAAACAGCTTTATATGGGCCGAAGGAGACATAGTGGAAAGTTTCGGTATTGTGCTTACCGGTGCCGTCCATGTTCTGCGCGAGGATTTTTGGGGCAAGCGCAACATATTGACGCGGGTGGAGCCCAGTGGTTTGTTCGGCGAAGCTTTTGCTTACGCCGGATTGGAACAGTTGCCTGTGAGCGTCATGGCAACCGAAGGGTCGGAAATCCTGTTTATAAACTGCGGGCGGATTCTGACGTCCTGTTCCTCCGCCTGTGCTTTTCATGCCGGTTTGATAAAAAATTTGACTTTCATTCTGGCGCGGCGCAATGTCCTGCTGACACAGAAGCTTACACATATTACACAGCCGACCACACGTGAAAAGTTGCTGTCTTACCTGTCCGAGCAGGCACGGCTGGCAGGCAACAGATCCTTTGACATCCCATTCAATCGCGAAGAGCTTGCCAATTATCTTTCGGTGGAGCGCAGTGCCATGTCTGCAGAGCTTTCAAAGATGCGGAAGGACAGACTGGTTCTTTACCGGAAAAATCATTTTGAATTATTGAAATATAGTAAATTAACTTAAAAATGGAACATTTGAAGCTTAATTTACCCAATGTCAATCAACAATTTTTCTTTTTCTTTTGAACTGCATTAAAGTTGATTGGCCATAATTACTCGATCATCTCCGGTTCCACCGCAGTGAATTGTAATTGATCCATGGAGCCAAGAAACGCCCGAAAGCTCTCCTCCGTGGCCGCGACCGTTTTAATGCCGCCTGCCACTGTGGCGTCGGCCCAAGCTTTCGTGTAGGTCAACGTGAAGCCGCCTTGGCCCATGTCTTCAAAATCCGTGCCGCCGGGGTAGGCGCTGTAGTCGATACGCACATCGTCCCAGAGCAGGGAGTACTGCACGAAATCACAGTTGTCGATCAGGGCCAGAATAATCAACGCGTTTTTTTGCAGAAGTTCCTGCTTGCCCGGGTCGGAAAGGAAGGCCTGATAGCCCGCTTCGTCCGTGCCGCACCACAGCTGCAGACCGTAGGGCTCCTGCTTGGTGTGCAACTGATTGGCGAAGCGGTACATCTCTTTGGGCAATGTGAGCAGCTGCAGCAAATCAGCCGGCAAGCACCCGATGTAAGGGTGCTTTTGCACATAAAGTAGATGGGCAACGTCGTTATTGGACGAACTGTTGTTATTTGGAAAAAAAGAGTTCAGGCCATCCCGTGTTTGTAGATGACGCATGCCCAAGGCGCCCGCCGCTAGACACAGCGTACCTGCCAGCACACAGACCAGTGTGATCAGCAGCCATTTTTTCTTACGCATTTAGCTGTCCTCTTTCCATAACAATATTCCGTTGCGTTCCAGTTCCTGCAAAAAAACTTCTTCCGGTAGATCGGTCAGTCTGGGGAAATACGTGTTGCTGTTCCAATAGTAGACTTCCGTCACACGGCCGGGATAGACCCAATTTGGGTTCCACAGTTCGGGCTCATACTCATAGCCGTAACAGGCCTCATAGCGCAGCCCGCCCCGGCTGACGGAGAGACCGGTAGCGGCTCCCAGGGCAATCTTCTCCGGGCCGTCCGCCGACCAATCCAGGTAGCGCCGCGTTTTGCTCTGCGTCAACATCACGCAGACGATATCCCGCTGTGCGCCGTCGGTGCGCACCCTGCGGAACAGGCACTGTACGCTGACGAAGCGCTTCGCGCTGCATTGAATTTCCAGCGTTCCGTCAGCCCGCGTGATGCTTTTTACCAGCGTATCGCTGTACGGTACGGGGTATTCTTCCTCAAACCAGGTGTAGAGCGCCGCCCCGCCGGTAACCAGCAGGCACACAGCGGTCAGCACCGCGACCACGGAGAGCGCCGTCCGGAGGGCCAGTTTCCGCTTGGCCTGCCGCATGCGGGAGACGGGCGGCAGGGAGGGAGAGGGGAGGGGCAGCGGCTGTTCCATGGCCTCCAAAAGGGCGCGGCAGTCTTCGCAGCCCGCGATGTGTTCGTCCACAGCGGCGCGGCTTGCCTCCGAACAGGCATCGTCGTGATAAAGGGGCAACAGGTCGCGGAGGATGTCACATTGCGTTATTTGCGTCATAGTTCCCTTGCCGCCCTTTTCTCCGCGCGTTTTTTATGAGACCGTTTCAGCAGGATTGCACCCACCGTGACGGGTACGGCCAGAAGCACCAGGTAGGGCACGGCGGCAATCATCCACAGCGCGAAGTTGCGGAAGCCCGCGCCGATGCGCTTGACGCTGTTCAGGAAGCCGGAGCTTGCCAGGGCGCCGAATTTCTGCGAGGGCGTGGAGATGCGGTCCACCTCGCTGATGGTTATTTCAACGCTGCTGTATGCCATCTGGCTCTTTAGATCCTGCAGCTTTTTCAGGTAGCTTTCCAAGTCGCCGCGCACATCCGAAAGGCGGTTCTGCACCCGTATGATCTCATCGATATTGTCCGCCCGGTCCATGAGTTTCAACAGGGCGTCGCGCTCAGTTTCCAGGGCCTTTTTCTTGCTCTCCGTGTCGATGAGCGTATCGGTCACGTCGGAGAAAGAGGAGGTCTTTCTGATTACCACGGCGTTTTCCGCCAGGCTGTCCAGAAAGACATCGAGCTTCTTGCTGGGCACCCGCGCGAGGATGCGCGCCTGGCGGCCGGACTCGTAGTTCTCCTCGTTGTAGACTTCGGCGTAGCCCTCGAGCTCCTTCAGCTTTGCCTTGAGGGCGGCGGTGCAGGCATCGTACATCTTGGTCTGCAGGGAAATGCCGGCGTTGGCGATGACCGCGCGGTCATCCTCTCCACTATGTTCATGGAGGCTGTTGCCCAAGGCATTTGTAAGGCTGATATTGTAATTGGAAGCAAAATTCTGGAAAAAGCTACCGTTGCTGTAATCGTTGTAGTAATAGCCATCTCCGCTTGAATGGGGCGCCCCCGCGCCCATGCTGCCAATCAACACCGCGACGGCCACTGCCGAGCAGACAATGCCGATGATGATCCCCGTTTTCTTTTTCATGCTGATTCCTCCAGTATTGTTTTGATTTTGAGACGCGCGCGGTGGTACGTGACCCGGGCCCAGCTCTCCGTTTTGCCGAAGAGCTCCGCGATCTGCCCGAAACTGAGTTCGCCGAAAGCCCGCAGCGAAAACACTTCCTTGTAGGGTTCCTCCAAGCGGTGCAGCGCATGATGGATTTCCATGGCGGTTTCCCTGGCCTCTTCCCCCGGGAATGAATCCGGAGGCAGAGTTTCCAGACTTTTGCGCGCGCGCTCCTGCTTTTTCAGGTAAGTAAAGTAGGTGTTTTTCGCGATTTGGCAGAGCCACACTTCCAGTTTACAGTCGCCGCGAAAACCGCCGATGCTCCGCATGGCCTTCAGGAAGGTCTCCTGGGCCAAATCCTCCGCCAGTGCCTCGTTACGGCAGAGAGAATAGATATAGCGGCAGATCAGCGGAAAAAATTCCGCGTACACTTCCTCGAACTCGGCCACGTTTCCACCTTCGGTTCACTGATATGACTTCGAAAAAGGGCAAGGCGTTACAAACGGCTTAGTGAATATAGTATAACATAAGGCTTAGCCGTAACTCTATTATAGCATTTTACGCTTTATTTTTCCCGCCCGATTGACAGATTTCCGTATACAAAGTATAATCCAAGTGATTCTATACACGGCTTCTCAATTTTACGCATGGAGTGTGATGTTCATGGAAGAAACCCCATCCGCGCACGAGAAACTCAGCAGGCGAAATCTCTGGTCCTACTCCCTGGGCTCCGTTGGGCGGGACATGTCCGAGGTGCTGTGGTCGGGTTTCCTCATGACCTATGTCCTCTTCACGAAAAACCTGAACGAAAGCCAATTCGCGGCCGTCAGCATGATCGTCGTCATCGTGCGGATATTCGACGCGCTGAACGACCCCGTCATGGGAAACATACTGGATTTGACCCGAACAAAATGGGGGAAATTCAAGCCCTGGGTCGCGGCAGGCATGGTTTGCAGCGCCATCGTCTTTTATTTCTCTTTCTCCAGCAAGCTCAGCGGCTGGAATTACGTCCTGTTCTTCGGCATCATGTATGTCGCCTTCGACTTGGGCTTCACCATGAACGACATCGCCTACTGGGGTATGCTCCCTTCCCTGACCAGCGTCAAGGAGGACAGAGACCTGCTGATGGCCCGGACCAACCTGCTTTCCGGCATCGGCGGCGGCATCACCTGGATTGTCGTCCCGACCCTGACGGCGGGCGACCTCACCATCGGCGGCAGCGCCGTCACGGCATATTCCCGCATCTGCGCGGTTTTCTGTGTCTTTTTCGTCGGAATGCAGTTGATCACTCTGTTTGGCGTGCAGGAGCGCCCCTTGCCGCCGAAAAACAATACTGTTGACTCCGTGAGCCTGAAGGTCATCTGGCGCACCATCCGAAACAACGACCAGCTCATGTGGTGCATCCTGATCTTCTTTCTGAATTCTGTCGGCAGCGGCCTCGTCGGTGCGGGCCTGGGAACCAGTTATATTTATCTGGAATTCGGCTACAACGGCCTCCTGTTCACCGTGTTTGAGGCGCTGGGTGCCTTGGCCACGGGCGCCATTATGCTGTTCTTCGCGCCCATATCCAAGCGCTTCACCCGGAACCAGCTGATGAAAGCCGCCATGATTTGCTCCCTGATCGGTTTTGCGTTCATGCTGGCCGTGGGAATCCTCGTGCCGCGGGAACCCTGGTTTTTGAAATTCGCGCTTCTGATGGCCGGCAACCTCTTCGCCTTCGGCGGCCAAAATGTGTGCTCCTTAATTTTAATGATCTGCATTACAAATACAGTAGAATACAACGACTGGAAAACCGGCGACCGGGCCGAGGGTATTATCTTCTCCCTGCGCCCATTGATCACCAAATTCGGTTATTCAGCCATACAATTTCTAAGCATGTTCGTTTTTATTCTGACGGGCGTAAGGCGTTACACCAACCAGATATCCGAATGGGAAAACCTGGCGGACCGGGGGCTCCTGGGCGCCGAGGAGAAAATGGGCAAAATTCAGGAGCTGCTTTCCGGCGTGTCCGCCGAGAAAAACATGGCGCTGCTCGCCTGCATGACGATCCTCCCGGCGATTCTGGCCTACGCCACGTATTACTACTATAAAAAGCACTACACCATCAGCGAAGAACGGTACGACCAGATACTGGAAGAAATTTCATTGAGAAAGGACGGCAACCATGGCTAAGAACAACGATTTCCAAACCACCCTGAAAGAGCGCATTTCCTACCCCCTGTTCAGCATCGGCCAGGCAATAACGTACTTTTTTATCACCGGCTACCTGATGCTGTATTTCACAAACCACATCTATCTCAGCAACATTGTGGTGGCACAGATTCTCCTGTTCTCCAAGGTCTGGGACGCGGTCAACGACCCGTTGTTCGGGCTGGTGGTGGACCGCGTTCAATTCAAGAAGTATAAGTTCAAGCCCTGGCTACGGATCTCCACGCCCCTGATTCCGATTACGACGCTGCTGATGTTCCAGATTCCGACCGGCGTCTCGGACTCCACAAAAGCAATCCTGGCGGTGCTATTCTACTTCTTGTGGGATCTGGTTTATACCATTTCAGACGTGCCGGTCTACTCCATGGTCACCACCATGACGAGCAACATCAAGGAACGTTCCACGCTGATCAGCTACGGCAGCGTCGCGGGCATCGTCAACATCCTGATCATCGCCCTGGTATTTGTGCCCATGATTGATTCCGTGGGCTTCGGAAAAATCGGAATCATCATCGCAGTCATCTCCTTCCTGGGTATGCTGCCGCTGACCATCACGGCGAAGGAGCGCGTCCGCGAAAACATAGAGCAGCAGGAAAAGGCCAGCATTCGGGACCTTTTCCTCTACCTGAGAACGAACAAATACCTGCTCTTCTTTTTCCTGTTCCACTGCATCAACGGGATGTTCGCCATAGGCCTTGGCAACTATGTTTTCATTGAACTGCTGGGCGATTTGAAATATCTCACTATTTTCGTCGCCATCGGCGCGCTTCCCACCTTGATTTTGTTCCTGTTGATTCCCAAAATCACCGCACGGGTGGACAAAATGAAGTTTTTCCGCACTGGGGTCATCATCTCCGCAGCCCTCGGCGTTCTCCTGTATTTTATCGGCTACAACAATATTGTGCTCTTTGGCGCCCTCACCATCATCCGGACCGTCATCGCCACCGGAAGCGGCATGCTCACCTTCACCTTCGCCATGGACTGTGTGGAATACGGGCACTATAAAACCGGCTTCCGCAAGGAGGGCATTACCTTCTCCATACAGACTTTTTCCAACAAATTCGTCTCGGCCGTCTCCTCCTCCTTTACCGCTCTCGTGCTGGAATTCATCAAATACAACGGAAAAACGGAGGGCTTCCAGACGGCGGCGACTTTATCCGGGCTGTGGAAAGCTTCCGTGTGGATTCCCATCCTCGGCACCTGCATTGCCTTGCCGTTCCTGTTCCTCTACAAGCTGCGCAGCAAGGATGTTCAGGTCATGGCGGATATCAACACGGGCAAAATCTCCCGCGAGGAGGGCGAGGCCCTGTTTAGCCGACCGTATTAATTTTTCAAAACAAATATGTTCGGGCCGCCCATTG
>Ga0123353_10001583_pt1 | contig 27977 bp, 29 predicted proteins | sample TergutLab28metaG_3_FD_92763 | JGI IMG/M metagenome (GOLD analysis project Ga0123353, IMG submission 92763) | Labiotermes labralis P3 segment gut microbial communities from Petit-Saut dam, French Guiana - Lab288 P3 | ecosystem: Host-associated > Arthropoda: Insects > Digestive system > Gut ...
GCAGCGTGGAATCCTTTTGCTTGCGCTGGTTTTTCTTGTAGTTTGAGACCGCCTCGCGCACCCGTTTTTCTTCCAGCGTTTTTTTGATAATCTCGCGGGCGGGATTGGGGTGCTCTTCTAAGTACTCAGCAAGACCTTGCATTACTGCGCTTTGGCTGAGCGAGCGAATCTCGGTGTTTCCCAGCTTGGTTTTTGTTTGGCCCTCAAACTGTGGGTTGCGGAGCTTAACGGAAATAATGCAGGTGAGGCCGCTCCGCACGTCTTCCCCTACCATGTTGTCTTCTTTTTCTTTGAGCATGTTTTTGGCGCGGGCGTATTTGTTGAGCACCTGGGTGATGCCGTTTCTAAAGCCCTCCACGTGGGTGCCGCCCTCGGTGGTATGGATGTTGTTGGCAAAAGCCAGCGTGGTTTCGTAGTGCGTGGTGTTCCACTGCATGGCAAACTCTATCTCGCCCACATCGGTGTGCTCAGCTGAGAAATAGATTGGCCTGGAAAGGCCGGCCAGCACGTCTTTGCCCTCGTTTATATACTTGACAAAATCAACGATGCCGCCGGCGTACTGGTACTCCTCGTAGAGAGGGCCGGTGCCCTCCTCGTTAGAGTAGCGCTCGTCGGTAAAGGTTATCTTGAGGTTTTTGTTGAGAAAGGCCATTTCGCGTAGGCGCGCCGTGAGGATGTTTGAGTCGTAATCGGTGGTTTCAAACACGTCCTCGTCTGCCCAGAAGGTAATCTTGGTGCCGGTTTTTTTGGTTTTGCCTGTTTGCTCGAGTTTTTTGGTGGTTTTTCCGCGCTCAAACTCCATGCTCCAGATGCCGCCATCGCGCATGACCTCAGCCTGCATCTTGGAAGAAAGCGCGTTAACCACACTCACGCCTACCCCGTGCAAGCCGCCGGATACTTTGTAGCCTTCGCTGCCAAACTTACCGCCGGCGTGCAAAATGGTGAGTACCACCTCCAAGGTGGACATCTTCTTTTTGGGGTGCTTGCCCACCGGGATACCACGGCCATTATCGGTAACGCTCACCGAGCCGTCGGTTTTTATCACCACGTCTATGCGCGTGGCAAACCCAGCCATGGCCTCATCAATGGAATTGTCCACCACCTCATAAACCAGGTGGTGCAAGCCGCGTGGTCCGGTAGAGCCAATGTACATACCGGGGCGTTTTCGCACCGGTTCCAGACCCTCTAAAACGATAATATCTTCTTCGCCATAACCCACATGGGCGCTCTTATCATTGCTCACGCTCAAAGCAAACTCCTCTCATTTCAGGTGTTTTGTTGTTGGTTATTTTTGTAACCTTTGCTACTGCGTTTTTGGTCCGTTTTTCTTAGTGTTTGCATTGAAATTATATTATAGCCGATTTGGGAGTTGAAAACCAACAAAAACGCGCCTTTTTAGGCATATGAGGCGCCTTCTCAGGCGATTTTCTTCTTATTTGTGAGTCCCGACTCTTGGGCGAGAGAAAAAAGCGTCTCAGCAGTGTTTTTTGGCAACCCTTCATGGTGTTTTACAGACGAATTCTTAACCCGCTCTTAACCAATTCTCAACCGTTTTAAAACTTGCAGATATATTGGAGCAGTTTGGGGACGGGTTTTTATATCATCTTTCTAACTTTACCAAAGTAAACGTAGGCCAAAACGTCTATTCAGTTATAGTGCCACGTGCTTCCTTGGAAGACAAGATCACTGATGATCCAAGGGTATTATTCTTCTCTTGTGAAAACCGAATTAATCTTACTTCGACTCATTTGCTCAGAACGACAACTCCCTTTGAGCAAGGATAAACGCTTGTTCCGCTACTGCCGGCGTGCCATTTCAGCACATAAATATCAAGTCATTCTTTGAATAATTAGACTGACCTTCTGAAGATTGGCGCGAATGAGTGACGCGTAAACTGTCTGCAAATCTTTGGAATTGCTTAACGTCAGCAGTAATTCTTCTGAGTATAGTGAATAAAGGTTTCTTCTCGCTTGCTGGTGATCTTAAGGGTTACCATAAAGCCATCTAATGCGCTACAGCCATCTGTCGAGTCACAGGGCGCATTATTTCAATTACCGGGTTGCCCAGTTTTTCTTTGCCTAGCAACGCAGCGCGGATCGCAGAAGCCACATGGTAAGCCAGCTCAACGGGGACCGCGTTGCCTATCATCTTATATCCGTTGTTCAGGTATTCATATTCGAAATGGAAACTGTCTGGGAACCCCTGAATTCTAGCGCACTCTCTTACAGTAAGTCTTCTGTAGAGCCCTTCTTTGCCCTCAGCGAACTTCTTGATGTCTTTGGCAACCTCAACCATCTTTGGCGCTTGGGGATGACAAGGCGCCTGGCGCCCACTTGCCTGAATAGTAAACGATGGTTCATCCCAACTCCTGACACGATTGCGTGACATGTAAATGGGCGAAAAGCTCCCCGTCATGTACTCATGGTTTTTAAAAGCACAGAGATCACCATTTGTTTTTTGTCGATCTAGTGCCGGGATGGCGGAATCTTTCAAGTCCCAAATTGCGTCTATCAGCGCCGGCTTGTGCTTCAAGGGCTCAGGGAAACTAAATGAAACGCCAAGGTCCTTGCGAATCCCAATGTAGAAGACCCTTTTTCTGTCTTGTGGAACGCCGAAATCGTTTGCGTTTAGCATTTTAATGAACACATCGTACCCGGCAGATGCAAACTGTTTTGTAATTTCTGCCACTGCAGGATTGTGCCTCTTAGCCATCATGCCACTAACATTTTCAGCGAGAAAGAATAATGGGCTCTTATTCTTTAAAATTCTGATGTACTCATAAAACAACTGCCCCCTTGGATCTTCAATCCCTCTTAATGCGCCTGCCTCGCTCCATGACTGACACGGCGGACCTCCTATGATTCCGTCGCATGATGGAAAAGAGTCCGAGGCAATGTCCTTGATGTCGCCCTCTATCAGCGGGGCACGATGATTAAGCTTGTACGTAGACCAAATTGTTCTATCAAACTCATTTGCGGCAACAATAGTAAATCCCGCCTTCTCAAACCCTAGGTCGAGTCCGCCAGCACCAGTAAATAAGCTAATTAGTTTCATCAAATCACCTTGTCACTTCTTCATGCTAATGAGTTTAGCAGCAACTTGCTTTGAGCCGCCATTTGAATCCGCAATCATGGCATCTTTTGCCGTCAAACCCGAGCTGTCATCTCCAGCAGCTTTTAAGATTATTAATTGCGCCAACGCCGCTCATGCTCTCCTAATGTGTCTTAGTCAATAATAGCACCGAATTGACTCCCTGTGCTAATTGCGCAATGAATCTTCATATTCTCTTCTTTCAGTCGACCTGTGTGCAAACTGGATAGTTTTTCCTGACCAGATAGTTTTATTATTGCCTTCACATTTTTCATGATAGGCTCCACTGTTCTCATATCGACCTCATGATAAACTTTAGGGTATTCTAACTTGCAATCAGTGGCGATGGAAGGAGTTTGATGTGACTCGAAAAGCATATGGTCAATTGGAAGATTGGGTTTTGTCACAGTTTGAATATCATCAACCTTTTTTCCTTAAAGGCACAAAGTATCTTGTGGACAGAGCTGCAAAGCCAAGACCTTCTGCAGGAGGCGGCGAGTGCAAGACTGATGTTTTTGTTGAGGGATCTAGTCAATCGGGTAAGACTGTCCAGCTAAAAATCTCAGTGAAAACACGAAGTACCAGCGAGTTTCAACAGAATAAGGTTAGCGCTGTTATTGCAGAGGCATATTTCGGACCTAATTGGTCAACGATAATCAGGGAAGCAATTCTATCTATTGAAGATGCTTTCCGAAAGCAAGAGCTTATTGATGCTAACGGGCGCTATCCGACGCGCCCGAACTCAATAAAACTTGGATGGAAACTTGAGATTGCTAATAAACCACGAGCGCTAAGTGTCAAGGTTCCTCTGAGTGAGCAGGAAATCAGAGATTTTGTATACAAAGGAACCAACCAGCCTACTGAAAAACAGGATGCGCTGGTAAACGATGAAATAATCATTAAGTCTGGCATTGCTGAGTATCTACTGGTTACCGAAATTGAAGAGATAAACTCAACAGACGATGTAATCAATCAACTCGTTCTAATCGATGAGGCTGACATCGGAGATACTTATTTGATATTCACTGCCAACAACTACCGCACTGATGTTGATAAGACCGATGGTCCAAGACCGCTAGCAGTGCAGATTGAATGGCTTGTAGATTCTGGTGAGCTGGGGGCTATATTAATCTTAGATGAGCCCTTGGAAAAAACTGGCGAAGGAGATATGAAGGGTCCCTTGGTCAGCGCCCTTAAGGATCTGGATATTTATGTTCCGTGCAAACTTCCTGGAAATATCACTTATCACTATCTCGACTTAAAAGGCAAAAAGATATGATTCCTATAGCTAGGCGGTATTGAACAGGAAGCTAGTGTATGCCTCCAACTCCGTCGAGTGCGTGAACTCAAGTATCTGCAAAGTCTCCTGACTTCCTAGCGCTCCAATCCCGCGTCCCATAATCACGCGAAAAACTGCCCGGTAAACAGCCTAAGCGCTCCAGTCCGATACCATGCCCGGCCAAGCGCCTAAGTAAAAATATTGAAACTGCGCTTTGTTTTGACCCGTAGCCTCTTTTCACGAATTAGATACTCTGCTATCTATAAAGAATCATTTGAACATCTTCATAGGCTAGCCTTCCACATGTGCCTTGGCGTGAGCAAGGGCATGCCAATAGAGGTGCTGCATGTTGAGACAGTGGTGCAGGTGAATCTGGAGCTGCAGAAGGATAGGTGTTTTCCGCGTAATGGTTTTATTGAGTCACTGTGGAGCCCCCAGCGACCCTCGACTTTACCTTGTTTTTCTAGGCAGTTGAGTGAATGTCGAAGGCAGTATCGATTAAACTTTTATTTAGAGTGATTATTTCGGAGGTGAGCCAGTGCCAAACGATAGTAGCTTCTTGGAAGACTCGTTAAGTGTTTATGCGAGTTTTCTTAAAACCTATGAAGAAACTAGCTCTTTTAAGCCAATTAAAGAGCTGCGAATAACCCCCGAAACGATATCAATTAGCCCAATACTTAAGGGAAAGCTGCTCTTTCGGCATTTTTCATCTATCCAACGCGCTGGTTGATGCTCTGAGGCAATTTAGCTATGACTTGTCGTCTTTACAGGCATGGCAAATCGTAATAGAAGAAATGTCAGTTGGAGAAAAATCACTGGCTTTGCTCAATCACCCAGACTCACTTATTCCACGAGCAGCGGGATCTCCATGTTCACTGAGCGAACAATTCTATGAATCGATTGGTATTCTGTCATCGATTGCAGCGTCCTCTATTGATGACTCAGAAATCATAAAATGTGTATTGGACATCCTTGATTGCAGGAGCGGAAAAAAGCGCTTAGTAAGAAAAAGAGTTATCACATCGGGAGAGTGGGATGGGCTGAAGGCCTTCCTGGATCAGCTTAATGACAAATCACATGTAGAGGCAACAGGCGACTTAAGAAATGCATTTCATCATTCGTTTTCTAAGAGAATGGTAGTTGGGCTGTCTGGAAAAGTAACACTCCTTGATAATGGGCTTGCGTATGGTGTTGAGCAACCTATGCAAATGCCTGAACTGTTAGGTCTTCTAGTTAAGCAGCGCGACATAGCTTTCGAAGTATATGGTGCATACGTTGTCTATGCAAGATTTTTATGGGAGAAGTTCTATGCCAAATAAATTGAAATCGCTTTTAAAAACACGCCGGTTATTCCGTATCAACAATCACTTGAGTTTTCGCCGATGAACAATGTGCCTGGAGCAAGGCTCTAAGTACATAGTGCGGGGAGCGCTCCTAATTGCGGAAAACAAATGAGGTAGAGATTTCCCTGAAGAAGATCTATTAACCTTGCTCTCACTGCTCAAGCATGCCTATAGTGTTTTTCAATATAACGCCCAATTCCATCTAGTCCTGGAAATACCAGTTTCTCGTTTACACCGAGCACGTCTAGCTCTTTCATTATGCTGCGCTTCTTGGGCGCAGGGATAATAATTCTTGCGAGAAACCTCTGATCGCCATTATCATCAGACCTCATGCCATTAAGCTGCATAAGATTACTAGCATCTGCTATAGACTCAAGAGGCTCATGTTGGCGCCCCCATATCAAAAAGCAACTAGATTGCGCGCTCATCCGTTGATCAATATAGGGTGGAATAAAGAAAACAGGTCGTTGTACTATTGGGAAGGGTCGCACAATGTCAGAGCGGGAAGAGATTTCTGACATGACGCTATCGGTTATCTGTTCAAGTGACCAGTCATGGATATACCCCTCAACAGAGAAAACACCCTCAAAGCCTAGCAATCCGTTATCAGACCACCTTTTAAGTGGCGAAGTGTTAATAACCCAAAGTGCCCCATCAGTCTCGCTCTTGGATTCACAGCAGAAGAACAATGCAACTAGCGGGTTGTCCGTGAAGTCAAGCAGGCGAGTAGGAACACCGTAATGCTGAGCATACTGGAGCAAAGGAAAGTCAATTTTGTGTAAAGTTGGTGGCAAGTAGGCGCGCGCGCTCTTACTATAATGGGACAGTATCTCATATTCGAATCGTGAGTGAATCGCACCAGTTTCGCAGGTTTCCTGTGAAAATTCTTTTGTTGCTTGTTTCTGATAGCAACTACGGAATACTCCTGGCAATAATGAATACTCTTTGTCCTTTGCGCCACGAAATATGAAGCTCTTGCTGTCGGTCAACTCACCAAATTCGCGCTGAAACTTCTTTATTGTCTCTAGCAATTCAATGACTGAGTTTGCTTCGTAATCGTTCATCGACAGTCCTCTCTAAGCGCTAGTACTATGAGGTATCATTCAACACTGCTCACTAGTGTAATTCTTTTTGACTTTTTCTTATAACTTGAAGAGGTGGGTGACGATAGCCTCTTCGCTCCTGAGGGACAAAAGGGGACGGTTCATCTGTCCCATTCGGGACAAAAGGGGACGGGACAAAAGGGGACGGTTCATCTGTCCCGCGGGACAGATGAACCGTCCCCTTTTGTCCAACCGTTTTAAAACTTGAAGATATGCTGGGGCCCGCTAAGGCACAACAACGGAGGATGTGTTAGACGTAGATAGAGGCATCCCCAGTATGTCAAATCACATCTTCCAGCGATTTTTCGACAAGGAATGCCCGAATGGATTCAGGCTCAACTGAATATCCTGGCGTGAAGTCCACTGCCTCGCCGTAGTCGATGTCTTGGTGATAGGCAAGCTGCCCTCTGAACAAGCGCTCTGAGAAAGACTTTCCAAACAATCGGTCAGCTTCTGTGCAGATGGTCTCCAAGGTGAACTTATCTCTAAGCAGAAAGTATAGATCTACATAGTCTTTCCACTTTGCTCTGCGTCCAAGCGCAAAGGCCTTCATCGCAGCCAATGTAAGCAAGGTTGGCATGGTTGCTACATCGTTGAACTTGATTGGATGCTCAATTTCATAAGGATATGAGAAGAAAGTCAGTTTTACCCCATTGATTATGAAGTGAATCTGATCTGTGTCCTCAAACAGAAGCCTGCTATCGGGGTCAAAGTTGGAGACTGCTTTCTTGAGCACGAGCCTATTTATCGGCTCGTGAGTGAATAGGTCAAAGTCTATCGATTTGCGATGCCCAATTTGCAAGGCAATCGCAGTGCCGCCGACTAGATAATATGACTTGTTATACTGTCGAACAAATCCAAGCAACTCCCGTTGCTCGAGTGTGAGGACATCGTCATACATAGCGGTTGAACAGTAGGGTAAAGTAGTTTACTGTAATGGGAGAATAGTTATTCTTGCGCCTTTCGCTCAGACTGAGAGACTTGAAAAAAGTGTCTGAGACTTTGGCCACACCAAGTACGCGAAAGAGATCTTTCACGTCGTCCAAGGTTCCATAATTGAGCACTTGCTCAACAAGCAGGTCGTCCGGCACTGTTTCTCCCTTGTCCTCCGGTGAATACCAAAACAGCCCCGAACGTTGCCTGATATAGTCTTTTACAGCTTCGTCTCTCATATCGATATTTTAACATACGATACCTCTGTCTTCAGCATCGTTGGGGCACCATCCCCTGCTCTCTGCCAAGCAGCCTCCTGCTACTCCACTGATAGCCATCTGTGTGGCTACTCAGGCCGGCATTGATAGGGTTTTGAGGCCCTTCAAGAACCGTCCCTGTTATATCCTCTCAATGTGTCATAATAATGGGGCTGGCTCTGGGCATTGGATAAACTGATTGATAGGGAACTTCGATAGATTTGATATGCGCCGCCACCCAAACAGGCAGTGGCGGATTCTGACTCCGGTAACCTGGTTGCTCAGTTTTCCAAAAGCTTGGGCGCATCGCGCTCGTGTGGATAAGACCGAATTTCCCAAGGAGCTTAAGCCGCCCTACTTTCTGCTCTGCAACCACAATTCATTCATGGATTTCATGATAATGACAAAGGCAATATTTCCCCGTCGGGCTAATTATGTGGTGGCTATCGATGGATTCATCGGAATCGAAGGGCTGTTGCGTGCGGCTGGTGGCATTGGCACCCGAAAGTTTGTACGTAGTATCAGCCTGGTAAAGAACATGCTCCGCGCACGCAATAACGGCGACATTGTGGTTCTGTTTCCCGAGGCGCGTTATTCGCTCTGTGGAACCTTCTCGGTGCTGCCAGCCTCCCTGGGCAAAATGGTACGCAAGATGAATGTGCCGGTGGTGGTGCTGATTATGCACGGGCACCATGTTAATTCGCCTTACTGGCATGTTGGGAACCGTGGGGTAAAACCCGTGGAGTCCCAGATGAAACTGCTTTTTTCTGCGGAGGAAACCCAGGAGCTCTCTCTGGAAGAAATAAACGCACAGCTCAACGTTGCCTTTGCGTATGACGATTTTGCATGGCAAAGAGAGAAGGCCGTTTCTATTAAAGATGCAAAGCGTGCCGAGGGTCTTCACAAGGTGCTGTACCAGTGCCCAGCCTGTAATACTGAGTATCAAATGTCCTCGCGGGAAAATAAGCTCCAGTGTGGCTCCTGCGGCAAGATCTGGGAGATGAGTGAGTTTGGTGAACTCCAAGCAGAGACAGGCGATACGGAATTCTCCCATATCCCTGATTGGTATGAGTGGGAGCGCTCTAACGTGCGTCGTGAGGTAGAAAACGGCACGTACCGTTTTGAGTCCGCAGTTCGTATTGAATCACTTCCCAACGCAAAGGGTTTCATTACCTTTGAAGAGCCCGGTTGCCTGATTCATGCCATGGATGGGTTCACGCTGAGCGGTGTCTATCAAGGAGAACCCTTTTTGCTCCGTTGGCCGGTGTCGTCGCTCTATTCCTGTCACATCGAGTATGACTATAAGGGGCGAGGCGATTGTGTAGACCTCAATACTGAAGATGACACCTTCTATCTTTTTCCCACAGAAGAGTATTTTTCTGTTACCAAACTCTCCTTGGCCACTGAAGAACTCTTTAAGTTGAACGTTTTCTGAGGGCGGTTTTACGTGACACGAGAAACCTGATGTCAGCAATCTCTTTCTTGGTTTCTTTTTGCATCAACATGCGGTAGAGCTCTTTGTCCATAGTGAGTTCGTTGGCGTAGGCTGCGCTGTCAACGTAGACTAATATGGTGTTGTTTTTTGATTTGGAGTCGTATACCACGTTGTCGGTATGTTCAAGAAAATGGGGTGCTGCTACCTTCTCCCAGTGGACCACTAAGCCTCGTTTGGCAAGCGGTAGGGTGTTGAGATACTCGGCAACTGCATCACCTAAAGAGAGCTCGTGTTCTTTTCTTTTGTTTTTTTTGATGCTACTCACCTGACCTTGTCTTGCAGTTGGGCTATTGTGGCTCTCTCAAGAAACTCCTCGTCAAAGTATCCTAGGTTGGTGGTGGTCAGCACCGCCTGGGTTGAGCTTTCAATGAGGTCGATGAAGTGCGTGCGACGGGCTGTGTCCAGCTCGCTCATCACGTCATCGAGGAGCAACAAGGGGTTTCTGCCGCAGACCCTGCGGAGTATCTCTATCTCGGCGATTTTTAGTGCCAGCGCCACCGAGCGTTGCTGACCTTGCGAGGCAAACCGTCGAGTATCAGAGCCATTGATGGTAAAACTCAGGTCATCTTTATGGGGCCCAATGAGGGAGCGCCCAGCCTGGACCTCTGCCTCGCGGTTTTGTGAAAGCTCCAAGGCAAGGTCCTCAAAGTTGGAGAGATACGTACCCCTCAGCTCTTCTCCCCCGGATATCTTGCTGTATGCGGCGGTGGCAACCTCGAGGAGCTGCTCGGATAATCCACGACGGTGCTTATTGAGAGAGGATCCAAGCTTAGCCAGGTTGGTATTCCAGGACTCCAGTAAATCTAAGTCGATATATTCTTGTTTAAGTAGGCTGTTTTTGTGCCTGAGCGCCCGGTGATATTCATCTCTGATGTGGGCAAAGGATTTTGAGAGTCTTTTACCCAGGCTGTCCAGCATGTCGCGGCGCTGCTCGGGCGGGCCTTTAATTATCTGTAGATCGTCAGGGGTAAATAATACGGCCGGAATAAGGTCGATGAGCTCTTTGGCTGGTCTCTCTTTTTTATTATAGAAATAGGTGCGGGTGTTGTCTTGCAACACTATCTGCTTGGTATTAAGGGTGTTATGGTCGTAGATATCAATCGATATAAGGCTCGGTTCTTCTGCGGCCCTAAGGGTGCATAACATCTCCTCAATTTTTGCCCTCTTGAAGGTTTCATGCATGGAGAGTAGCTGCAGCGCTTCTATAGTATTTGTTTTTCCTGCTGCATTACTGCCGGCAATGATAAGAATCGAGCCAATATTATCTATCAAGAGATACTTATGGTTTCTAAAATTCTTAAGCTCGATTTTGGTAATTTCCACAATCGTGCCGTTACTAACCTTTTTAACCTTTTATCGGTCTAAGCGAACCGGCATGGTTAAATAGAAATAATCGTCATTTCCAATGGATTTGAAGATTCCGGGCTTGATAGAAGTCTGCGCCTCAAACAGCAGTTCTTCTCCGCCGGCCACACTTAGTCCATCCAAGATGTATTGATGGTTAAAACCAATCTCTATCTCGTCTCCGTCAATTTGCGCCGGAATATTTTCTTTGGCTTCTCCTACATCAGGAGTTTGGGCGGTAACCTCTATTTGCTGTGTGTCTGCGTGGAGGGATATCCTTATAGGACTGGCATTTTTTGCCACAATAGAAACACGTTTTACCGCAGTTAAAAGCAGCTCTTTTTCTACTACCACCGACACGCTTTTTTCTGCAGGTACTATCTGCTCAAAGTTGGGGTAATTACCTTCTATCTTACGAGAGATAAAGGTAGTGGATCCAAATTGGAAGATAATCTGGTTTTCACTCTCCCCTATTTTGATATCTCCTGTGTTTGGAGCCAGCCTGCAAACCTCGTCAAGTACGCTGCCTGGAATGATGGTAGTGAACTCCTCAATCGGTGGTGCATCGGGGGCGGGAGTTAATGTTTCTTTGGTGATGGCCAGCCGGTAGGAGTCCGTTGAGGCTAAGCGGAGTTGTCCTTCTTTTACCTCAAAGTAGATACCGGTTAATACCGCTCTTGATACGTCTTTAGAAACAGCTTTTCCCACCTTTTTAACCATGTTTGATAGTTGAACAGAAGGAACCTCTAAAGACCGAGACGGGATAATCTGAGGGAACTGTGGAAAGTCCAAGGCGTTGAGGGTTGCAATCTCAAAGGTGGTTCCACTGCAAGTGATTTTCAGTTTTTCTCCGGTTTTCTCTAGAAAAACTGCCTCTTCAGGAAGACTGTTGATGATGTCGTTGAATATCTTACCCGGCACAACCAGGGCACCTTGCTCTTCTATGAGTGCTTCTTCAATGTGCCTTATAGAAATATCGAGGTCAGTTGTTTCAAATATGATTCCATCTGCCACAGCACTGATGTGTATACCACTGAGCACCGGAATAGTGCTATGAGAACTCATAGCCTTAGCAACCATCCGTATACTATGAGCGAGTTGCTCTCTTGCTATCGTGAATTTCATCTGACTCTCCTATTTCTAATTTTTTTAATATATAACCAGTAATAATAAGGGGTGTTAAAAGTCTTAAAAAACTCCTCTTTTTCCTGCTTGATAGGCAATTTTATCTGTGTAGTTTTTGTTGTCAACTTCTATATTTTTCAACAAGGGAAAAATTGGGGAGAAGTTTTCAACAAAAAACAGGATATTTTTATCAGATATTTCCCTTTCTTTTAAGAGGTTTTTACCAGGGTAAATGATAGGACAAAACTAAGAAGTCAGTATCTCGGCAATCTTTTCAACTTCTTTTTTAATACTGGCCTCCTTAACCATTTTTGCCTGGATATTTTTATCTGCGTAAATAACTGATGTATGGTCTTTATGAAAACCATCACCGATTTCTGGGTAGGACATATCGGTAAACTGTCTGATGAGATACATGGCTACCTGGCGTGGATGCGTGATATTCTTTGAACGCTTCTCACTGAGAAGTTCTGCACGAGTCACTTTAAAATATGACTCCACAGCCCGCATAACCATATCAAAATCAACACGGCGAGTATATTGATGGAAGAAAGAGTCACCAAGGATGCGCTCCACATCACCACAAGCAATAGGAGTGAGTATGTCTCTTTCAGGGTTAGAAGAAGCAAAGGCTATAAGACTGTTAACGGCGCCTTCTAGCTCTCTGATGTTAGAGCCAGAGAGTTCAACAATCTTTTGGATGGCCTCGTCTTCAAAGCTCACTTCAGGGATTTGTAAGAAGCTGCAACAGTAACGCTTGTAATTCTTCAGAATTGCTGTTTTCATTTCATAGTTTGGAGGATGAATCTCTGCAGTGGCACCCCAGGCAAAACGGCTGGTAAACCGCTCATCAATATTGATTTCAATAGGCGACCTGTCAGCACTGAGAACAATCTGCTTTTTCTTCTCATAAAACATATTAAATATTTCAAAGAGTGCATCTGTGGTGCCTTCTTTTCCTTCAAGTACTTGAACATCATCTATAAGAAGAACATCACAGGTGTGATATTTAAGCTTGAAACTAGTGAGATTGCGGTCTTCGGCTATAGCGTTTACGTAATCGCTGATAAAGTCATTGATTGGAGAGTACACCACCCGTTTATCAAACAGGTAAGACTTGATGTAGTTTTCTATAGACCGCAAGAGATGGGTTTTTCCCAGGCCGCTTTTTCCGTGGATAAAGAGGGGATTTAAATAGAGACCCGGGTTTTCTGCCACCCTGAGCGAAGTACTATAAGCCATTGAGTTGCTGTTACCCACCACGTAGTTCTTAAAGACTAAGCGAGACTGAGGCTCGGCAACCGGAGCAACCGGAGCGGGGTCATCTTGGGCAAAAATTGAGCTGAGGCCGCTGCTGCGACCAGGGTTCTCATGGGTTGTTGTACCCACAGCTTGAAAAGAGCTGGTTGCGCCGGGCACACCAACAGGCGTGGTGACCGGGCTTGTAGCCTGGCTTGTAAAGGCGCCGGCGTGAACAGCAGGGCCAGCTGGGTTAGAGTCAACCGGAGAGCCAGCTGGGATGCTGATGGAACCGGTTGTTGCCGTTGTTGCATATTGACCCAAAGTCTCGTCAATAATTAACACTACTTCTCGGGGGCTGCCTAAAACTGCAGCTATTGCTTCCATAATATAAGGGAGATACCGCTCCTCTATCCAATTTTTTGCTTGGAGAAACTTTACTGCAAAAACTATCTGGTTTTCATCGTAAGAAACCGGCACAAGATAGCTGAGCCAGACTTTTGCCAAGTCTGTGGTTTCAGCAGTATTAAGCAAAAGGGTATGTGCCTGACCCCAAACGTCACTTACTTCTCTCATATTTAATTAATACATCCTCCCGCGCCGCACATCGTTACCTATACAAGAAGCTCCTTAATGTATGCCATTCCGGCATTTGAGAGAATCCGCTTCCTAAGTTGAGTGCGTTCCACCATGTGGGATTCTTCCAATTTTTGGAGTACCCTGGTTGCGGTAGGAGCGCTGACTCCGAGAAGATCTGCCAGATCGATTGGTCCAAGCAAACCGTGTTCTTTGAGCAATAGTAAAGTTTTTTCTTCCCGCATGCTGAGGTTTCTTTCTAAACCTTGGTGTGCAAGAGGCTCTTTGATGCCTGCTGAACCCAGTTCAGCATCTTGAGCAAATGAGGGGACAGAGGATATCTCATATCCAAACCCGGCAGCTGATGGTGGAGAAGCAACGCGGGGAACCAAGGAAATGGTTACCACCACACCCTCTTCTGCGTTGTCTTCTATACTCAAGTAACCCTGAGAGGCAGAAAGGTATTCCCTCACAATGGGAAAACCTGAGCCCACTCCTCTAATATAGTCCTTCATCCATCGGACTGCCGAAGACACGCCGGGCTCTAGCACCAGATCCTTCTTGGTGATTCCTGGTCCCTGGTCAGCAAAACGCAGGGTGTTGCCCTCATCGAGAATAGACACCGTGCATTCAGAAAAACCAGCGTGGATAAAATTCTCCGTTATCTCTCTGATAACGGTATAGGGCAATCGCCCTCCCTGCTGGCGCGAAAGTTCGTAGGCGGCTACCGCTATGTCCTCGATAAACTGCTGTATATCCTGAGGAGGAATATCAACTACGCGAGGCGCAGAAAGAAGGCTGTCGTAGACCGCTATCCGGGCTTTGTCTTCTATTGCTATGTTGCCATCGTTCATGATGATTACCGGGTTTCAACATTGAGGCTACCAGCCGGTTTCAAGATTTCTGGATATTTCAAAACAGAAATCCCTGGTTTTTCTGAAATTCACAGGCTTTTCCCCAAAATTTGGACTTTTCTTGTGAAAAAGCACGAGAAAAACCATCTTTTAAACTACGGTAAAAAGCCCGTGCCTACCATCTGTGAAACAGAGTGAAATGTAGGATACACCACATTACAAGGAAATTTCAAAATTGTCTACCACAATATTTCACAGGTGGGGAAAAGGGTGTGAAATCTTGAAAGATACCTAAGACCAGCCTGGGGAAAAACCTACTGAAACTGTGAAAAAATAAACATTATGTTGTTTCGTGATAGCTTTATCCTGCGATTAGGTAAAGGAAATGTAAAGATTCCCGTACACGAACGAGCAAAGAAAAACAGATTCTCTTTTCAAGGTGCCTTTCTGTTAAACTGCTGGCAAATAGCCACTTTTTAACGCAGTTTTGAACTAACAGAGGTACTACTTTGCATAGAAAGCCGGTGCTTGTCAACAGCAAACATATGTTTCTTTATAAAGTTTTCCACAGGAAAGTGCGCGTACTTACTTGTTTTTTCACATTTTCCACAGGCACTGCTGTGGAGAGAGAAATTTTTCTTTTTTTCTTGAGCGGCGGGGGCGAGCCGTATGTAGCTGTTTTGTGGGTCAAAGTAGGCATAATTCAGGTTCTGAGTGCTCCTATTTTTGTGAAAGCGCGCTACGCACTCAGCTGCAGCGCAAGTAGTGCCACACCAAGCGAAATTAGCGCAAGCATAAGGAGTGCAAAGTTGACAGATGACGCCAAAAAAAATACAATTCCTTGTTCGCCAGTTATACACAACAATACGGCAGATACTACACAGAAATTGCCGTTGACGATTTTAGGAACGAGGAACCAACATGAAGCGGACTTATCAGCCAAACAGGCGTAAGCGCGCAAAGTGCCACGGCTTTTTCTCTCGCATGTCTACTAAGGGCGGCAGGGCGGTACTTTCGTCGCGTCGTGCAAAGGGTCGCAAGCGTCTGACAGTTTCGTCGCCGCGTTAGATCATCGAGCCCGAGGGAGAGCCTTGGGATTCTCGGCAGATGAAAGATACCATCAAATCAAAGGATAGAATCACTTGGCTCTTTGACCACGGCAGTAGGTATGCCGGCACGGGCTTTTTCTCGCTGTACGGCCCTGGGGAGAACAAAGAAGGAAAAAACACTGAACTAGGCAGAGTGGCCTATGTGGCCGGCAAAAAGCTGGGCACAGCTCCTCGGCGCAGCAGAGCCAAGCGACGCCTGAGAGAGGCTGCGCGTGCGGCAGGGGCCCCCTGGAGCGGTTTTGACGTGGTACTGGTTGCTCAAAGAAGCATATATGAGGCAGAGTTTGTAGACCTGGTGTTTGCTCTTGAGTGCCTGGGAAAGAAGCTCAAACAAGAGGGGCAGCGGGGTGGCTCTGCGCCCGACCATCTTGAGGGAACGAAGGAAAATTTGCTCGACCCTTTTGAGGGAACGAAAGAAAACGAGAAAAAAAAGACGGTTTTTTCCTACATTGTTGGCATTCCTCGCCACCTTGCGCTAGTATGTATCAGCATATATAGGCATGCCATCTCGCCACTTCTTCCTCCGTCATGCAGATATGTACCAAGCTGCTCAGAATACGCTTCTATTGCCATCAAGCGATTTGGCTTTCTGAGGGGTACGTGGTTGTCGGTCAAGCGCGTAGGCCGCTGCCACCCCTTTCGGCCGGGAGGATATGACCCGGTGCCGGAAGAGATGGGAAAGAAGCTAGCATAGTAGTAAGATAGTAATAATTGATAAGGGCTTCAGGATGAGCGTGTTGCCTTAGAGAACAGGAGACATCTTGGGAGCGTGGGATATCTTTTTAGACGGAATCTTCTGGGTGATTCACTGGTTTTATGACTGGTGCGGTGACTGGGGTCTGGCAATTATTTTTGTCACCATCATCTTTAGGATGCTTATTTATCCAATAACCAGAAAGCAATTCAAGTCAACCTATCAAATGCAAAAACTGCAGCCTAAGATGAAGGAGATCAAGGAAAAGTATCCTGATGATCCTCAGCGCCAGCAGCAGGAGCAAATGAAGCTCTACAAAGAGGCAAAGTTCAATCCCCTGGCCGGCTGCCTGCCTATGCTTTTGCAGATGCCCATATTCATTGCCCTGTTTCAGGTGCTCCGAACCTTGGAAGAGCGCATTGGCACCACTGAAGGCGTGAGTTTCTACGGCATTGTCCCCGACCTAACCGTAACCACCGGCCAGGTGTTTGCGGAGCAGGGTGTCATAGCAGTCATCCCCTACATCATAATGCTGCTGCTCTTTGCCGCCTCGTTGATGATACCGCTGCTGCTTCAGAAAAACGCAGATAAGAACACTAAAGTTATGATGGGGATTATGTCTGTGGTTATGCTGTGGTTTGGCTGGGGCGTGCCCGCAGGCGTGCTTCTGTATTGGGACGTAAGCTCTTACATCGGAGTTGCCCAGCAACAACTCTCACGCATAAGGATGCAGAAAAAGGACGAAAAAGAAGAAAAAGAAATGGAAGCAGTAAAGCCGGTGAAGGTAGAAGTTGACAGAGTTGAAAGAAAGGCTCGTCCCAAGAAAAAACGCTAGAACAGCTGTAAAAAAAGCTTGCTATAGAAAGAATCAAAGACAGCACACTCACGTGCAGGTGCTTGAGAGAAAGGAAAACAATGAGCTTTGACGAAGAAAGTGCCGAAGTTGCTGAAACAACTACCGAAGAAACTGATGAGCAGTCAGTTGAAGAGGCATACGATTCAGAAGACCTAGATGAAGCGTACGACGAGTCTGATGATGACGAGATTGAAGAAGAACTAAACAGCGAGGATGAATCAGAAGATATTCAGGGCGTAGTGGAGTCTAGATCGTACGGTGAAAGCCCCGAACTAAGCGACGAGGAGCTTGACCAAGTTGCTGACACTGCCCTAGAGACGCTGCGAAGCCTGTTGAGCTACTTTGATGCAGAAGATGCTGCCATCGACGAGTATGAGGGAGAAGACGGCGAGCTTATCCTGGATGTTGTGGGAGGCGACTTGGCAGTACTCATAGGGCGCTACGGCAAAACACTAGACGCGCTGCAATTTTTGGTAGCGTCAATCGTTAACAAGAAGATTGGCTTTAGATACCCCATTATTGTTGACATTGAGGGATATCGCCATCGTCGCAGGCAGAAGCTTGAGTCTATGGCCAAGGCATCTGCAGCACGCTGTATTCGAGGCCGCTGCGACGTGCGCCTGAGACCCATGACTCCTTACGAGCGTCGCATCATACACATTATCCTGAGAAACGAGCGCCGGGTGCTTACTGAGTCAGACGGAGAAGAGCCCAACCGCTGTGTTGTTGTTAAGCTGAGCCAGCAGCGATAGGAAACAGCGGTGTGCGACAAAACGCTTTGCAGCGAGGATTTTTGTCAGAAGCAGCCTTTGTTACTTGAGCACCTGCAAGCGGTGCTACAACACAACCACAAAAAGAACCTTACCAGCATCACCGATGTGCCCGCTGGTAGGGTTTTTCATATTGAAGACTCGTTGGCAGTACTACCCGAGGTAACGGGGGCTCCGTCTGGGCAGATGGCGGACCTGGGAAGCGGTGCGGGGTTCCCGGGCATACCGCTGGCGCTTGTTTCAGGGCGCCACACAACCCTCTTGGAGTCCAATAAGAAGAAGGCACAGTTTTTGCAAGGCTTTGTTGAGGACAACGACCTACTGAGCATAATCAAGGTGAGCGCGGCACGCTCAGAGGAGCTTGCCCTGGAGCAGCCTGAAGCCTTTGCAGTAATTACCGCGCGCGCGGTTGCAAGCTTGCCGGCGCTTCTGGAGCTTGCTGCGCCCCTTCTACAGGTTGGCGGGCACTTCATATCCCTGAAGGGAAAACCAGAAGACGCAGAACTTGAACGAGCTGCGGTTGCCGCCAGCAAGCTGAGCATGCGGCTTGTCAGCTCAAGAGCCTACACACTGTTGTTTGAAGGCAACGAGAACCATCGACTTGTCCTGGCGTACGAAAAAACAGGCCAACCCTCAATCACCCTACCACGCAGACCCGGAATGGCAACCAAACGCCCCCTCGCCTGAGTTGGAACAGGAGGGACGGGGTTGGTGTACCACTTTTTGCCGAGGCAAAAAGTGGTACACCAACCCCGTCCCTCCTGTTCCAACTCAACCCAAGCGAGACGAAAAAACTTTTCACGTGAAAACTTTTCCACCGACATTGCGGGTTTGACCCGCAATCTTAAGTACTTTTATTAGATTGCAGCTCAAAGTCCACAATGATGGAGCTTTTCTTTTCACGTGAAAAGAAATTGTGGACTGTCCTCATTTTGATGTTGTGTATACTTACCTTAAGTCTTATTTAGCGGGCATTGAGCAACAGCCTATGCAGAAATAGAGGTGATTCACACGCAATGGAAACGAAAGAAGCAATCATCATCACAATAATCAATCAAAAGGGAGGCGTAGGAAAATCAACAACAGCAGTAAACCTGGCTGCCGCACTAGGCGAGCTAGGCAAGGCGGTGCTGTTAGTTGATCTGGACCCACAAGGCAACTCAACCAGTGGCTTTGGCGTAGAAAAGGCAGGCGAGCTTCTGTGCGTTTATGATGGCTTGATTAACGAGGTTCCTGCTGAGAGCATCATAATAAGACAAGTAGTTGAAAAGGTAGACCTCATGCCTGCTACGATTAATCTCGCCGGGGCAGAAGTTGAGCTGATGAATGAATACGCCAGAGAGCACAGATTGGCTGAGCTGTTACGACCAACACGTGGTTACTATGATTATATATTGGTTGACTGCCCTCCATCATTAGGACAACTTACAATCAACGGACTTACAGCAGCAAACTACTTGATAATACCTATCCAGTGCGAGTTCTATGCATTGGAAGGACTGACAAAACTACTTGAAACAGAAAAAATTGTCAAAACCCGCATAAACAAAGACTTAGAAATCATGGGCGTGCTTATGACCATGTATGACTCGCGCACTTCGCTCGCCAAACAAGTGGTGGCAGAAGTGCAGGAGCACTTTGGAGACAAGGTGTTTGAAACTATGGTGCCTCGAACTGTTCGTTTGGCAGAGGCGCCAAGTTTTGGTAAATCGATTCTCTCCTATGACAACAAAGGCAAGGGAGCACAAGCCTATCGAGACCTAGCAAAGGAAGTGATACATCGTGGCTAAAGGCGGACTCGGAAGAGGACTGGGTGTTTTACTCAAGGACGCAACAGCAGAAACCGGCAGTAATGTTGACTACCGAGAAATACCCCTCAATAAAATCAACCCTAACCCCAACCAACCTCGTATAGGCTTTTCTGAAGAGCATATGCAGGAGCTGGAGAATTCAATAAAGAAAGACGGTCTGCTGCAACCAATACTGGTACGCCCGATGGGTGACGGGTATGAGATTATTGCGGGAGAGCGCCGTTGGCAGGCATGCAAAAGACTTGACACCGAAACCATTCCCGCCAAAATACTTATCCTTAATGATGTTGAGTCCCAGCAGATTGCACTGGTTGAGAATCTGCAAAGAGACAACCTCAACGCAATTGAAGAGGCGCGGGGTTATCGCAGGCTGATAGATTTAAGCGGCTGCAAGCAAAAGGATCTTGCTGAGGCGCTTAGTAAGTCCACAGTGTTTATCTCAAACGCAATGAGACTCTTGGATCTTCCTGTAGAGGTTCAGGACATGATGATAGAAGGATTTCTTTCAGCAGGGCACGGCAGAGCGATACTTTCCCTGTCTGACGAAGAGGCCAGAATCAAGCTTGCTAAGAAAATCGTAGAGGAAAACCTTACAGTTCGTGAAACTGAAAACATTGCACGCCTCTACAGCAGTCAAGGTCTTGAGCGAACGAAAAGAATACCTTCACCTCGGTCGTTTGGAATTGCTGCCCGCAAACTGCGGAAGCTGCTCCAAACTGGCGTGAGAGTCAAAACCGTCAGAGGAAAGAATAAGATTGAAATTGAGTTTTCTGACGAGAACGACCTCGAGCGCATCCTAGCCGCGATTGAGGACAAAGAGGTAGCGCCGCCCAGGTTAATCGACCAACAAGTGAGCAATGTGAACTGGCAATAGCGCCATGAGCTAGCTTGCTAGTACGAGTGAGGGTATTCGTTACGCTAATCAGAGATCATCAAGACAAGGAGCACAGATGAATAAAACTACCGTTCAGGTTATATCGTTTGTCAGCGGGCTGACCATAGCTGCTGTGGTTCTCGGTGTAACTATCAGCAAGAACCAAAACATACGCAATGAGATAGAAAGCCAGATAAGCAGCGTCTTAAAAACAACCAGGTCATTGGTTGACTCTTACAAGAGCCTTGCTTCAAAGTCAAAGACTGCGGCAAGCCTTATCAAGAGTGACGCAGGTGAAAAAAGCGCGCGAGACGAAGCAGCTGAAGAAGAAGCCCAAGCTCAGATTGATATTCAATGGGACAACCTTGAGGCCCAGGGACACCAAGGCTAACAGCACAATCATAAAAAGACGAATTTGTCAAGCCCCGTCTGGCCGGATAAACAGGTCTGTACAAGAGAATGCCCAGCAACATACAATAGACCTGCAACAAAAACAGGGCAATAGCCTCCTCTCCTCTGAGAAGCGTTTGGTGGGTTAGTACGAACAGCAGGTGCACTAAAAGAGTTTTGTAACACGGGATTCCTTAGGGTCAGGCGGAGAGTTGGGCAAACAACTCGCCCTATAAAAAAGCATTCTGGGGGAATGCTAAGGTTAGGGAAGTAAAGGGAGTGGCATTGGGTGCCACTCCCTTTGCATTTTTGCACTCCAGGATGTTCCACCTCCGTCATTTTGAGTAAACCACCCCTTCCTGCTGACTGCGACAAAAGCGCAGGGGACGAGGAGGGGTACGGTGGAAGCCTTGCGATGCGAGAAAGATAGACTTACCGGTGCGCCAGCTGTCCACAGGCAGCTGCGATGGTCTCGCCTTTGGAAACTCGTCTGGTGACGCTCAACCCAGCACGTAGAAGATCCTGCTCAAAACGTTTCAAGGCGCCGGAGCTTGCTCTCTGCAGCGCGGGCGCATCAGGCAAAAAGCCAGAGATCTGATTAAGCGAAAGAAGATTCACGTGAAAACCAGGCGCAGGTACGTCACAAAAAGCTAGTAAGCTAGCTAGTGATTGTTTGCTGTCGTTCACCCCTTCAATCAGGGCGTACTCTAAAGACACACGCCTAGACGTCTCTGCCATATAAGAAACAAGCGCCTGCCGAAGCTTGTAAAGCGGCTGTGCGCTAAAGCCCGGCATGAGATAGTCGCGAGTACGCTGCTCAGCGCTATGTAAAGAGATGGCCAGGGTAAACTGCTCAGGCTCCCCGGCAAAACGCTTAATCTGAGGGATCAGCCCGGCGCTTGATACGGTGATGTGCCGTGCGCCAATGCCAAACAACTGGGGGTTATTCATCATACGCAGCGCGGCAAGCGTAGCCTCGTAGTTGGCAAAGGGCTCGCCTTGACCCATAGCCACCGCGTTGCTTATGCGGGTGTCAGGAAAATCAGCAGCCACCACGGCAAGCTGAGCGAGCATCTCGCCCGCCAAAAGCGAGCGGCTGAGGCCAAGTTTGCCGGTAGCACAGAAGATACAACCAAAAGCACAGCCCACCTGGGTAGAAAAACAAACGGTCAGTCGCCCAGTCGCGGGAAGCGCAACCGCCTCGGTCAAACAGCCATCGCCAAGCTCCAATACATAGCGCACCGTGCCGTTCGGATCCTCGAGCCGCCGCGCAAGGCTCGGCTGCCACAGATCAAAGCGCTCCTTAAGCGAATGGCGCAGAGAAAGCGGCAGGTTATCCATCTCCTCAAAACTCTTGGCACCGCGCCCATACAGCCATTCGGCCAACTGACGCCCCCGATACGGCTTTTGCCCCAGGTCAGCCATAACTGTCTCCAGCCCAGGGATATCAAACAACATGATGTTTATTCGTGTGCTCATGCTATGATTATAATTCAAGCAACCATGCGGCGCTCCCCCAGAAGCGCAGGTACGATATGCGAGGTCTAACCGTGTTGCAATCTTATACCATTGCCTTAATGTGCGGCGGCAATTCAAATGAGCGAGAGGTTTCGTTTTCAAGCGCAGCCAACGTGGAGCAGGCGCTCGCCTCCGCTGGGCACAAAGTAGTCAAAGTAGACACCGCCAACAAGGGGTTTTTAGAAGAGCTCAAACAACTCAACCCCGACGTTGCCTTCATTGCGCTGCACGGCAAGGGCGGAGAAGACGGCTCGCTGCAAGCCGTGTTTGAGCACATGGGAATCCCCTATACCGGCAGCGGTGTTTTAGGAAGCGCGCTGGCAATGGATAAGTACCGCTCAAAGATCATTTACGAGGCGCTTGGGCTCAAGACACCGCGCTCGCTTCGCCTTAAAAGGAGCCAAAGAGGCACTCACGCTGCAAGCCACGAGTACGTTCTTAAGATTATGGGCCTTCCGGTGGTTATCAAGCCCAGCGAGGAGGGCTCTTCTTTTGGCATTACTATTGCCAAGGATGCCAAAACGCTGCAGCGGGCAGTTGAGGAGTCTTTTGACTCAGGAACTGAGGTGTTATTGGCAGAGCGCTATGTGCAAGGTGTTGAGATTACCATCTCGGTACTGGGGAGCACGGAACTCCAGGCGCTTCCGGCCATTGAGATTATTCCCAAAAACGAATTCTATGACTTTGAGAGCAAGTATACAGAGGGCGGCTGCGATCACATCATTCCCGCACGCATCAGCGAAAAAGTCCTCGCCGAGGCTAACCGTGCAGCCCTGGTGGCGCACGAGGGGCTCGGCTGCTTTGGCGTAAGCAGAACGGACATGATTGTTGACGACGAGGATACGGTCTGGGTCATCGAAACCAACACTGTCCCCGGCATGACCGGCACGTCACTGCTGCCGCATGCCGCAGAGTATAATGGCATCAGCAACGAAGAGCTCTACGAAAGTTTCATTATTTGGGCCTTGGAGAGGGCGGCACGAGCCTCCCTTTAAACAACTAGATGGAGAGCACATGAGCAACGACATCATCATCATTGGCGGCGGACCGGCAGGGCTGTCGGCTGCAATCACCGCCCGGGCACGCAACAAAAAGGTACTGGTCATCTCAAACCACAGACAACACAGCCCCCTGGCTGCCGCGCACCTAGTGGATAACTATCCCGGCATGCACTCGGTCAGCGGCATGCACCTTCTTGACACCATGCACACGCAGGCAGAAAAGATGGGCGTGGAGTTTCTTGAAGCGCGGGTTCTCACCATCCTTCCCCTGCAGGACAAATACCTGGTTTCCACAAGTGGCGATGCCCTTGAGGCCCAGTCGATAATCATCGCCTGCGGGGCAGCAAGCGGCGGCAAGCCCTTCAAGGGCGAGGCAGAATATCTGGGCAGGGGAGTCAGCTACTGCGCCACCTGCGACGGCATGCTGTTTCGCAATTCCACGGTATTGATAGTGGGGCTTTCTGACGAGGCTGCCGAAGAGGCCAACTTCATGGCCGAGATTGGCGCAACCGTGCATCTGGTGGCCAAGGAAATACCGGCCGACCTTGATTCGCGTGTGCAGACTTACGCCGGACGCCTGCTCTCAATCGAAGGCGACGCCCTGGGAGTGACCGGCGTGGTTATTTCCGAGCGCCCCAGCGAGGAAGAGGCCGCAAGCGGTGCCAAGCCAAAGGAGGTGCAGCTGGAGGTTAACGGAGTCTTTGTCCTCAGACCCGGCGTTGCCCCCACCAGCATGTTGCCCGCGCTTGAAACCGAGAGCGGCTTTATTAAGGTAGACGCCACCATGCACACAAACCTCAGCGGAGTATTCGCCGCCGGCGACTGCACCGGCAAGCCAATGCAAATAGCCAAAGCAGTAGGCGAGGGACAGATAGCCGTCTTCTCCGCCGTAGAGTACTTAACAGATAAGAATTAAGAAATAAGAATTAAGAATTGAGAAGCATGAACAAAGAGACATACTATTTAACAACCCCCATTTATTACGTCAACGCGGCGCCACACCTGGGCACCGCTTACACTACGGTGGCGAGCGACGCACTGGCGCGCTTCATGCGCAGCAACGGCAAGGATGTCTGGTTTCTCACAGGCCTTGACGAGCACGGACAAAAGATAGAGCAGGCAGCAATAGCCGAGGGCAAAACGGCCCAAGAGTGGGTGGACGAGGTTGCCCCCAAGTTCAAGCATGCCTGGGAAACCCTGCAGATAACCTACGACGACTTCATCCGCACCACGGAGCCGCGTCACGCCCAAGGGGTGCAGTACTTCTTTGAGCAGCTCCACAGCAAGGGTCATATCTACCTGGACACCTACCAGGGCTACTACTGCGTGCCGGACGAGACTTTCTTCTCTGACGAGCAGCTCGCCGAGTTTGCCGAAGAGCGCCAAGCCGAGGGCCTGCCAAGCAAGCACAACGACGGCAGCCCGCTTTGCCCCGACTGCCAAAGGCCCCTGGGTTATGTGGAAGAGGAGAACCTCTTCTTCAAACTGAGCGCCTTTGAGCAGCCTCTGCTTGATTACTACGAGGCCAACCCGGGGTTCATACAGCCGGAGATACGCCGAAACGAGGTGCTCTCCTTTGTTAACAGCGGCCTGAAAGACCTGAGCGTCTCGCGCACAACCTTTTCTTGGGGGGTGCCCATCCCCTTTGCGCCCGGACACGTGAGCTACGTGTGGGTGGACGCGCTCCTTAACTACATAACGGCTCTTGGCTACGGCAGCGACGCGCCGGAAGACCAAGAGCGCTTTGCCAAATACTGGCCGGCTCAGGTTCAGTTTGTGGGCAAGGACATCATTCGCTTTCACTGCGTGATATGGCCGGCTATGCTGATGGCCGCCGGCCTTGAGCTGCCCGAGACGGTTTTTGCCCACGGCTTTTTGCTCACCAAGGGCGAGAAGATGAGCAAGTCAAAAGGCAACGCCGTGGACCCGTACGCCTTGATAGACATCCTGAGCGTGGACGGCTACCGTTACTACTTCTTACGTGACGTACAATTTGGAACCGACGGTTCAATTTCACTGGAGCGCATGATTCAGGTATACAACGCCGACTTAGCCAACAGCTGGGGCAACCTCTGCTCGCGCGCACTCAACATGACCGCCAAATACCTGGGAGGCAAGACCCCCGAGCTTTGGGAAAAAACCACAGAGCGCCTTACTGCTGAGATGGGTAACCCCCTGGCCGAGCTGGTTAAGGGCGGCCTGCACAACCGCTACGCCGCCGCCTTTAGCGCGGAGGACTACTCCGGCGCCATGAATGTGGTCATGGAACTAGTGGATGCCGCCAACCTCTACATAGAGCAAAGCGCCCCTTGGACCCTGGCAAAGCTTGCCGCAGCTGAGGCGGAAGAAGCTATCTCACGCAGCGAGGACCTGGCAGACTCCAAGGCACCCACACAGGCCGACCGCCTGTCATTCGTACTCTATAACGTCCTGGAAAGCATGCGCATCATCGCCGCACTCTTTGCCCCAGTGATGCCCAACTCTTCAGCAGAAGTATGGAAGAGACTCGGTCTCGGCAACATCCTCGCCATTGAAGACCAAGCCGCCACCTGCACCTGGGGCGACCTGCCAGCCAACCTCGCCACCACCATCGGTGACCCCCTCTTCATGCGCCTCAATGAAGACGACATCGTATTTTGAGACACGCTCCGTCCCCACGACACCTTCGCCAGAGTACGCAAAAACCCCTCTTCGTTGTCGCCCATAGCGAAACGAAGCCGAAGGACCCAGGCAGCGATTCACTACCTGGGTCCTTCGGCTTCGCGCACTGCTCAGACAATATGGGTGACAGGGGTTCTTACACAAGCCTGACGCCCAAGTGACACAGTGGCCTCTTTTACTAAAGCGCGGCAAGGAAAAAGAGTAAAGCTAGGAGCAATCCCCATGCAACCAGCGTTATTAAAACGCAGACAATCACTCTGAGGAAAGGCTTGAGAGAGCTCCTGGATACCATCATGCAGAGGGCCGCGCCGCCAAAACCTAATAAGAAAGGCAAGGCGCCGCCCAGCGAAGCAATGGGGATCGCAAGGCAGATAGCTGCGAAGATAAAAACCCAAAAAGGGCGCTTTTCAAAGGGTTTGCCACTTCGGAGAAAAACGCCGTTTACTGCAATGTCGGGCGTTTTCTTGGGGATGGCAAACGTTGCCTCTTGTCCGTCAAGATTTATTTCCTGCTCGACTCCAAAAAAAGACCCCCAAAATCCTGGTTTGATTACTGTAGGCTCTCCGTTAATAAAGAGATTGGGCTTTTTCTGAATAATCTGATAAGAAAAATCGTACTGCTTTCCGTTGATAACACTTTGCCACTCGTTTTGGTTTTCCATTTTTCCTCCAAAAAGAAACTGTTGGTTCTTGCATATTAATCTGTAAATTGGTGTTAAGCCCACACTGCGCATAATTATAACCAACTTAACCTCATAAGGGAACGTCAAATGTGTTCCCCTGTGCCCCCACCCCCACCCTCGCCCCCAACCCCAACCCCTCCGCCGCCCCCCACCCTCATCCCCCAACCCCAACCCCAACCCCACCCCTCCGCCGCTGCCCCCCACCCTCATCCCCCTCCATCTTTTGCCTCGTGGCACAAAAGAGGCAGTTCGTGTGACAAAAGCAGCCAAATGTACGATTTTCAGCCAATAATTGAGGTAAAATGAGCACGCACGGGCATATTCAGGTGAAAAATCGTACATTTGGCTGCTTTTGTCACACGAACTGTTAGGATCATACCGTGGACCTACTTCTCTCCCATAAATCTGCACTTGAGTACTGGCGTCTTTATGGCATGGCGCAAGTAGACCCAAAGCATCGCCAGCGCAGAACAACTTCGCCTGCGCGGCCTCCTGCAGCTTGCGAACTCAAAAGGATGGAAGCGCGAGGACTTTTGTTTCCACTTGAGATCATGGTTGGGACGCAGGTAGCGAGAAGAGCGACTCGACTGGCGTGCTATCACGTATCGCAGCGCCCTTTGCCGGAGAGGTGTATCGTAGATGTTGGCGAAGGGCTCAATGTGGTTTCGCCTGAGTACTGCTTGTTTCAACTGGCAAAAAAGCTACCGTTTGCAAGGATTGTGCAGCTGGGACTTGAGCTTTGTGGAGGCTACACCTTGGCGGCACATAAGACGGGCTTCAAAGATCCTGATGATGCAAAGAGGGGCTTTGTGAGCCGCCCGCCGCTGACCAGCAAGGAGAAGCTTGTGTCGGTTCTTGCGCGCTCGGCGGGAGACTTCGATCAAAAGCGTCTTACCAGCGCTTTGCGTTACATAGAGAATGGTTCAAACTCCCCGAGGGAGACCATCTTGTATCTTCTGCTGGTTTTACCCTA
>Ga0123353_10001584_pt1 | contig 27977 bp, 25 predicted proteins | sample TergutLab28metaG_3_FD_92763 | JGI IMG/M metagenome (GOLD analysis project Ga0123353, IMG submission 92763) | Labiotermes labralis P3 segment gut microbial communities from Petit-Saut dam, French Guiana - Lab288 P3 | ecosystem: Host-associated > Arthropoda: Insects > Digestive system > Gut ...
GACCACCACTTTGTTGTAGCGCAGGTTCTCCAAATCTTCTTCGATGTTGAGGGCGGCCTGAAGCAGGTTAAATTCTTCGTTTTCATAGACAATCTTCTTGGTCATTCCAAAGGTGTTCAGAGGCTTCCCACGCAGGCTGAATACAGCCTGACAGTTTGCATTGCGGCTTGTGGTAATGGAACCGCTTGCCGAATCCCCCTCAGTGATAAAAATCATCGTTTCGGTGGCCAATTCGTGCTTGTCGTTGTAGTGTATGCGACAATCGCGCAGCTTCTTGTTGTGCAAATTGGCCTTTTTGGCCCTTTCACGCGCCAACCTTTGGATTCCGGAGATTGCCTTACGGTCCCTTTCCGAATCGAGAATCTTTTTGAGTAAGGCGTCTGCTGTTGCCTGATTTTTATGTAGATAGTTGTCTAAATGCTCTTTAAGAAAGTCGATGATAAAATTGCGGACAGAGGGGCCGTCGGGACCCATCTCTTTGGAACCCAATTTGGTCTTGGTTTGCGACTCAAAGACGGGATCCTGTACGCGAATACTTACGGCGGCCACAATGGACTGGCGCACATCGGAGGGGTCAAAATCGCGTTTGAGGAACTCCTTGATGGTTTTGGAGACCGCTTCACGGAAAGCGGAGAGGTGGGTACCGCCCTGCGTGGTATTTTGACCGTTCACAAACGAATAGACACTCTCGCCGTAGCCGTTGCCGTGTGTCAGCGCCACTTCAATATCTCCTCCCTTGAGGTAGATGGGCGGATAGAGCGGCTCATCGCTCAGGTTTTCGTTCAACAAGTCTAAGAGGCCGTTTTTGGAGACATATTCTACGCCATTCAAAGAGATGCGCAGACCGGCATTGAGGTAGCTGTAGTTCTTGAGCATCTGCTCAATAAATTCGGGATTGAATTCGTATGAGCCAAAGATTTCTGTGTCAGGGACAAAATGTACCAACGTGCCGTTCTTATGGTCGCAACGTTCAGGCTGCTCCCTAAGAAAGAGGCCCCGCTCAAAAAAGGCAGACCTGCTCTCGCCATCCCTGAACGATTGAATCAGAAATGAGGAGGAGAGGGCATTCACCGCTTTTAGACCAACTCCGTTTAAACCGACCGACTTCTTAAACGCCTTGCTGTCGTATTTGGCGCCGGTGTTCATGGTGCCGGCGGCGTCAATCAACTTTCCCAAAGGAACGCCTCGCCCAAAGTCGCGCACGGTGATGGCGCCCTCTTCAAGGGTGATTTGAATGACCTTGCCGTAGCCCATGGCAAACTCGTCAATCGAGTTGTCAATCACTTCTTTGATAAGGACATAAATACCATCGTCCGGCGCCGAACCATCTCCCAGCTTGCCGATGTACATACCGGGGCGTTTGCGGATGTGGGTGTGCCATTCAAGGGTTTGGAAATCTTTTTCGGTGTATGTTTCGGAAGCAGTCAAAAGTTTTAGAGTCTTATAGTTTTACATATTTAAGTTCGCGCCCGGTTCAGCAAATCATCCAATCGGCCTTAGACGTTTATATCATCCATACGTCCGATAAAGAGGATGGCGCCGGTGCTTTGCTCTCTGATGAGGTAGAGGAAGGGGCGGTTGGCATAGAACTGAGTAGGGGATGAAGGGATGGATGTAGCAATCACTTCAATAGCAGTAACGGCAGCCGCTTCGGTACCCTCCTCATTCACTTCCACAAACGTCTTGTGTTTGATATTAGAGACATATAGTCGTGGGTCGTCTTGAATGCCGTTTAAATTGCCTCCCGGGCAAAAAATTAGTTTCATTCCCAGATTGTCAACCGGTTCATTCAGTTTTACTTCATACTCCTGTTTGAAACGAGGAAACTTTACACGCACCTCTTGCACTTCACGCACCAACAGATTGTGGCTTATGGCATTCCACGTATCGTTGTCAAGATAATGTACGAGGTCGTCCACCGTTTTGTCTTGAGCCGGCAATAGAACCACCATGCTAAATGCTCCGTTTCCGTAGGGCATCTCAATAGATTGGAGGGTTTCATTAGCAAAGTAGGGAAATGTGGAGGTTTGATTCATCATGGATACATTTTGACGGTCGCCGTTTTCTTTGGTAAAAGGCTCGGTTGTGGTCTTCGCTTTATCAAACTTAGACTCCCATACACTTTTGAAATAGACGGCATTAATCAGGTACATTACGGCATTTTGCGGGATTTCTTGAAGAATGGTTGTGATTTTATCGTTGGTTTTGTTTGCACACCAATTGTTGATGGCGTCCAAGGTGGAGCGCAACTTAAAATCGAGGCTTTGAACTTCGGCATCGTAGTAATTTTTGTTGATGTCGATAAAAGATTGCTTCACCGGATAGGTGATTTCACTCCAAATTGAATTGGCAATGGAGAGGGCGGTAAGGGGGTCAACGTTCATCAACTCCTTCGACATGGTTTGGTAGTACTCATTGATTTCGGCATCGGTGAAGTTTGTCACATTCAACGCGGCGGCCATTTCGGCGCGTGCATCAGGGGAGGTTCCATTGTACAACATCCCCAGCGCCATGGTCACGCTCAGAGGAGAGATAAAGGCGTTGGTTTTATCCTTTTCTGAAGAGGTCACTTCCCGAAAAAGATTGAAAGCAAAGACGTTGTCGCTATATACTTTTTCACCTTGTTTGGTGGTCAAAACAATTGGTTTTGCCGGATCGGGCTTTTCAATGGGAAGAGTCACTCCACGCTCGGCCACTTTAGGCTCGGGGTCAACTTCCGGATCAGACGGGAGTCTCTTGTCGCAGGAAACGTATCCAAAGGAGGAGATTGATGCAATAAAAAGGAGGGCGTAAAATTTTTTCATCTGTGTATTGTTTTTTAAAAATTATCTTCGTTGGCGGGGTGGCGTTGGTTCTCCATACAAACCTTCACGTGAGAGGAGTTTGTCTTGCATGGCAAGGTTGTAGAGCACAATGGCCATCACTACGGAGGTGTGTTCCATATATTCGGGAATACTCATGTTGTAACTGTCTCTTTCGGTGTGCCATATTTCGCCGTAGTTGAAGTCGTACCCCTTGGGGTCGGCAGTTCCGAAACTGATGGTGGGCACTCCGTTCATGGCGAAGTAGGCGTGGTCTGATCCGCCCGGAGAGGTTGGGCGCGGTTGCGGGGCGTCTGATCGTTTGTTCAGGGCGAAGGGAAAGTCGGGGTTGATTTCGTTGAGCCTTTCAGTAGCCTTTTCAAAATCTCGGTACATGGCGGGTGGTACGGTGAGGGAGTTGGCCACAGTGGGGCCGCCGTCTCGGTTGAAGTAGTTCGAAATGTTGGGCCACTTCTCGCTATTTTGTTCTACCCAATATTTTGACCCCAACAACCCAAACTCTTCTCCGGCCCAAAGGCAGAAGAGAATAGTCCTCCTTGGCTTTCCGCCTGCAGCCATAATCAATCGGGCTGCTTCGAGGTTGGGCGCTACGCCTGTCCCGCAATCGACTCCGCCGGTGGCTACGTCAAAGGAGTCCAAATGGCCTCCGGATGCCACATATTCGTCGGGAAATTCGGTGCCCCGAATGATTCCTATCACGTTGTGGTATTTTACAGGCCCCGGTCGAAAGTGGTTGCGAATATCAAATTCCAATAGAAAGTGACGGCGTTCTTTCACTTTTTGGGCGATAACCTTATACTGATTTTCATCTAACTTGATGTCGGGGCAGGGAGGCAGGTTGGAAAAGAAATCCAAATCTTTCATACAGGCACGATTGTATAAAACCCTGATGGGTACCGTACTCGATTGAATTGTTCCCAGAATGCCCGCTTCTATCATCTCTTTGTAGAAAAGGGCAGGCGCATCCACGAACTCTTTTTGAGGTATGGGAGGATTATTGCGGTTTGTGCGGTTGATGCGGTTGATGGAGTCGTTGTAACGGCCAATGGCTTCGTTTTGTTCAATAACTCGGTTTCTGCGCTCTTGGGATGCGGGAGAGAGGTCGATAGCCCAGCCGTCGTTAGTGCCTGAAATGAGCACCCATGCTCCGTTAAGCTTGCCTTTCATTGCTTCGAACTGACGCCTTGTCTTAGGCTCGGCAACGACATGACCCCGTTGAACACCCTTAGTGCCTGCAGTATAGGAAGGAGTGGCAAAGTGGAGCGTCATGCCGTCATCATCCATCATCTTCCCAAACCAAGGGCCTCGGTTAAACCCCACCGGAAGTTCGCCCACCTCCTGTACTTCTACCTCCATGCCCCACTGCCGAAAGAGGGTGGCCGCCCAAAGGGTGGCGCTGTGGTAGGCATCGGAGCCAATGGGGCGCCCCCCAATCCGGTTGGTCAGCACATCCAAATGTTCCATAGTCCGGTTGTCGGTTTTGGCCATTTCAATGATGTGGTCAACCACTTTGTCGTTTTGCGCAAATGCCCCGAAGGGTGACTGCCACAACAAGATGACTGTTGCTAAGAGGTGAAAGAGTTTCTTCATTATCATTGTGCTCTGTTTTATCTTTGCATATTTAATACTCTTTTTTACACTACACTTTGAACTTCTGCATCATCAACTCCATAATCTTGATGGAAGCGAGTGATACTGAGGTGCCCGGTCCAAAAATAGCCATAGCGCCGGCGTCGAAGAGCGCCTGATAGTCCTGAGCGGGGATTACGCCGCCCACAATCACCATTATATCGGGACGACCTAACCGTTGAAGCTCCTCAACGATTTGGGGAACTAACGTTTTGTGGCCTGCTGCTAAGGAGGAGACGCCCACAATGTGTACATCGTTCTCGACTGCTTGCTTGGCCGCCTCGGCGGGGGTTTGGAAGAGGGGTCCCATATCCACATCAAACCCAACGTCTGCGTAGCCGGTTGCCACCACTTTGGCGCCGCGGTCGTGGCCATCCTGCCCCAATTTGGCAATCATGATGCGGGGCTGACGTCCCTCTTTTTTGGCAAACTCTGCCACAAGCTCTTTGGCGCGGGAAAAGTGGCCATCGTTCTTTACTTCTGAAGAATAGACTCCTGTGTTCATACGGATTACTGCTTTATAACGTCCAACTACTTTTTCGCAGGCATCTGAAATTTCGCCTAAGGTGGCGCGGTTTTGGGCGGCGGAAACGGCCAATTCCAAGAGGTTCCCGCTCTTGGTCTCCACCGCTTGGGTGATGGCGGCGAGGCACTCCTGCACTTTGGCTTCGTTACGGTTGGCACGCAATTCGTTGAGGCGCGCGACCTGCGATTCGCGCACTTTGGTGTTGTCCACGTCAAGGATTTCGATAGGTTCCTCTTTCTCGAGGCGATATTTGTTGATGCCCACAATGGTATCGATGCCTGAATCGATCCGCGCCTGTTTGCGGGCGGCGGCCTCTTCGATGCGCAGTTTGGGAATACCGGTCTCAATAGCCTTGGCCATACCGCCTAACTTTTCAATCTCCTGAATGTGTTCCCAAGCGCGGTGGGCAATCTCGTGGGTGAGCGATTCAATGTAGTAGGAGCCTGCCCAAGGGTCAACCGAGCGACAAATCTGTGTTTCGGATTGGATATAGATTTGGGTGTTTCGGGCAATGCGTGCCGAGAAGTCGGTCGGGAGGGCAATTGCCTCGTCTAAAGCATTGGTATGCAGCGATTGGGTGTGCCCTAAAGCAGCAGCCATAGCCTCAATACAGGTACGCGCCACGTTGTTGTAGGGATCCTGTTCGGTAAGCGACCACCCCGAAGTCTGGCTGTGGGTGCGCAGAGAGAGCGATTTGGGGTTCTTGGGGTTGAACTGTTGCACCAATTTTGCCCAGAGCATCCGTGCGGCACGCATCTTGGCAATCTCCATATAGTGGTTCATGCCAATCCCCCAAAAAAAGGAGAGGCGGGGGGCGAACTCATCTATGCTCATGCCGGCGGCAATTCCGGTGCGGAGGTATTCCAATCCATCGGCTAAGGTGTAGGCCATCTCAATGTCGCAGGTGGCGCCCGCCTCCTGAATATGGTAGCCTGAAATGGAGATGGAGTTGAACTTGGGCATATTCTTGGCGGAGTAGGAAAAGATATCGCCAATGATGCGCATCGAAAATTCGGGGGGATAGATATAGGTGTTCCGCACCATGAACTCTTTGAGGATGTCGTTCTGAATGGTTCCGGTAAGCTCTTCGAGTGTGGCCCCTTGCTCCAATCCGGCCACGATGTAGAAAGCGAGGATGGGGAGCACGGCGCCGTTCATCGTCATGGAGACAGACATTTTGTTGAGGGGAATCTGGTCAAAGAGCACCTTCATATCCTCTACACTGCATATACTTACACCCGCTTTGCCTACATCGCCCACCACGCGGGGGTGGTCGGCGTCGTAGCCGCGGTGGGTGGCCAAATCAAAGGCTACGGAAAGCCCTTTTTGACCGGAGGCTAAGTTGCGGCGATAGAAAGCATTCGACTCTTCTGCGGTAGAGAAGCCGGCGTATTGGCGAATCGTCCATGGACTCATGACGTACATGGTGCTGTAGGGACCGCGAAGATAGGGGGGGATACCGGCAGCGTAGTCGAGGTGTTCCATACCCTCAAGGTCCTCTTTGGTATAGACATTTTTTATGGCAATCTGTTCGGAGGTGATCCACGGAGGGATTGTATTGCTTGGTGGGGTTGCATTGGACGGACTGCTTCCTCCTAAGGTATAGGTTGTTTTTGAAAAATCGGGCCTCATTTTATAGTTTATTTGTTTAATAGTTTGATTTATATCCCTAATTCAATCCGGTATTGCCTGAGTGTCTCCAATACGTTTGATTTGACGCTGATGAAGTGGGTAATGCCTTGGGCTTCGAGTTCGGGTTTGCACTCAGGCTCTCCTGCCACCACAACAATGCACTTTCTTTCCATGGATTGAAGTTCCGGATGCGTGGTACAACCCAATAGTTTAGCAATTTGGGGTACGGCTGCCTGATATTCGTCGTCGGCTGAGCACGCCACAACAATGTCGGCTTGAACAGCTTGTGCCGCCTCTATGCCCTCTTCAATGGTGGCAAATCGGTTGTTGTCTATCACTTCAAATCCTGCTACGGCAAAGAAGTTGCAGGCAAACTGAGCGCGGGCGCGACACATAGTCAAATTGCCAAAGGTAAGCATAAAGGCCTTTGGCCTCTTTCCGCTCTTTTCGATGGCAAAGCGCAGTTGTTCAAAAGATTGTGCGCCACGATAGGGGGTGAGAGGCTCAACTGTTTTGTGCGATTGGAGCGTTTCGTGAGTTTTGTACGTTTCGTGAATTTCGTGTGTTTCGAGGGCTTGGTACGATTGGTGCGCTTGGGGGTGGGTTACCGTCTCCTGCGTTACGGCGAGGTCGGCTTTTTCGTTGAAGTTGGGGTATTGGTTGGTTCCCAGCAGGGTGTCGCGACGGGTGGCGATGTTCTTATCGCGCTTTTGGGCAGTGGCTTTTACCTGTTCCTGAATAAATCCCTCTTGGTAAGCGGCAAGGTATCCCCCCTTTTCTTCCACCTCTGTAAAGAGCTTCCACGCCTCATCGGCAATCGATTGGGTTAGTTTTTCAATATAGTAGGAGCCGGCTGACGGATCAACCACCTTGTCGAAGTATGCCTCCTCTTTGAGGATGATTTGGGTGTTGCGGGCAATCCGGTTGCTAAATTCCCCCGGAGTGCGAAAGGCGTAGTCAAAGGGGAGTACCTCCAATGAATCCACCCCTGCAATGGAGGCGCTCATCGCCTCGGTGGTGCCGCGAAGCATATTTACGTAGGGGTCATACACGGTTTGATTCCACGGGGAAGTCACTGCGTGTACTTTCATCTTCATGCTGCCCTCCTGAGTCGCTCCGTATTCCTGAACAATGTGCGCCCACAACAGACGTCCGGCGCGAAACTTGGCAATCTCCATAAAATAGTTGGCGCCCACAGCAAAGGTAAACTTGATGCGGCCGGCGGCTTCATCGGGGGAGGTGCCTTGCTCAATCAATCTGTTCAGGGATTCGCTCCCCATTGCCAAACCAAAGCCTAACTCCTGCACAATACCGGAGCCGGCTGCATGAATGGCATACCCCTCCACCCCCACAACACGTATATTGGGAAACGATTGCACCGTATCAACGCACTCTTTGGGGCAACTGAGCGGATCTACATCGAATGAGGCGTGCACAAGTTGGGGATGAACGCCTTGTTTTTGAATATAAGCCGTAAAACTGTTGATGTAACTGAGCGCAGTGGTGCAGCGGCACCCTTCAAAGTTAACTTCAACCCTTTCCAAATCGATACCTTTTAATAAAGCGGTCATGCCGTCCTCGCTGCAAGCCTTGGCGCCGTCGATGCAGAATCCCACCGATTCCACCCCTTTTGCTATTCCGTCCAACGCCTGCCGGTTGGCCTCTTCAAAGTCCTGATGAGCGCAATATCCCTGACGTACCAACCATTTGTTGTCCTCTTTAGTTCCACGTATAAAGGGAAAGCATCCGGGCGTGCCGTCCAAATGTTTGACCTCTTGGAGATGCTCCATACGGTAATAGGGGTGAACGGAGACTCCTTCATCTGTTTTCCACATCAACTTTTTGTTGTAATCGGCTCCTTTCAGGTCTTTTTCGATGACCGTTTCCCATTGTTGGGTAGAAGCCGGAGGAAATTCGGAAAGTAGTTTTTCTGTCATATATTTATTATTAGGTAATTAGAAAATTTAGACCAATGGAATTATGAAACCACAAAGTTAGGAAAAAATATTGTCTAACAGTTCGTCCGATGCCAAATGAGGCAGCGTTACTTTGAGGTTCGGGGTGCGTTCCATCTCACGCTCAATGGCAAAGCGGGCGCCGCTGTTGCGTGCCCAAGCGCGGCGGGCTATGCCATTGTTGACATCCCAGTGCAACATTTGGCGGATGCGGCGGTCAGCATCTTCGGAGCCATCTATCAACATACCAAAGCCGCCATTGATCACTTCGCCCCAGCCTACGCCACCGCCGTTGTGCAGTGAAACCCATGTTGCGCCGCGGAAAGCGTCTCCAATGACGTTGTGAACCGCCATATCGGCGCAGAAGCGGGATCCGTCATAGATATTGGAGGTCTCACGGTAGGGCGAGTCGGTACCCGAAACGTCGTGGTGGTCGCGTCCCAGAACTACAGGGGCGGAGATACCTCCTTCGCGGATGGCGCGGTTCATGGCCAATGCAATTTGGGTTCGCCCTTGGGAGTCGGCGTAGAGAATGCGTGCTTGAGAGCCTACCACCATCTTATTTTTTCCCGCTTCCCGTATCCAGAGTATGTTGTCCTCCATTTGCGGAACAACCTCCTGTGGGGCGGTAGCCATGAGTGACTCCATCACTTCCAACGCAATGTCATCGGTGGTTTGCAAATCTTCGGGCAGGGAGGAGGTGCACACCCAGCGGAAAGGCCCAAATCCGTAATCGAAGAAGAGAGGCCCCATAATATCTTGTACATAAGATGCGTATATAAATTCTCCCGAAGGTAACGTCACCTCTGCACCGGCGCGGCTCGATTCCAGCAGAAAAGCGTTGCCATAGTCAAAGAAGTACATACCGTTGGCGGCGAGTTTGTTGATGGCAGCCACGTGGCGGCGGAGCGACTCCTGTACGGCGGCTTTAAACGCCTCCGGTTCATCGGCCATCATGCGGTTGGACTCCTCAAAGGTGTAGCCAACCGGATAGTATCCACCTGCCCATGGGTTGTGCAGAGAGGTTTGGTCAGAGCCCAGATCGACCTCTATCTCCTCCTCTGCCAAGCGCTCCCACAGCGCTACGACATTTCCCTGATAGGCCAACGAGACGCTCTCTCCTTGTGCTGTGGCCTCTTTAATCCGCTCAATGAGTAAACTTAGAGAGGTATAAACTTCATCCACCCAGCCTTGTGCGTGGCGTACTTCCACCGCTTTGGGATTGACTTCGGCAATTACACCCACTAAACCGGCAATCACGGCCGCTTTGGGTTGGGCGCCGGACATTCCGCCAAGGCCTGCCGAGACAAAGAGTTTCGACTTGCTGGGGGGCGCGGCGCTGCCGCACGCTTTTGAGCGTGTGGCAGCAGCGGAGCAGCGCACGTGGCACGCGCACCGCCGCGCTGCGTTCAGCAACGTAATCGTAGTGCCATGCACAATTCCCTGTGGCCCAATGTACATAAACGAGCCGGCCGTCATCTGCCCATACTGCGATACCCCCAATACATTCATCCGCTCCCAATCGTCCTGAGAAGAGTAGTTGGGAATCACCATCCCATTGGTCACCACCACCCGTGGCGCCTCTTTGTGCGAGGGAAAAAGCCCCAGCGGATGTCCCGAATAGAGCACAAGGGTTTGCTCGTCGGTCATCTCCGAGAGGTACTTCATGGTGAGGCGGTATTGCGCCCAATTTTGGAACACGGCGCCGTTGCCCCCGTATGTAATCAATTCGTGCGGATGCTGTGCCACTGCATTGTCCAAGTTGTTGCTCAACATAAGCATAATGGCGGCAGCCTGCAAAGAGTTGTGCGGATAGTCGTAGATGGTGCGGGCATAAATGGGGTAGGAGGGACGGTACCGGTACATATAGATGCGCCCATACTGCTTTAACTCCTGTGCAAATTCAGGTGCAAGCGTTGGGTGTAGATGTTCGGGAAAATAGCGTAACGCATTCTTTAGGGCTAACTTTTTTTCCTCACGGGTGAGGATATCTTTTCTTCGTGGGGCATGGTTAATATTTGGGTCATATTCAGGAATTTGTGGGAGTTCTTCGGGGATTCCCTGCCTGATGTCAGCCCAGATTTCTTCTCTGTTCATAGGGTAACTGTTTAAAAAATTTTGTGCAAAGGTAAAAATAATATACTTTTGCGGCCTGAAAAAAAAGGAGGTGTTAGCTGTATGATTATAGTACCCATTAAAGAGGGCGAAAATATTGAAAGGGCCCTAAAGAAATTTAAACGGAAATTCGAGAAGACCGGAATTGTTCGCGAGTTGCGCTCGCGTCAGGCGTTCACAAAAAAATCGGTCGTCAATCGCGATGTGAAGATGCGTGCGATTTACCGTCAACAGCTTCAACTTAAAGAAGAGTAGTTTTAAGTTTGTAATTATATGAAAAAGGGGCTGAAATAGCCCCTTTTTTGCTATCTTGCGGCCAAAAATATACACCATGTCAAACCTGCACCTCTTTATCCACTATATTTCGGAGCAAAAGCGTTATGCAACAAGAACTTCTGAGATCTATCAAGAGGCGTTGGAAGCATTTTTCCATTTTGCCGAATATCCCTGCGACGGGGCAGGCTCCGAAACGGCCACGCCTCCAATCGTGCGCGGTTATGTGGCCTGTATGATGGATCAGGGACGTTCTCCGAGTACCGTGAAGTTGCACCTCTCTGCCATCAGCAGTTACTATCGCTTCCTCATCAAACAAGGTTTGTGCAGCACCAATCCGGCTGCGCTCCTGACTCGACCCAAGTCAGAGCGCTCCATCCCTGATTTTTACGATCGGGAGGCAATAAATCATGTCCTTGATATTCAAATTGATGATGGCGATTTTTGGCAAGTACAGGCACATGTTGTGTTGCACACGCTCTATGCCACCGGCATTCGACGGGCCGAGTTGGCCGGTTTGCGGTTGATGGACGTTGATTTCAAACGCAATTTGATTCGGGTGCACGGAAAAGGAAATAAGAGGCGAGAGGTGCCCATTACAAAAGCGCTGGCAGATGAATTGCATACATTTATTGCGGTAAGGGGGGAGCAATTTTCGCATGAGAAAGAGGATATGGTTGCGCCGCTGTTTGTTACACAAAAAGGGAACAAGTTGCCGTTGAGTTATGTAAACAAGATGGTTCACGCCTCTTTGGCGGGCGAGGAGGGGATTCCCGGGCGCAAGACGCCCCATCGACTGCGTCATTCATTAGCCACCCATCTCCTTAATAATGGAGCAGATATCTATAGCATTAAAGAGGTGCTCGGGCACAGTTCCCTTGCCGCCACCCAAATTTATACCCATAGCGACTTTAAAACCCTGCAAAAAGTGTATAAACAATTTCATCCTCGCGCAGAATAAAATAAAAGGTGTAATTGATTAAGAACAACAGAAATCAAAATATGATGAAAAAGGACGATATCAGAAAACTTGAAAAACTTGTAGCCGACTTTCAGCTGTCAACATACGGACAGATAGACATGAAAAAATATACTTACTATGCGATTACATACCATTCAACTGCTATTGAGGGGAGTACGCTTACAGAGGGACAGGTTTATGATTTATTAGACCAGGACATACCTGCCAAAAATAAACCATTTTCTGAACAGCAAATGGTTATAGACCATCAAAAAGCGCTTGTACATACCCTCCATGTTGCAAAGGAAAAACAGCCGATTACAGAGAAGTTTTTAAAGGAACTTGGCGGCATGGTTGTGAGGAACACAGGAAGCGTTTACAATACGGCGCTGGGAACTTTTGACAGCACACAGGGGGATTATCGACTTGTGAATGTTTACGCCGGAGCACGATATTTCCCCGACTATAAAAAAGTGCCCGCGCTAATGAAAAACTTGGTAAGAGATTTGAATGAAAAATATGTTGGAGCTAAAACGTTTGACGAAAAGTGTGAACTTGCTTTTTATGCTCATTTCCATTTTGTAAGCATCCACCCATTTGCAGACGGCAATGGCAGAACCTCCCGCCTGCTTATGAATTACCTCTTGGCTTGCTTTGATTTGCCAATGTTCTATGTTTTTAAGAGCAACCGTATTTCATATATTCAGGCATTGGAAAGGTCGCGTACTACCGAAAATTTACTGCCATTTTACAACTTCATGTTCAGGCAGTATAAAAAGTTTATTTCAAGTCAAAAAGTGTAAGGCGTCCCCGGCTTTGAGAAAAATTTGGTGTATTAAAAAAATCACTATCTTTGGGACATTAATTAAATATTGCATCATCATGGACATTAGAATTACTTCAGTAAAATTTGACGCCGACAAAAAGTTGATTGATTTTATCAACAACAAAGTATCTAAGTTAGCCAAGTTTTTTGACGCCATTATTGCAGTGGACGTCACATTGAATCTTTTACCCAACCATCAAAATAAAAAAGTTACCATGCGTGCTGAAATCCCGGGTAATGACATTGTGGTGGAGCGAAACTGCGAAACTTTTGAAGAGTCGGTTTTGTTGTGTATAGATATATTAAAGGAGCAGTTGGTTAAGACCAAGGAGAAGATGAGGAAAAAGTAAACAGCCGGATTGATAAGGATATTTATTTTTCGCAGATATCTTTAAGCATTTCCTCTTCCGCCTTGCAGCCAATAAGACGGGATTCAATGGCTTCGCGCTCAAAATCAGCTATATAATCGCCGAATACGTGGGCGAGGGAGATCAATCCATTGGAGTCGGTATCGTAGTAGAGTTGCAGGTTTCCGGAGGCGGTTTTGAACTCCATTTGGTGGGTGAATTGCGGCTCGTCTCCCCAGTTCCATTCATTTGTGCGGTATTTTGAGGCAGCTAACTGTTCAATGGCAGAGAGGTCATCCGGTGTGTAGGCGTAGGGGCGCATTTCGGGGAATGTTGTGCGCATATAATCGGCTAAATAGTCCATAAAGCGCTCTACAGGAGGAGGGTCTGTTAAGTGGTTGCCGATGTTGCTCACGGGAGAGACGGTAGAGGGAACGGCGTTTTTGGAAAACTTGCTGCGGGGTCCTTTGAGCGCTTCGCCCAAGTTGAAGAGGGCGGCGGAGTAGAGGAGCGTCCCATGCAGCAACACGCGCCCGTGCAGTTGGCATTGGGCGGTGCCCGAAAACTTTTTCCCATCAATGAGCAAGTCGTTTCTGCCTGAAAGATACGCCTCTACGCCAATATGGTTCAGGGCGGAAAGGATGGGTTGGGTGCAGCGCCTAAACGTTCCGGTGCTCTCTTCGCCATGGGTTTTTGGCTCCATAAAGCTGTAGTTGATGTTTCCAAGGTCGTGAAATACGGCGCCTCCTCCACTTAGTCGGCGGATGACCGGAATATGGTGTTGCCTTACGTAGGGCACGTTCACTTCAGCCCAAGTGTTTTGATGGCGACCCACTATAATGGAGGGAGCATTGCGCCACAATCGGAAGACCGAGTCGGTAAAATGGGAGAGCAAAACCTCTTCGGCGGCTAAGTTCCAGTCGGGGCAGGTGGATTGGTGGTCGAGAATAAGGAGCATATATAGGTGTAGAGTTTAAAGATGATCCATCCGAAAAGCACCCCAAGCAGGGCACCGCAAACCACATCTAAGGGGTAGTGCTTGCCCACGTAAATGCGGCTGTAACCAATGAATGAGACGAGGAGAAAGAGGCCCCATTTTATCCATTTACTTCTTAAAATCAGACTACTGAGTGTTGCTAACCCGAAGAGATTGGCGGCATGACTTGAAACAAAACCGTAGAGTCCTCCGCGATTTTCAAGCAAATGAACCATACCCGTTAGCGAGGGTTCATGCGAGGGCCTGAGTCGGCAGAAGAGATCTTTGAAGAGCAATACCGATGTGCGGTCGGTGAACAAAAAGCAGAGGAGGACGACACCGATGGCTGTGAGGGCTTGCTTTAGGGAGAGGTTACGAAAAAAGAGCGCAAGGAGTACAGTATATAGAGGTATCAAGGTGTAGGATGCAGAAGCGCCTTTCATGATTGGGTCTAACCATGGGGTATGGGCACCGTTAATCAACAGAAAAAGCGTGCGGTCTAATTGGAGCAACTTCTCAAACATCCTGATTCAATATTTTCCAAAGGAGATCCTTTAAGGTGTTGATTCCTTTGCCGGTAATGGAGGAGATAAAGAGATGGGGCACTTCCTGAGGAAGCATCGGCTTCATCTGCTCCTCCAACTCTGCGTCCAACATATCTGATTTAGAGATGGCCAACAGGCGCGTCTTATAAAGGAGTTCGGGGTTATACTGAGCCAATTCGTTGACCAATACGCGGTATTCTGCGGCAGGGTCGGGGCTTTCTGCCGAGATCAAAAAGAGAAGCATTGAGTTGCGCTCGATATGACGCAAAAATCTAAGTCCCAATCCTTTTCCCTCGTGCGCTCCCTCAATAATGCCCGGAATATCGGCCATGACAAACGACATACCGTCCCGAACCGATACAATTCCCAAATTAGGCTCAAGTGTGGTAAAGGCGTAATCCCCGATTTTGGGACGTGCAGCCGATACGACGCTGAGTAACGTTGACTTGCCGGCGTTGGGGAAGCCAACCAAACCAACGTCTGCCAACAGCTTCAGTTCGAGGATGAACCAACCCTCCACGCCCGCCTCTCCGGGTTGGGCAAAACGTGGCGTCTGCATGGTGGCGCTCTTGAAAAAGGCGTTTCCCATGCCTCCCCGCCCCCCTTTGCACAAAATCTGCTCCTCACCCTCCTGCGTAACCTCAAAAAGGAGTTCGTTTGTTTCAGCGTCACGAACGACTGTGCCAAGAGGTACATCCACAATGATGTCTGCGCCATCGGCTCCGGTGCGGAGGCTACCGCTGCCAGAAATTCCGTGCGGTGCGTGAATATGTTTGCGGTATCTGAGGTGAATCAGCGTCCAGTATTGACCATTACCCTTTAAGATAACGTGCCCTCCTCGTCCCCCATTTCCTCCGTCAGGGCCTCCTTTGGGAACGAACTTTTCGCGGTGCAGGTGCACAGAGCCGCCTCCTCCGTTTCCTGAGGCGCAGAAGATTCGGACGTAATCAACGAAGTTGCTCAAGAGTTTAAATATTTTAAGGCTATAGAATGAATAGACTATCTATAAGGGAACGCACTGCCTGGTTAACTTCTTCGATATCGGGTGCTCCGTCCACGATTCGGCACTTATTTTGGGCGGTGTAGTAGTCGAGAAGCGGCTTTGTCTTCCGGTGGTAGGTGGAGATGCGGGTGGCAATCACTTCGTCATTGGCATCGTCCGGACGCCCCTCGATTTCTGCCCTTTTGCACATTCTTTCGTGGATTAGAGCATCAGGTAAATCCAAGGCAATCATTATGTTAATCTGTTCGCCACGAGCGGCAAGCACTTCATCTAATTTGGCTGCCTGCTCAATGGTGCGGGGGAAACCGTCATAGACGAAGCCTCTGGCATTGGGATTGGTCCCAATGTGGTGGGTAATCATGTCAATCACCACCTGATCGGGGACTAAAAGACCTTGATTGACCCAATGTGCCGCCTCCTTGCCCAATTCTGTTTGCTCTTTAAGGTGACTGCGCAACATATCTCCGGTGGAGAGATGTACTAAGTTGTAGGTGGAGATTAAGAGTTTGGATTGGGTGCCTTTGCCAGCGCCCGGAGGGCCGAATAAAATGAGGTGTAGCATTTCAGTTGTAATATTTGATAGTATAAATGTTTTGTTGCTGGGAATCGGGACTAAATGATGGACTGAGCGCCAGATGGGGCTGTGGGGTCTATTGCGTTGATGTCGGGAAACCGGACTATGTGGTGGACGGAGCGCCCGATGAGGCTGTGGGGTCTATCACGTAGATGTCGGGGAACTGTCGTCCTAAAGAGTTGTAGTCGAGGCCATATCCCACAATAAAGGCGTTGGGAATCTTTAGGGCTACATAGTCTAAGGGAAGGGATTGTTTGTACTGTTCGGGCTTTAACAGCAGGGTGCAAATTTTAATCTGCTTGGGATGGTACGCTTTGAGCATCTCCACCAATTTTATAATGGTTACACCGCTATCCACAATATCTTCCACAATCACTACGGTACGTCCCTCTACGTTGCAATTGAGGCCAATTATCTCCTCAACCTTTCCGGTGGATTGGGTGCCGCTGTAGGAAGCCACCTTCACAAAAGAGAGTTCAAGGTCAAACTCCAACTTGCGAATCAGGTCGGCTGTGAACATGAAAGAGCCATTCAGAACGCTCAAAAGGAGGGGCCGTGGCTCATCTCTCAACTCCCTATTCATCTGTTCAGCCAATGTGTCAATAGCCTTGTGTATTTGATTTGCAGGGATATAGTGTTTAAAATGTTTGTCGTGCAGGTGAATTGTATTCATAGAAATCAATTTTTGAGTGTAGCGCAAAAGTAACGATAAATTTTAAAAATCGGTTCAAAAAATTTATAATTCAGTAAATCCAATCGAAAAAGGGCAAAATTTCGACTTTGGCAGGTAGTTGATGTTGATTTATGTTTTATATTTGCGGGCAAAAAGAAACAAATTTTAATATAACGATTATGGGAGAGGAAAAACCAATAGTATCCATTGTGATGGGCAGCACATCCGACTTGCCGGTGATGAAAGAGGCTGCCGAATTTTTAAAGAGTGTGGAGGTTCCGTATGAAGTGCTGGCGTTGTCGGCGCATCGCGTTCCGGAAGATGTGCTCCATTTTGCCAAAGGGGCTGCCGACAGGGGCATCAAAGTGATTATTGCCGGTGCAGGTGGCGCAGCCCATTTGCCTGGGGTGATTGCCGCCATGACGCCGCTTCCGGTGATTGGAGTACCCATCAAATCATCTAATTCCATCGATGGGTGGGATTCAGTTTTGTCTATTCTGCAAATGCCATCGGGCATACCGGTTGCCACTGTGGCGCTGAACGGAGCCAAAAATGCAGGCATCCTTGCGCTCCAAATATTGGCGGTAGCCGACTCCGCACTGAGGGAGAAGATGTGCGCCTTTAAAAAGGATCTTGCAGAAAAGGTGCGGCGTGCCAATAGCGAACTTCAAACCATCTCAAAATAACTGACATAAAGATAAGAAAGAATGAGGCGAAGGATTTTGGCGCTCGGGCTAATGGCCGCGGGCGCGTGCAGCGTCGGAGTTCAGGCAGCGCCGGCACCCCTGAAGTTGTCCGACAGAGAGGTTGACGCAAGACAGGTTGAATCGAGACAGACTAACGCGAGGCAGGACACTGCGAGACAGGTTGATGCGAGACGAGTTGACGCAAAACAGGTTGAAGCGAGACGAGTTGACGCAAGACAGATTGAATCGAGACGAGTTGACGCAAGACAGGACATTGCAAAACAGGTTGAATCGAGACAGACTAGCGCAAGACAGGACACTGCAAGACAGGTTGAATCGAGACAGACTAACGCGAGGTTAGACACTGTAAAACAGGTTGAAGCGAGACAGGTTGATGCAAGGCAGGTTGACGCAAGACAGGACATTGCAAGACAGGTTGATGCAAGGCAGGTTGACGCGAGGTTAGACGCTGTAAAACAAAGTGTTGAGAAGCGTTTGCCTGTGGGGGATTCTGTGGTCAGTAGAATCGAAGAGTTTGCGGAGCTGTATGGAGAGTTAATGGCGTATAATGAGGAGTATGGGCCACTTTTTTCGTGGGAGGAGTTGAGTATGCTTCCCGCCTACGACACCACGGCGGACGGATGGATTCGTTCCAAAGTGGCGTTATGGCGGCCGGGGCAGCAAGAGCCTTTTCGCTTGGGCGAATTGGTGCGCAGAGGGAGGCAGTTGGTGCTGCTCAGGACAAAAGCACGTTCCGCTGATGGATGGAATCCGGGTGCCACGCTCTTCTACCGCTTTGCTTCCGGAAGCAGATTACAGTGGGGGCTAACGTTAGACCACGACTCAGGTGAGATGCTCTTTAGGCGCGGCATTTGGGTTGACTTTGTCTCTTTTCATCTGCAACTCAGTGGGATTGGGGTGTTCAAACGGGATGGGGCGTTCAATCGGGATGGTGTGTTCAAACGGGATGGTGTGTTCAAACGGATTGTGGCAGGGGACTATACGGTACGCTTTGGTCAAGGTCTTGTGGCTTGGAACGGCTTTTCGATAAGCGGTTTAGGCCCCGTGCAGAACCTCCGCCGAAGCGAGATGGGACTCACCGCCTATACGGGAAGCAACGAGGAACAATTTTTTCGGGGTGCCGGCGCCACTTTTGAATGGGGAAGGATGCAGGCTACTCTCTTTGGTTCAGCCAAAAAGAGAGATGCCCGCATTACCTCAGACGGTTTTACTTCGTTGCTTCATACAGGATTGCACCGGACAGATACAGAGTTGGAACGGAGGCATAACCTTGGGGAGTATGTGGCGGGTGGCAACCTCTCGTTTCGGTTCAACAATCTAAAGGTCGGCGCCACAACGCTGGGATACACGTACGACCATAGAAATGCTTCCACCATCAGACCTGACAACCGCTATCAATCGCGCAGACAGCCCTTTGGCAGTGCCGGTATCGATATGCTTTCCGTTTGGGGCGACTGGCGCCTCTTTGGGGAGTGGGCGATAGATGCACGGCGGCAGATGGGGACGCTTGCGGGTTTGTTGTGGGATGGAGGAGATGGTTTGGAGGCAGGGATTGTCTATCGAAACTATGGCAAAGGCTACACTGCGCCCTTTTCAGGCGCCTACTCAAGAAACAGCAAACCGTTTAACGAGCGCGCCCTCACCGGCAGTTTTGAAGTTGCGTGGGGATACTGGCGGTTGTTGTGCTCCGGAGAGTGGTGCTCTTTTCCGTGGTTGAGGTACAATGTGGCCGCCCCCTCGCAGGCAGTAACTGCAATGGTTCAGGTAAGCAGAAACATTGGGCGTAACGCGCTCGCATATTTGAAAGTCGATTATAAATACTCCGAAACGGGCAGTCGCCTCCCCTTGGTGGAGAGCAACCGTTATGGCCTCAGGCTACACACCCAGTACGACTTGGGTGGGGGATGGCTCCTTTTGTACAGGGCAGAGTATTGCCTCTTAAACAAATCGGGTGTAAATCAATTATTTGGTGGAATAGCCCTCCTTGCGGACGCCGTCTATACCCCAAAACAGCGTCCGCTGAGCGTAAACGCCCGCTTTGCCTTTTTCAGAACCACCGACTGGTCCACCAGAATCTATGCGTACGAGCGAGACGCCATGCAAGGCTTCTCCTTTCCTCCGCTCTATGGCTATGGCGTAAGGGGCTACTTCAATGTGCGCTACACACTCAACCGTTCACTTGATTTCTGGCTCAGAGGTTCAGCCACGCGCTACCTCTCCGCCAAACACCCTTCCGCTTCGGCGCCGGCCGGAAGATCGCTATGGGAGCCTGAGGCGAAGTTACAGGTTAGGGTTTCGTGGTAGAGGATTAAGTTACAACTTCCTAATCTTCAATCGATTTCCAGGGATAATCTTGGAATTTTTGTTTAAACCGTTCAACTCCATCAAGTCATTGAGGCTGATGTTGTAGGTTCGGGCAATGTCCCAGAGGGAGTCTCCTTTTACAACGGTATGCCATTGGAAGGAGTTGTTGGAAGTTGAACTACTTGAAGCAGCGGCGGCAGAAGAGGAGGAGGTTGAGTTGCCTGAAGAAGAGGTGGCGGCAGAGGATGAAGAAGCGGAAGAGGTTGAGCCGCCTGAAGCAGCAGCGGAAGAGGAGGAGGAAGTTGAGCCTCTTGATGCAGAGGCAGCGGCAGAGGAGGAAGAGGTTGTGCCGCTTGAGGCAGCGGCGGCAGAAGAGGAGGCTGCAGCTGCAGAAGAGTATATGCTTAACTTCTGCCCCGTCCGGATGAGGGTGCCTTTAATATTGTTCCAGTATTGGATGTCAGCCACCTTTACGCGGTATCTTAGGGCGATTCCACCCAAAGTTTCTCCTGATTTTACTGTATGTACTAAGTAGTTACGGTTGGCAGTAGTGGTTGTGGATTTGGCAATAAGCACAGGGTTGAAATAGGCGGTTTCGTTGTAGGAGTAGATCTCCTGCTCATTCTCTACAAAGAGGGGGGTGTAGTTGTGAGGAAGACGCAAAATAAAGGGCTTCCCGGGGATAAAGTCGCGGAGGTATTGCGGGTTGAGGTCGCGCAACTCATCCAAGGAGATGTTGGTAAACTTTGCAATCTGTTCAAAGTGCACATTTTTTGCCACATAAAAGGTGTCGATATGGGCAGGCATCTCAATGGATAACGGTTTAATCCCATGGTCTTTGTAATAGGTCAAGGTGTAGAGCGCCGCCACAAAAGCGGGGACGTAGCCACGTGTCTCTGGGGGGAGGAAGGGGTAGATGTCCCAGAATGCATTGGAGCCGGCGCGGCGAATCGCTTTATTAACGTTTCCAACACCGCAATTGTAGGAGGAGATGGCTAATGCCCAATCGCCATAGACATTATAAGCATCCTTTAAATATTTGGCGGCGGCGTGTCCGGATGCAATCGGATCGTACCTTTCGTCCACGTAGGAGGTGATGGTGAGGCCATATTGAAGCGCGGTTCGGTGCATGAATTGCCACATTCCCCTCGCTTTTGCCCTTGATACGGCAATTGGGTTTAAGGCCGATTCAATAATAGCCACCGCTTTAAGTTCCAAAGGCAAATCGTGCTGGTCAAAAATCTCTTCAAAAATGGGCATATAGTAGGTGGCCAATCCCAGGATGGTGGAGATGATTTTGGGCATCTTTTGAGTATAACGCACAATGTGGTTCCGAACGACTGGGCTGTAAGGTATCGTAATGAAGGAGTTGAGCGCGATAAGGCGACTTATATAGACCGAATCAGGGAGGTCGGCAACTACATTAAGGCTGTCGATGTCAAAGTCCATGAATTCATTCTGACTGTTATGGTGCAGGGAGCGTTGCAGGTAGAAGATGGAGAGGAGGCTGTCGGTATTCACAGGAAACGCAGCCTCATCTATATAATTTCTTGAACCATCATAGAGTGTACCAAAGTTAAGGGTATCGTTAACGGTGATGGTGTCGGAGAGGGGAATCTTTTCCAATTCAATCGACCTTTTTAAATCAGACAACTCTCTGCGAAGCATAAGAACCTCTTGAACTAATTGTTTACGGGAGCCGGTTACCTTCTCTTGTGTTGCGACTTCTTGTGCATATAAAGTGAACTGGAAGGGGATTAGGAGCGAGATAAGAAGGGATTTTTTCATTTGTTGAAATTAAAAGGAGATATACATTTTAAGCCCCACCGACGAAGACGGGGTGGTTGAGGCAAGGTGGATGGGGTAGATAGGTTCAATAATGCCCGGGGAGATTTTCAGCGCAAGGTTGTCGCTTACGTCAAAGTCTTGAAGGTAGGCAAAGATATTGGCATCGATGATGGTGAGTGCATAGACGATGATGGTGGCCAAAACGGAGTAGTCGCGGTATCGGCGGTAGGTGTCGCGGTACCACTTCAGGTTGTCGGGGGTGAGTCGCCCGGCGTAGTCGGGATTGTTGTAGTCGTTTCGATAGCGCTGATACTGCATATTGTTGAACTGCACAAAATATCCGCACGCCATCAAGCCGCCGCAATAGATGGGAATCTTCCAATAATCTCCGTTATAAGCCTGCCCCAATCCGGGAATCATGGCAGAAAAGAGAGAGGCACGCGGAGGTAAAAAAGCGAGGTCTGATTTAAAACTGATTGTCCCATCTAACAGCGTTCCCAAATATGCCAAAAAAGTGCCTGTGTACCAGAGGTCTCTATAGGTGGCATATCGATCTTCTTCTGTCTTGAGGTATTTGAGGTTGTTCTGGTATCCCATATACAAGGAGGCGCCAATGGCCCCATACGCCACCGGAATTTTCCAAAATTGACGGTTATATGCCTGACTGTATCCGGGTACAAACAGTGAAGCGCTCCACACCCTGCCAATCTGCAAGGTGTCTTTTCGTACTTTTTGCCCACTCAGAGAGTCCTTTGCCCATGCAAGGGCGGAGAAGTAGGTCTTGAATTTAAAAGGGGGTTTGGGGGGGCCTGATAGAGAGTCGTCGCGGGGTTGAGATGGGGTTTGATTCATATTAAACCCGCCGCCTTGGCCAAATTGTGCTTTGAGGGGGAGTATGGTGATGAGAGAGATGGCGAAAAACAGAAGAGGACGGCGCACGGTCTATTTTTTGAGAAATTCTAAAGCGCGGAGAAAATGTTCCACCTGCCTGTCGTTGGAGACATGTATGGTGATGGTTCCCGCCCCGCGGGTGGTTCGTTTAATACCAATTTTATTGTTGAAGTATGCCCCTATTTTATCGATAAGTTGAAAATAGGTTTCGGGAAGTTCGGTAGGAGAGTCGGGTTCGGGGCGCGAAATGGCTTTGGACAGCTTTTCACTTTGAGCCAATGCTTCTACTTGGCGTACAGAGAGTTCTTTCTTTAATATTTGTTCCGTAAGCGCCAATTGTCGTTCCTTATTCTCGATGGAAAGCAACGCACGGGCATGTCCCATGGAGATTGCTCCTTTACGAAGTGCCAATTGGATTTCGGGGGGCAATTTGAGGAGCCGAATGTAGTTGGTAACTGTGGTTCGATTCTTCCCAACCCGATCGGCCATCTCCTCCTGAGTGAGGCTACACTCTTCTATCAGGCGCTGAAAGCCAATGGCAATCTCAATGGCATTCAAATCGCTTCGTTGAAGATTCTCCACCAAAGCCATTTCGAGCATACCTTGATCATCTGCTTGACGAACGTAGGCAGGGATGTGGGTCAGGTTTGCCATCTGTGCGGCTCGGAAACGACGTTCTCCACTGATAATCTGATATTTTCCGGGGGCTATCAACCTAAGGGTGACGGGTGTAATCAATCCAAAAGTGTGAATAGACTGGGCAAGCTCTTCTAACTTTATAAGGTCGAAAGAATCACGGGGTTGAAAAGGATTGGCTTCGATTTCAGTGAGCGGGATGGAACTCATTCCGTCATATTCATAAGAGGGAGGAGGGACCCTCCCCGAACGTTCAACTTGAGAACCGGCTTCGGAGATAAGCGCTCCAAGTCCTTTTCCAAGTGCAGGTGGTTTTTTTCCCATATTTTTTTCTAAATAAATCTATGAATGCTTTTTAATAATTTCTTTGGCTAAGCTGAGGTAGTTGTTTGTGCCCACAGAGGCAGCGTCGTAAAGGATGACCGGTTTACCATGGGACGGCGACTCGCTCAAACGTACATTTCGCTGTATGACCGTTTGGAATACCATCTCTCCAAAGTGGTGACGCACTTCGTCAACAACCTGATTGGCAAGTCTTAGTCGGGCATCATACATGGTGAGCAAAAATCCTTCGATCTCTAAATTGGGGTTTAGACGGGTCTGCACAAGCCTGACGGTATTGAGCAATTTGCCAAGGCCTTCCAAAGCAAAAAATTCGCACTGAACCGGAATAATAACGGAATGGGCAGCCGTAAGGGCATTCACGGTGATCAGCCCCAAAGAGGGAGAACAGTCGATAATGATAAAGTCATATTGATTAGAAATTTGTTCCAACAGTTGTTTGAGGATTCTCTCCCTGTTTTGAAAGGAGAGCAACTCCACTTCTGCTCCAACCAAGTCGATGTGAGAGGCGATCAGTTTGAGTCCATTGATGGCAGTGTCGCAGCACGCATCTTCTAAGGAAGCCTTTCCGATCAGACACTCATATAAGCTGGCAGAGACTGAGTTAGGGTCTATATTGAGTCCTGATGTGGTGTTGGCCTGAGGGTCGGCATCCACTAAAATAACACTCTTTTCCATAACAGCAAGGGATGCTGCAAGGTTGATGGCGGTTGTCGTTTTTCCGACTCCTCCCTTTTGATTGGCGATGGCAATAATTCTTCCCATAATGATGGCTTGTGTATGTCGTGGCAAAAATACGAAATCTTTTCGAGGTAAAACTATTTATCTTACTTTTGTGCAAAGAAACATTTTTTATCGCATGGTACAACAGATTGCTTGGATGGTGATTGTAAATCCAAAAGCGGGCAGCGGGCGCGGCTTGACCGACTGGCCTGCGATATCAAATCAAATGAACAAAGCGGGAATTTTATTTACCTGCGTCTTTACCGAACACAAATATCATGCCGTTGAACTAACGGTAAAAGCGTTGCGGGATGGATACCGCCGTATCGTGGCAGTTGGAGGTGATGGTACTGTGCATGAAGTAGTAAATGGAATTTTTCATCAAAAAGAGATTGCTCCGTCAAAGATCACCCTCTCTGTGATTCCCACGGGTACGGGCAACGACTGGGTTCGGATGTTTGGCATTCCCCACACCTACAACGAAGCGGTACAGGCGATGGTAGAGTTTCGAACAGTGTTGCAGGATATTGGAATGGTCTCCTTTATAGAGACACGGGTGCCGCAGGTACGCTATATGGCCAATGTAGCCGGTCTGGGCTTTGACGCCGCCGTAAATCGTAAGTACAACAAATTGAGAGATGAAGGGCGAATGAGCAAATGGCTCTACATCCGAAGCACCTTGAGGATGCTTTTGGGCTATCACGCTACCCGTTTTAAGGTAGAGGTGGACGATCAACTCTTTTTTGACGGAAAGGTATTTTCAGCCACCGTGGGCATAGGCAAATATAACGGCGGCGGTATGATTCAAATGCCTTATGCAGAGGTAAATGACGGTCTTTTGGATTTAACTCTGATTTGTAAAGCGAGCAAATTCTGGATGCTCCGTCACTTTAAACACCTCTACGACGGCAAGATCTACCAATACCCCAAAATCAAGCATACTCAGGGAAAGAGCATCCGCATCGAAACACACCCCGCCGGCCCCATCGAAATAGACGGCGAAGCGCTGGGCTACGCCCCCTTCACCTTTGAGGTGCTGCCCCGCTCGTTGCAGGTGGTGGTGGGGAAGAGGTATAAGATATAACGGTCCGAAACTAATCCCTCAACAACTCTTCCACCTCTTGTTTCAAAGCGGGCAAATGATTTTTGACGATTGCCCAAATAATTGCAGCATCAATACTGTCGTAATGTCTGATAAATATTTAGCTGCTTTGTCTGTCATAGATTAGTTTCTTGGTTTGTTCTACCTCTTTCTTCAAGAAGGGATTGCGTAACGAATCTTCTGTTAATAAATCGACTTTTCGTAAGCCCCCGATAAAGTACCCGTTGTGAGGTACCTTATGGATGCCGTACTTTGCGCCCAAAAGTAGATTTATGAGAGTAATGACCAAAAGGGCCTTTCGTCAGATCTTGGAAAGGCAACTCAGCAGTGGGTTAACGATAATGGAATTTTGCAGGAACGAGTCGTACAATCCGGCGAGTTTTCATCATTGGAAGAGCAAGTTTGGATTCGCTAATCAAAACGCATCTTCGGGAAACCGATCCAATGAACCATCGGAAGATTTTGCACCTGTGCGCTTCTCTGTTTCTCAAGGACAGTTAGCGCCAGTAGTAGCAACGCCGGAAGAAGTGAGAAAGACACAGGAATCAATAATGATTGAGCTCCCTGTCGGGATTAAGATACACTTCAGTGGTAGTTTAGGTGCAAAGGCAGCGATGGGATTAATCAGTCAGATGTACAGCAGTCATGTTTTGCCTGAATGATACGATGCGCTATTTTCTGTGTACTGGGAAGACCGATATGCGCAAGGGGATGCACTCGTTGAGCGGTCTTGTACGGGAGCGGATGGGTTATGATGTTCGGTTTGGGGATGTATTCATATTTATTAACCACAGCCGTGACACCATGAAACTGCTCCATGCCGAAGACGGGGGGCTTGTACTATACATCAAACAGCTTGAGGTAGGCCGGTATCGGCTGCCCGAATATGATCATGCCAGCAAGTCCTATCCCATGCAATGGCGCGATTTAGTCGTGATGGTGGAGGGCATCACTGAGAACCCCGGAACACGCCTGAAACGGTTAAAAGCGGTGCGGAATTATGTTTGATTTGCGGTGTAATTTCATGGTAATTTATTTTGATTTTTTGCATAAAAATATTTAAAAAATATTTGTTTATATGATTCTTTTTCTGTATCTTTGCACCGTAAAAGAAGAACAAAAAAATGAGTCAAACGGCAGCATTGGAACTTGTAATAAAGGCACAGCAGGAACAGCTCCTGCAAGCACAGGAACTCAATGCTTCGCTGGCAGAGATGAACGAACAACTTACAGAATCGAACAAACAACTTACCAACAAGGTCAATGAACTGCTGTCCCAGATAGCGTGGTTCAACCGTCAGTTTTTTGGGCGTAAGAGCGAGAAGTTGGCTCATCTTGATCCCAATCAGCTTTCTCTATTTGAGGAATACTTCTCTACGTCACAACCGGCAGAAGAGATAGAAGAAGCGCGTCAAGCTGCTGTTGAACAGATCACAGAACCGACTGTTAACCGGAAAGAGGAGCGCCGTCAGCGCAAGATGCTCGAAGACCTTCCTGTGATTGAAGTGGTTATTGAACCCGAAAACGTTGATTTTGAGAAATACAAACGTATTGGAGAGGAGCGTACCCGCACTTTGGAGTTTGAACCGGGGCGGTTGTATGTAAAAGAGATCGTTCGCCCCAAGTACGGGCTGAGAGACAATAGCGCATTACCCGAAGAGGGCAAGAGCAGTGTATTGATTGCCACTCTACCCTTACTTCCGATCTATAAGGGACTTCCCGGCGCCAGCATGCTCACAGAGATATTGCTACAGAAATATGAGTATCATCTTCCATTTTACCGTCAGGTACAGGCTCTTCATCATCTGGGGCTGCGCATACCGGAGAACACGCTTAGCGGCTGGTTCAAGCCTGCCTGTGAACTGCTTGCACCCCTGTATGAAGAACTGAAAACAGAGATATTGGCGTCAGACTATGTGCAAGTGGATGAAACCACGCTTCCGGTGATTGATCATGATGCCCGCAAGGCAAAGAAAGAGTACCTGTGGGTGGTTCGTTCCGTAATGAAGAAGCAGGTGCTTTTTCATTACGACGATGGATCACGCTCCGGGCGGACTGCAGAAATGCTGCTTCAATCTTTTATTGGATGAACACCGGTCGTTGGCAGAGTATGCGCTCAAGGAGATACAGCATCTGTACCGGATCGAACGGATGGCCGATGAACAGGAGATGACTGCAGAAGAGCGCAAGGCATTACGCCTGAAGTTGGCCGTGCCCGTGATGGATGCCTTTGAGAAATGGATGGAAGAAACGTATCCCAAAGTTTTGCCCAAAAGCAATATCGGAAAAGCGATCGAATACAGTTATGCCCGGTGGAACCGCATGAAAAACTATTTGAAAGATGGCCGATTGATGATTGATAACAACTTAGCCGAGAATGCAGTTCGTCCCATCGCCATCGGAAGAAAGAACTTCCTGTTCTGCGGCAACCATCAGGCGGCAGCCCATACGGCCATCATCTGTTCTCTGCTGGCATCATGCAAAGGGGTCGGAATAAACCCAAGGGAATGGCTCATGGATGTTATCGCAAAAATGCCTTACTACTGCCGGCCCGGAAAAACCAAAAACCTCAAAGAGCTGCTTCCCATTTATTGGAATAGAGACAAACGCTTGTAAAAGTCTCTTGA
>Ga0123353_10001585_pt1 | contig 27975 bp, 19 predicted proteins | sample TergutLab28metaG_3_FD_92763 | JGI IMG/M metagenome (GOLD analysis project Ga0123353, IMG submission 92763) | Labiotermes labralis P3 segment gut microbial communities from Petit-Saut dam, French Guiana - Lab288 P3 | ecosystem: Host-associated > Arthropoda: Insects > Digestive system > Gut ...
GCCGCAAGAACAAGGAACGCAAACACCACGGCAAGCACGAAGACGATCCCGCCGGAACTTCCCGCCTTCTCTTCCTGATACGACATGTTCGTCCATTCCGACCCGAATCCGTTGTCAAGGTCACGAACCGCGTTTTTCAGGTCGGCCATACCGTCACCGGTACTCCTTCCCGGGGCAGGAATCGCAATGATCATCGTCGAAGGGAACATGTTGTATCGCGTCACCACTTCCGGACCGACGATTTCCTTGACCGACATGAATGAACTGGCCAAAACCATGTCGCCGGAACTGTTGCGGACCTTGATTTTCGGCAAGTCCGCCTTGCGGGAACGGAAATTTTCCTCCCCCATGATCATCACCTTGAAAACATGACCGAAACGGTTGAAGTCGTTGATGTAGGACGATCCAAAATAGGTCTGTAAAGAGGTGTTCAACTCGGTCATGCTGATTCCGAGTGTTTTCGCCTTGTTGTGGTCGATTTCGAGATAATACATCGGCACCGTCGGGCGAAACGCGCTGCTGGCAAACGCGATACTTCCCCCATTGGCGACGTTGACTTTCGACATCAAGTCATTGGCGGCATTGTACAAGGCGACATTGCCGCGACTCTCCTTGTCTTGGAGCTGGAGCGTGATTCCGCCGGAGACACCGAGTCCCATGATCGGCGGCGGTCCGTAAATGAACGCGGTTCCTTCGGGATATTTGTCCGCTTTCAATGTCATGGAATGGATCATGTCTTTGGCGATCAAACCCGGTTTTCTCCGTTCTTTCCAGTCTTTGAGCGGAATAAATGCAACGGCCACGTTGGAAGACATCATGGCGTCTTTCATCGACATCCCATTCACAACCACGACGTGTTCGACGCCTTCGGTTTTGAAAACTTCGTCGGCCAGTTTCTTGGAAAACGCCTCCGTTCTTTGCAGCGACGCTCCGTCGGGGAGACGAATATCGGCGAAAATCACCCCTTGGTCTTCGTCCGGAATGAACCCGGTGGGAATCCGCATCAGTCCGAAATAGATCGCGACAATCAGTCCCCCCCAAAGGAGCAAAACCAACAGCGACGCCCGAAGCATTTTTGAAACCCCGGACAAGTAACCCTGAGTGAACGCTTCCAGGGTTTTGTTGAACCAGGTAAACACGAAAAATTTTTTCTCTTGCGACTTGCGAAGCAATATCGCGGAGAGCGCCGGCGCCAGGGAAAGGGCACAAACGGCGGAAATCGCGGTTGCCCCGGCAATCGTCAACGCGAATTGGGCATACAGTCGTCCCACGATACCCGGCATCAATCCGGTCGGAACGAAAACGGCCAAAAGAACAAGCGCCGTTGCAATCACCGGGCTGCTCACCTGTTCCATGGCACGATAGGCCGCTTGTTTCGGTGCCAATCCTTCTTCATCAATAAGGCGTTGCGTGTCTTCCACGACGACAATGGCGTCATCGACCACGATTCCGATGACGAGAATGATTCCAAAAAGCGACAGCGTGTTAATGGAAAATCCGAACAGCATCATCAACGCAAATGCTCCGAGCAATGAAACAGGGATCGTCAATGTCGGAATGATTGCCGCCCGCCAATCCTGGAGAAAGATGTAAACGGTGAAAACGACGAGAACGACTGCGATGAGCAGGGTCACGATCACTTCCTCAAGCGAAGCGGTCACGAATTTTGTTGCGTCATAACCGACGGCATAAGCGACGCCGTCCCGTTTGAAATCCTCTTCCATCAAAGCAAGTGTTTGACGAACGGCTTTGGTGACATTCAGCGCATTTGCTCCGGGAAGCTGGTAAATGCCGATCGTCGAGGAAGGGTAGCCGTCGAAAGTCGAGGAAAAACCATAGGACTGGGTGCCGAGTTCCACGCGACCGACATCTCCCAAGCGAAGGGTCCGTCCGTCGGGAAATGATTTGATAATCAGGTTTTCGAACTGTTGAACGGTCTGCAAACGTCCCCGGGTGGTGACGGCAATTTCGGTTCTCTGTCCTTGAGGTGCCGGTGATGCTCCGATACTTCCCGCCGCAACTTGGGCGTTTTGTTCCTGGATAATGCCGATGATGTCCTGTACGGAGAGATGTCGTTCGGCAAGAATCTCGGGATTGAGCCAGATTCGCATTCCATAATCTTTGGCGTCGAACACATTGACCAAACCGACACCCGGCACTCGGGCCAAAACATCCTTGAGTTTGATGGATGTATAATTACTCAAAAAAAGATCGTCGCGGGCTTGTTCCGGATCGGTTTTCGCTTTCGGGTCGTAAATATTGACGACCATCACGATGCTGGTTGACTGTTTTTGCACGACGACACCCTGGCGTTTCACATCGTCGGGAAGCGTCGGGAGTGCCTGTTGAACACGGTTGTTGACGTTCACCGTTGCAATGTCGGGATTGGTTCCGATATCGAATGTGACGGTCATGTTGAGCGAACCGTTGTTGGCACTCGAACTCGACATGTAAATCATGTTGTCGACGCCGTTGACTTTTGACTCAATCGGAACGGCCACGGTATTGGCGATCGTCTGCGAGTCGGCACCGGGATAAGTCGTCGTGACGTTGACTGTCGGCGGGACAATATCCGGAAATTGAGCAATCGGAAGAGCGAAAATCGTCACGAACCCCGCCAAAGCGATGATGAGTGAAACAACACTTGAAAAAACCGGTCGGTCGATGAAAAAACGTGTCATGGCAAGGGAGGGGAAAGGTAAAAAATAAGAGGTAAGAGGTGAAAGGGAAGGTGAATTTTCATTTATTCTTTTCGTGTAATTTTTTCAGGCGAGGAGTCTGTCTCTTCTGTCTTTTCTTCTTTTTCGGCTTGTTCTTCCCTTCCTTCCTTTTCTCCGAATGGGGTCGCTTTGACTTTGCCGCCGACTTTGGCTTTTTGAAGTCCTTCGACAATGTAGGTTTCATTACCGGTGAGTCCCTTGGTGACGATATACATGTTCCCTTCGACCAACTCGCCGAGTTCGATATTGCGACGTTCCACCTTATTGTCATCATTGATGATCAGAATGTAATGACTGCTAAGATCAATGGAAACGGCTTGTTCATGAACAAGAATCGTATCTTTGATCAATCGCGTGGGCGCCTTGATCCGACAAATTTGGCCGGGATAAATTTCATGGTTCGGGTTGACGATTTCCCCCCGCATCATGAGCATTCCTGTTGACTGATCAATCGTGTTGTCGTCGTAGTCGACTTCCCCTTCATAGGGATACTCATCGTCGCTTATGGCGTCGCCTTCACTGTCTTTCTGAAGGAATCCCATCCGAAACTTGCCGCGAATCGGAGCCTTGTCTCCTTCTTCGCGTTGTCGGGGTTCTCCTTCGGCCTGGAGACGTTCCTTGAGCATACTGTAATCGGTGTCGCTCACCTGGAAGTAGATATAAATGGGATCCATGTTCCTGATCGTTGCCAGTTCCGTGTCGACACTCCCGCCGACAAGATTTCCCCGGTCGACAAGGTGATGACTGATTTTTCCGGAAATCGGAGCAAAGATTTCCGTATAATTGAACATTCGCTGGGCGTTGTCCAAATTGGCTTGAGCCTCGGCATGGGCGGCGATTGCTTTTTGGTAGGCGTCAAGTCGCGTGTCGTACTCTTCGACGGAAATCGTTTTGCTTTGAACCAACGGTTCTGAACGTTTGAAGTTTTCAGCGGTCAGCTGGAGATCGGATTCCGCTTTTTGCAGGTTTGCTTTGGCAATTTCGAGGTTGGCTTTATACTCACCCTGCTCAATGATGAAAAGTTTGTCTTTCCCTTTTTCGACCATTTGTCCGTCAGTGAAGAGAATCTGGTCGAGAAACCCCTTGACTCGTGCCACGACGGTCACTTCCTCGCTGGCCTTGGCATAACCGGTATATTCTCTGTAAATTTGTACGTCTTTTTGAATGACCCGGGCGGTTGTCACCTCGGGAATTGTGACGAAAGCCGGTGTTTCATGCTTTTTTTCACATCCGACCAAGAGGATCGTCACCAACGACGCCATAATTACAGAAAACAGCACCATGATAGAAATGGTTTGCCGCCTGGAGAGTTTTTTTCGTTGTTTTATGTCACGACTCATGATTACATCCATTTTTGAAAAATTTTTCTTTATCCACTTGTGCCATATCAGATGGCGCAATGTTTTTTGCGCATATTTTCATTTGTTAATTGAGATTAAAAAACTATACGCTACAGAATGTACAATTTTTACTATTACGGAGTTTTTTTAAACTTTAAGCATGTAAGAAGAAAATTTAAGCGTTCTATTTCATGCTTTGTCTTTATTACACAGAAAAAAGAAACAATAAAAATACATCGTTTTGCCATGCAAAAGAGAATAATTTGATTATTAAACGTTATTCATTTTCAATCATAACTCTAATAATTCAAATAAGATAACTTCTCAGAATGGGTTAATTTTTTTTGCAAATAAACAAAATTTTAAAATTTGTCATTTTCTGGTGCTTTGAGGTTGACACTTGCAATTTTAGTCTGTAAGATATTCTTCTTGAGAACAACAAAATTTAAAATTTTGTCATTCTTGATCATTCCACCCCACTTCAAAAGAACCGTAATCAAACTATAATCGTCGGTCTCGGTTTGAAGTTATGCTCAAACCGGTTAGAAATTCCCGAAGCTGGATACGGAAAGCCCTGCCAGCCGCAGGCAAGCCTGAAAGTGCAGGATGTTTGCGCGAAGACGCTTTGTCCATGCCGGCTTAGGTACATGGAAAATTGATAACCATGGAAAATTTAACCTCAGTGAAGATCGAGTAAAATCGCAATGGCCGTTCCAAAAAGAAAACAAAGCAACGCCCGTACCGGCACCCGTCGTTCGCATGATCATAAGGAGCCGAAACAACTGACGACTTGCCCCGAGTGCAGTCAGAAACATCCGACCCATGTCGTTTGTCCCAACTGCGGCCACTACATGGGACGTCAGATTATCCAAAACAAAACAAGTTAGCCGTAAAACAAGTCAGCCGTTCGGGTTTTGTCGCCGAAAGATGAATTATGGGTAAAATCGCCATTTTGTTCCCCGGTCAGGGTGCGCAAACAGTAGGGATGGGGAGAACCATTGCCGGAAATTATCCGGAGATTCGTCGTCTCTATCACAGTGCCAATGACATTCTCGGTTATGATCTGGCAAAAGTCTGTTTTGAAGGTCCGGCGGAAGAACTTGATTCGACCATTTGCAGTCAACCGGCGATTTTTTTGACAAGTCTTGCGGCCCTTGAAGTTTTGCGAATCGAATCACCCGACATCGTTCTTTCGGTTGATGCAACGGCCGGCTTAAGTCTTGGGGAATACACAGCCCTTGTTTTTTCCGGCGTCATGAGTTTTGAAGACGGACTTCGACTGGTGCAAAAACGGGGAGAGGCCATGCAGGAAGCCTCGGACGTCACGCCCAGCGGCATGGTCAGTATTCTGGGGCTTGAAAAAAGTCAGGTTGAGTCGCTTTGTGAAGAAGCCCGGGAGGACGGAACGCTTCAGATTGCAAATTTGCTTTGTCCCGGGAATATCGTTGTTTCCGGAACCAATGCCGCTTGTGAACGCATTGCCGAGATGGCGGAAAAAGCGGGCGCCATGAAGGCCGTTCCTCTTGCCGTTGCCGGGGCTTTTCACACGCCGATCATGAAACCTGCCGACCGAAAACTTGCCGAGGTTTTGGCCTCCGTTTCGATGAACCGTCCAAGAATTCCCGTGATCAGCAATGTCGATGCTTTGCCTCATGATGATCCCGAAGACATTCGTGACATCCTTGTCCGCCAGGTTTTGCAGCCGGTTCAATGGGAAGCATCCATGCGTTACTTGCTGGAAAAGGGATTTGATACATTTTACGAAGTCGGACCTGGACGTGTTTTACGCGGCTTGTTAAAACGAATCGACCGTAAAGCGACTTGTCATAACGTGGAAATTTCAGGGTAATCCGTTTCAGATTTTCGGGTTCCGAACCTTTTGATCATTCAGGGAGTTTTTGATTTTGAAAAAATATCTTGACGTCGACTTAAAAGATCGGGTGGCCGTGGTGACCGGGGCAACGCGGGGAATCGGACAAGCCATTGCAGAAGCCCTTGCGGCTTGCGGGGCCAAGGTCGCTTGTATCGGAACGAACGCCCAAAGGCTCCAGGAGATGGTGGATGCCATTCGGGAAACCGGCGCGGAAGCAACGGCTCATGTTTGCAACGTAGCCCTGACGGAAGAGGTCGACCGAACGGCGAAAGAGATTCTCGACCAGTACAAAACCGTCGATATTCTCGTCAACAATGCCGGGATCACCAGGGACATGCTTTTGCGAAGACTCACCGATCAGGATTGGGACGACGTCATGGCGATCAACCTGCGGGGGCCGTTTTTGATGACGCGGGCCTTTTGCGAGGTGATGAGGAGAGCCAAAAAAGGGCGAATCATCAACATTTCAAGTGTCAGCGGACTTCAGGGGAACCCGGGACAGGCAAATTACAGTGCGTCGAAGGCCGGTTTGATCGCGTTCACTCGAACCGTGTCGCTGGAATTGGCCAATCGCAACATCACGGTCAACGCCGTTGCCCCCGGTTTTATCGAAACCGACATGACGGCCGGTCTTTCGGAGATCGTCAAACAGGTGGCCAAAGATAAAACCCCCCTTGCACGTTTCGGGAAAACGGAGGACATCGCCAATGCTGTGCTCTACTTGGCGAGCGATTACGCCTCGTTCATTACAGGACAGGTTTTGCCCATTGATGGCGGTTTGACCGTTTAAGTGGTTTGACTGTTAAAGTCGTCAAGCCGTCGGAATTTTTACAGACGTTTATTTTCTTTTATTATCAGGAGAAACGAAAAATATGGCTTCTACAGCGGAAAAAGTGATCGATATTATCGCGGAACAACTCGGTGTCAACAAAGACCAGATCAACGAAGAGACCGACATCGCCAATGACCTTGGCGCCGATTCGCTCGACATTGCCGAGTTGATGATTGCCTTTGAAGAAGAGTTCGAAATCAACATTACGGAAGACCCCGCCGAAAAAATCGCAACGGTCGGCCAGGTGATCAAGTATGTGGAATCCCGACTCAATGCCGAAGGATGAAAAAATCTGAAAGATAAGGAAAAAAAGGGAGAGGTAAAAAGAAAACACCTCTCATCTCTTGCCTTTTGCCAACATTTAACTTGGTTTATTTAACATTGGTTTTATTTTCATGAAATCTCGCGTCGTTATTACCGGATTTGGACTTGTGACACCGCTTGGGTGTGATTGCGAACAGGTCTGGGACGATGTATGTCGCGGCAAGAGCGGAATCCAAGTGGCGACCAATGAACGTTACCAGATGTTTCGCTCGAAAATCGGGGGGTATTGCCGGGGATTCGACCCGGGAAAATATATTCCCTATAAAGACATTAAAAAATTGGACCCGTATGCCCAATATGCGGTCGGTGCGGCGACGGATGCCGTGGAACTGTCGGGGTTGGATTTCGCCAAGGAAGACCCCTATCGTTGTTCTGCGATCATCGGCTCCGGTGTCGGCGGACTCAACGAACTTGAGGTCAACTTTGAGAAACTTCTTGAAAAGGGGCCGTCACGGGTTTCCCCATTCACGATCCCCAAACTGATGCTCAACGCGGCCAGCGGTCACGTTTCCATCAAATACGGATTGTTGGGGCCTTCTTACGGTGTTGCGACGGCGTGTGCCAGTGCCCCCAATGCCATTGCCGACGCAGTTCGGTATATTCGCGACGGCGAACTGGATGTCGTGATCACCGGCGGTTCTGAAGCCGCCCTCACGCTCCTTGGTTTTGCGGGATTTTGTGCCATGCACGCGCTTTCGGAGCGAAACGACGAACCGGAAAAAGCAAGCCGTCCGTTTGACAAGGATCGTGACGGCTTTGTCCTCTCCGAAGGTTGCGGCATCGTGGTGCTCGAAAGTCTGGAACATGCCAAAGCACGGGGAGCCGCCATTTACGGGGAAATGCTCGGTTTTGGAATGACCTCCGACGGCACGCACATCACCCAGCCCGATGAAGAAGGCCGGGGAGCCGCCCGAGCGATGTCCGATGCGATTCGAAACGCCGGCTTGAATCCGGATCAAATCGGTTACATCAACGCCCACGGAACAAGCACAACGCTTGGGGATATTGCCGAAACGGTTGCCATCAAGAAAGTGTTCGGCGAAAATTCTTATAAAATACCGATTTCCAGCACCAAAAGTCAGATCGGACATCTTCTCGGCGGGAGCGGCGGAGTGGAATTGATTTTCTCTCTTTATGCGATCAACCGCGGGGTGATTCCTCCGACGATCAACCTTGAAAATCCCGATCCTTTGTGCGATCTTGATTACACGCCTCTTCAGGCCCGGGAGAAAAAAGTGGATTACGTCCTTTCCAACAGTTTCGGCTTCGGCGGCCACAACACCTGTCTTGTGGTCGGTCGCTATGATGGAACATAGAAGCGTGTTCAGACAAAAAAGACATGAAATATCATCGGGTTTTTGTTGAAGCGGTGACAGCGACGCTTCCTGAAGAAGTTCTTACCACCGACGCGATTGAAGCAAGGCTGGAACCGCTCTATACCCGATTGAAATTGCCCGCGGGACGCCTGGAATTGATGACGGGAATCAAGGAACGAAGACTCTGGCCCCAAGGAGAGCTTCCCGGTGAGCGAAGCGTTCATACGGTCCGAAAAATTCTGGACGTTTCCGGTATCGACCGCTCGAAAATCGGTTGCTTCGTTCACGCTTCCGTCTGTCGGGATTTTCTCGAGCCGGCAACGGCGTGTCGCGTGCATCATGCCAATGGGCTGTCTCCGGATTGCGCGGTGTACGACGTCTCGAACGCTTGTCTTGGAATCCTGACAGGGATGACGCAAATCGCGAATATGATCGAACTCGGTCAAATTGAAGCCGGGATTGTCGTCGGCACGGAAAGCAGCCGTTCCCTTGTGGAAGCGACGATCACGCACTTGAATACGAACATGGAGTTCAACCGCAAAAATGTGAAAGCGGCCTTTGCTTCGCTGACCATTGGTTCCGGAAGCGCCGCGGTCCTCCTGACCAATGAACGGCTCACCACGACGAACAACCGACTTCTCGGCGGTGTTGTTCGTGCCAACACGGAGCAATGTCATCTTTGTCAGAGCGACACCGACCAATCCGGGGGCGACGCGATGCACCCGTTGATGAACACCGACTCCGAAACTCTGATGTCTGAGGGGGTCGCCACCGCGAAACTCGCATTTGATGATTTTCTGCCCGCGGTCGGCTGGAAAAAGGAGAACATCGACCGGACGTTTTGCCACCAAGTCGGGAAAATGCACCAGCAGTTGCTTTTCGAGACGTTGGGACTTGATCCGGCGATCAATTTTGCCACGCTTTCCTATCTGGGCAACACGGGGTCCGTGGCGTTGCCGACCGCAGCCGCCATCGGGCTTCAAACAGGTTTCGCACAACCCGGCGACAACATCGTCCTCCTGGGCATCGGTTCCGGCATCAACGTCGTGATGCTCGCCGTCCACTGGCAAAAAACGCTCATGGAGAAAGTCTTTAGTCTTTAGTCTTTAGTCTTTAGTCTGTAGGCTTTAGTCTGTAGGCTTTAAGCTGGAGTGTTTTTCCTAAAGCCTATAGCCTACAGTCTACAGCCTCCGGACTGTAGACTGTAGACTCCCATTCCTAACTCCCCATTCCCCAACCCCGAACCTCCCATTCCCATCAAAATCATGAAGAAAAAACCTGCAAAAACAGCTCATTCCCGCACGGGGGAACCGCTGACGCGCGCTGGGACAGAGCATCCCGGTGCGAGTTTCGACCATTCACGCCAGCACTCTCAAAGACAAGCGGGATGCAACGCCCGTGCGTTGCCCGCCGGAGACATTTTTGCAACGTCCTGTGCCTTGTGCGCTCACAACTTTCCAAATTTACTAACCATGAACGCACATGTCAAAGGACTTTAAAGAATGCCTCCCGGCGGGCAAACCTGCGGTTTGATCGCCCAGCGTGCCGCTGGACCGCATATACGCTTCGCGGTTGGAAAAACTCCTCACTCATTACTAGCCACTAAACAAAGGAAAAGACGTGGAAAAAACACCCAAGGGATTTCGGTTGCATATCGGATTGTTCGGACGGCGCAATGTCGGGAAATCGTCGCTGCTCAATGCCATTGCCGGGCAAAACGTCGCGATTGTCTCGGAGGTGGCGGGAACGACGACCGATGTCGTTGAAAAAACCATGGAGCTTCTTCCGATCGGGCCTGTCGTGTTTCTGGACACCGCGGGGATGGACGACCTCGGATCGCTCGGCGAACTTCGTGTCGAACGAACAAAACAGGTGTTCGACCGCACCGACTTGGGGCTTGTCGTTGTTGCCCGGGGAAAATGGTCGGACGATGAAGAAAAAATCGTCCGGACACTTAAGGAACGCAACATTCCGACCATCGTGGTCTTCAATCAGACCGATTTCGGAAAACCGGACGCGTCTCTCCTTGAAAAATTGACGGCAGAAAAAATTTCCTTTGTCGAAACGGTTGCGACCATGGGGACCGGAATTGCCGAGCTTCGCGAAACACTTTTCGGATTGGTCCCCGATGACGTTTTGACTCCGCCGCCGATCATTTCGGACCTCGTGCCCGAAGGCTCCGCGGTGATTTTGGTGGTCCCCATCGATAAGGAGGCCCCGAAAGGGCGACTCATCCTTCCCCAGGTTCAAACCATTCGTGATCTTTTGGACGCCGGACAGGTGGCCGTTGTCTGCAAGGAGACGGAACTTGAAAAAACTTTGAAAATGCTCGCGGAACCTCCTGCATTGGTCGTGACGGATTCCCAGGCGTTCCAATGGGTTGATAAGGTGGTGCCGCGGGAAATTCCGATGACCTCATTTTCGATACTCTTTGCCAGGCAAAAGGGAGACCTCGCAATCATGGTCGACGGGGCCACATCCATTGCGAATCTCAAGCCGGGATGCAAAATCCTCATCGCCGAGGCCTGCACGCATCATGCCGTGGAAGACGACATCGGTCGCCAAAAGATTCCGGCCTGGCTCAGAAAATACGTCGGCGGAGATGTCGTGGTGGAACATTGTCAGGGACACGATTTTTCCACGCAAACGCTCACCGACTGGGACCTCGTGATTCATTGCGGGGCGTGCATGTGGAACCGGCGGGAAATCCTCAACCGCATGATGCACTGCCGGAACATCGGCGTCCCCATCACAAATTACGGACTTTCCATCGCGTTTATGCTCGGAATTCTTGATCGGGCGGTCGAACCGTTCGAAAAACTGAAGAAAGAGACAATTTTACAGGAATAACCTCGCGACCCTTTGCAAGAGCTGCATTTGTCCTTACAATACATGGGTTCTCGTGTAGTTTTCTCCGGACAATCAATCAACAATCTTCGACCAACAATCAGACACCGACAAAATCATGCCCAGACGTTATGTCAACCAACTTCGTGACAATGAAACGCTTGATGAAATATTTCTGGTGACCGATAAACAGCTCCGGCCCAACAGGAACGGCGTTTTTTACATCCAGATGACGATTTCCGACCGGACCGGCTCCGTAGGGGCACGGTTCTGGAATGCCACCGAGGAAATGTTCCAGCAGTTTGCCGTGGGGGATTACGTGCATGTCGAAGGAGGCACGCAACGATTTCTCGGGGCCATTCAGGTGATCGCCAAAAAAATCACCAAAGTTGACTCCGACAGCGTCAACCAGGATGATTTCAAGCGAACCGTTCAGGTGGACCGCATGAAACTGCGTCAAAGACTGATGGAAATCTTGCGAAACATGAAGAATTCTTCGCTCGTGAATCTTGCCGACTGCTTTTTCATCGACGAAGAGTTCATGGACAGATTCTGCCGTGCACCCGCCGGCGTGAAACTTCATCACGCCTATGAAGGCGGCCTGCTCGAACACACCGCCACAATGCTGGAAGTCGCGCTCAAGATCATTCCGTTTTATCCCGCGCTCAACGGTGATTTGTTGCTGACGGGCATCTTTTTGCACGACATCGGCAAGACCGAAGAGTTGGCCTACGATTCCGACATGACCTACACGGATTCCGGTCAAATGCTCGGACACCCGGTCCTGGCTCTTGAAATGCTGCACGACAAAATCCGTGAATCGGAGAAACTTGCCGAAGAACGTTTCGATCCTGAAACGGCGATGCTGCTGAAACATCTTGTGATCAGTCATCACGGCATTTATGAACATGGAAGTCCGAAATTGCCGATGACCCTTGAGGCCGTGGCATTGCATTTCATTGATTCGCTGGACTCGAAGCTGGTCGAGTTTGAAAAATACATGTTCGAGGACCCCAATACAGGGAGTCCGTGGACGAATTACCTGCCGTCGATTGAACGGAAGTTGTATAAAGGCGAATCCAAAGATTAGAGACCGATTAGATTGGTGTCTAAATTAGACGGTGTCTAAAAATCCTATTAACCTTGATTGACAGTAACAGAACCGATGGAACTTCTTTCTCAAACAAATGCGGAATTTGAAAAACGGTTTCATAAGAAGCCTGTTTGGACAGTCTCGGCCCCGGGACGAGTGAACCTGATCGGCGAACACACCGACTACAACGACGGGTTTGTGCTTCCCATGGCCATCGAACGGCGGACAATCATCTCAGCGGCTCCCATTGAAGGGAATACTGAGGACGGAAATGTCGCCAAAGTTTACAGCGTCCAGACGGGTGAAACCGCCTCAATCCTTCTCGATGGAACAAGCAAGCCTCCTGTTTCGGCGGGAGACGTCAGGTGGTCGAGTTACATTCAGGGGGTCGCCGCAAAATGCTTCGAGGCGGGGTTGAAGCCGTCGGCGTTTTGTGCCGTGATCAATTCCGACGTTCCTCTCGGCGGCGGACTCTCCAGCAGTGCATCTCTGGAAGTGGCCTTCGCGACGCTGCTCGAAGTTGTGACCGAAAAAAAACTGGAACCGGTGCAAAAGTCGCTTCTCTGTCAGGCGGCGGAACATGAATACGCGAAAATGCCATGTGGAATCATGGATCAGTTCGTCTCGACATTGGCCGAAAAAGATCACGCGATGCTTCTCGACTGCAAAACCCGACAGCCGCAAATGGTGTCCATGAACGACCCTGATGTTTCGGTTTTGATTGTCAACAGCAATAAAAAACACGAACTGACCGGAAGCGAATATCCGGAACGACGTCAAATGTGTTTCGACGCCGCGGAAATCCTTGGTGTCTCGAAACTCCGTGACGCTACGCTGGAAATGCTTGAAACGGCTCATCCACGGTTGACGGAAAAACAGTACCAACGCGCCAAACACGTGATTTCGGAAAATCTTCGAACCCAGGCAATGGCGGTGGCACTTGCCGAAAAGGACTGGGCCTATTGCGGACAACTAATGTACAAAAGTCATTTTTCATTGAGCCTTGATTACGAAGTGAGCACGTCGGAACTCGATTTGTTGGTCATTCTGTCCCGAACGATTGGCCTCGAAGGCGGGATTTACGGCGCCCGTATGACCGGCGGAGGGTTCGGCGGCTGCATGGTGAGTTTGGCAAAAACAAGCAAAATACAAAAAATAGCCAGTGAAATTTCCCGGAATTATTCGGAAATTGTCAAAATCGTCCCGACCATTTTTGTAACACGTCCCGCCCAAGGAGCAGAAGTTCTCTGCAAGTAATTGCAAATATTTGCAAGTAATATTTTCAATATTTTCTGCAAAAGTCAGCAAAAAATGGAATTTGACAAAAAATTTACCTTTTCTGTCGTAAAATCCAGGTACAAAACCATATATTCCAGTAGGGATAATGGATTTCCGGTTCGTGTAAGGAGGCTTTTTCAATTTTATTAGCGACAAAATTCAATTTGCGCTAAAAAACTCCCAACGTTTTTGCGGAGGAAGGAATGATGTTCATAATACGAAGGAAATATCTGGCATTGGCCGTAATACTTGCCATGTATTGCCATTATGTCGTTACTGCCGATGAAGGAGGGATCACTCTTCTACCTCCTTTGAATTCAGCAACACAAGATTCTACCTTTCAGGCATCTGAGATTAACAATTCATCCGACGGTTCCAGCCAGTCGGAGGGGAAAAAGACAGAAGTCAAAGCCGAGGTTTCCAAATTTCTGTTTCCTGAACAGGATGGCGGTTCCAGAACCCTTGTACTCGCAAAACTTTACAACATTCAGGAAGCAATGGGAAATTCCTATGTGCTTCACGTCATGGGAGAGTCCATGGCGACAATTATCGATCCAGGTTTCAATGGTCAGGCCATTGTCAGGTATCTCGCCAAAGAAAATCTGACACCGGATGCCATTCTCCTTACGAACGGACATTTTATCCGAATTGCCGACAATGAGTATTTGAAAAGTCGATTCGAAAATCTGCAGATTGCCGTCGGTGCGGCCGATGCCGGGATGTTGACCGACGCCAATGAAAATCAGTCCGACAGTTTCGGCGGTATTGTTTCTCCGCCGGCAGATGTCACACTCCAAGGAGGCGAGGCGATCGAAACATCGTCTTCCATCACTTGGACCGTGCTGAGTACCCCCGGTTTCACCCCGGGAAGCCTTTCCTATCAAATCATCACAAGAGACCGTCCGATTGTCTTCACCGGTGATTTTATTTACCGCGACGGCATCGGGAGCGCAAATCTTCCGATGAGTGACCCGAAGATTTTCGATCAATCCTTGCAGAGATTCTTGGAATTTGAACCGTCAGAAACGATTATCTATCCGGGTTTCGGCCCCAACACAACCGTTGGTGATTTTTACAGACAGATTTCAAGTCAGACGGAAATGCAACACGGTGATGATAATGTCGTTCTTGACGAAGAGACCGGCATTTTCCTTCCCATGGATTCTTCGCTGGCACTCAATACCACGGTGAATCCCACGCTCTACCAGACGACAGTCGTCGAGGTTTACCCCACGACAACATATATTTTCAATGATATTTGGATTCCTTATTATCGTCACCCGAGGTTCGGACTCAGCGTCTGGGCATGGGTTCCGTTTAGACCGTTGCCGGCCCCTTTCTTTTGGCGGGATTCCTTTTACTGGCGGGATTACTGGCACGGTGCCTTTCCCTATCCGCGTCCCTGGCCGGGGCCGCGTCCTCCGCATTTCAATCCCTATGACCGCCGTCCCAGTGAACCACCTCCGGGACCAAACCGACCGGGGCGACCGGATCAGCCAAACCGACCGGGACGGCCAGACCGGCCAAATCAACCAGGACTAACAAATCGACCGGGGCAGTCAGACCGACCGGATCAGCCAAATCGACCGGGGCTAACAAATCGACCGGATCGTCAGCCGGTTCTTTCCCGGCCAAATTGGAATACCCCCGGAAGACCATGGCAGAGACCAAACCAAAATCGTGACAGGAATTCCCGGAATCCGGGTCTCCAGACTCTTCCATCAGCTCCACCAGCTCTATCGACTCCACCGGTTCCGCCAACTCCACCAATTCTATCAACTCCACCAGTGCCCCCGGCAACCCCAGATCGTGGTCCTCGTCCGGATTCCGGAAGACAGCCTAATCGTGGACCAGGCAGCGGAACAAACAGACCAAGTGCCGGTCGATGGGGAGGAAACATCAGCCAAGCTAGCACCAGTAGCAGCACGCCACAATCCTCCGGATCGCCGCGTTTTCAGGCAACAGAATCACGTAGCCGTACAACCAGCAGCTTTTCTCCGACCGTGAATCGGACATCGGAAATTCGTCCCAATTCCGGTTTCGTGCGTTCTGGAAGCGACGGAGCTCGCAGTGTGAACCGTTCTGATCGAAGAGACACGCCGACACTTGCGCCCTCTCGCGCCAATAATGATTCTGCAAGATCGTCCGCCGCACCCAGATCATCCGGGGGTCGAAACGACAGCAGTCGCGATTCACGTTCCCGTAGAGCCACCGAATAAGCCCGGGCAAGCGCAAAACGTAAAGCGCAAAATGCAAAGATAATTTTCACTTTGCGCTTTGCGCTCGTTCATTCCGTGGCTAAAAAAACATTTTCTTTTATACTTTGAGTAAGGAAACCGCGGTGTTCGGAATCAAAAAACTTGAAAAAAGTGCCAAACTTTTAGGACACAGGCAATAATATCATGAAAAAGTTAAATATTATTGATTGGATCACTTGTTTTTTCATTGTTTTTGTTTTCACTGAAAATACAATGGCCCAGTATGTGGGACAACCACCTGCGAATTCTCAACCTGGACAAAATCAGCCACAACTGGACATCGGCATTGCGCTGCCAAAGGAAAAATTCACTTTAACACTTTTTTTGATGAGTGTCCGACAGTATTCGCCCGATATTTTCGAGCAACTTAAAAAAACCTCATTTACGAGTGGCAACAAGGAGGAAATTACCGCACTTTTGGGGGTTCACAATCAACTTAAAGAGGATTTCATCAAGTGGGACAAGTTGAGTTACAAAGAAAAACGAGGATTGGAAGAATCCTATCGTCTCTTATGGCAAAGGCTTTTAGAGCTTCGAAATGCCGATGAGAAAATTGTCAAAATCTACAAATCAGAGATGAAAAAGGATGGGAACCACCTTCCTTCCGTGCTTTTGGCACTGCCTTATTTCCCGCAAGAGAAATACGGCGATCTTACTCAAGCAATCCAAAAGGAATTGATGTTTCTTTTTGACCACACCAAAAATGCGGCTGTCATCAGTAACTGTAGCAATATCATCATTCATTTGTCAGAATTGAATTCAGACGGTCAATGTTGGGGGAACCTTGAAAGAAAATGCAAATCTCTCAAATCGGTCCCTCTCACGGAAGATACCGCGATGGGGATTTTAATTCTTACCGATGCAATTTCATACAAGAGTGCCAAAGAAGCAGAGGATAAACAATTAGCACAAGGAATTGATAATAGGAATATTCGTCAACAACCTATTTCCATCCTTTTTCCTGATAGAACGTATCTTTGTGACATGGAAAAGACAATGAAAGAGACGCCAACTCTACCAATGTCAAGAGATTATAGTAAAGAAATCCAAAGAATGATCGAAGCCGATAAAAAATCAAGAAAATATTTTGATGGCGAGAAAAAATAAAACCGTGCTTCAAACGCTGCCTGTTGCGCCGACATGAAAAAAACCACAAAATAGGGCTGTTCTACATGTCGGCGAGACAGGCGATTCACCGAACAGGCTTATTTTTTATTTCCAGCCCAATAGATGTCACTTTTGTTGTTCCGGTATTGCCTTGTCGTGGAGGGATAGTTCAGAGATGTTTGAACAAATCATCTTGAATGGTGTTCGAGTCCATAATCTCAAAGGGGTCAGTCTTGATATTCCTTATGAAAAACTGATTGTTTTTTGCGGGCGGAGCGGAAGCGGGAAAAGCAGTTTGGCGATGGATACGCTTTTTGTCGAGGGGCAGCGGAGATATATCGAGAGTTTTTCCGTTTACACAAGGCAGTTTCTTGCAAAACTGGAAAAACCGGACGCCGAACGAATCGAAGGCGTTCCTCCGGCGATTGCCGTGACGACGAAACCCTTTCAGCAGATCAGTCGCGCAACAGTCGGAACCATGACGGAAACGACCGATTATTTGAGACTTCTTTTCAGCAAAATCGGGAAGCCTTCCTGTCCATGTTGTGGTGTGCCGATTCAAAGCGAGTCTCCCCAAACCATCCTGGAAACGATCAAACAGCTCCCTTCCGACACACGACTGATGCTCGCTTTTGCACCGGATGTTGCGGACATCAATCCCGACAGGTCGATTTTTCAGTCGGAATGGCAGGAATTCGGATTTCTTCGAGGCGTTGCGCTGAACAAGACGTTCCGACTGGATGACGGTGGAATTCCTCAGGACATTTTTCAAAAAATCATTGAAAAAACAACAAAAGACAAAGAAAATCCCGGACAACTCTCCGGTGAAACAGGCCAACTCTCCACGGAAATCTGGAAAGATGACCCGGACGTGACCAATGACTCGTTTGTGTTTGGCGAATCACAAACAAAACAGGTCGACGAGGATATCGAAGATGATCAGGAACTTGAAACCAAAAACGTGCATGGAATCCTGTTCGATTCGGAAAAAAACAGGAAAACGGTCATGTCGGCGCCATTGTATCGAAGGGATTTGCCGAAACTCTTCTTTATTCCGGACCGGCTTGTCATCGGAAAAGCCAACGACGAACGAATTTTGGAATCTTTGGAAGCAACAATGCAGCGGGGAGGCGGTCGGTGTTATGTTTTTACGGAAAACAGTGTTGCCGGCAAGTTCTATTCCATTGACGGCGAAACATGGGGACTCTTGAAGTTCAGCCGACACCTGGAATGTGAAACCTGTGGAGTCTCTTTTCCAAAAATTGAGCCGCGTTTCTTCAGTTTCAATAGTCCAATGGGGGCGTGTCCGGTTTGTGAAGGATTCGGCAATCTGATGATTTTCGACATGGACCTGATCGTTCCAAACCGCAACAAATCCATCCGAGACGGAGCGATTGCTCCCTGGAACAGCCCCTCGTATAAGAAAAAACTCGACGAACTGATTGATGTTGCACCACGGCTGGGAATTCCGGTGAATGTCCCGTTTTCCGAATTGACCGAGGAACAGGTTCAACTTCTGATTGACGGTTCACCGAAACAAAAATTTCAGGGATTGAGCGAATTTTTTGAGAAACTGCAAAAACAGAAGTACAAGATGCACATCCGGGTCTATTTGAGTCGTTGGCGGAGTTTTCGCAAGTGTCCGTCATGTCTCGGGGCAAGAATTCGTCACGAAGCCCTTGCCGTGAAGGTCCAGGGAAAAAACATTGCCGAGATTTGTGCGATGCAGGTTTCCGAAGTGATTCCATTCATGAAAAACCTTGAATTTGAACTTCCGCCTTGGGAAAGGGAGATCGCCAAAACACCGCTGATCGAGGTCCGAGGGCGACTTGAGTATCTTGAACAGGTCGGACTTGGGTATTTGACGCCCGACCGGACGATACGGACGCTCAGTGGCGGTGAACAACGCCGTATCGGATTGACGGCTTCTCTCGGTTCGAGTCTCGTGAACATGCTTTACGTGCTTGACGAACCTTCGATGGGTTTGCATCCGAATGATACCGACAAACTGTTGCAGGCCATTCAGGGACTCCGTGACCGGGGAAACACGATCGTTGTCGTTGAGCATGAAGAGGCGATTCTCCGGGCTGCCGATCGCATCGTCGAGATTGGTCCGGAAGCCGGGACAGGCGGCGGGCACATCACTTTCGAGGGAAGTATTGATGAAATGCTTGACTCGGAAACGTCGCTTACCGGCAGTTATCTTTCCGGAAAGAGAACCGGTGGAATTCCTTCTAAGCGCCGTAAAACGGAACACGGTTTTCTGGAACTGACCGGAGCGAGAGGAAACAACCTCAAAAATATCAGCGTGTCCTTTCCCCTCGGTTTGCTTTGTGTGGTGACCGGCGTGAGCGGGTCGGGGAAAAGTTCGCTGATTCAGGAAACCCTTTATCCGGCGCTTTGCCAGAAGTTTCGTGATGATCCTCCACGCAAGGGGTTGCCTTTCGATCAAATTCTTGGAACCGGTCAACTCGACGATGTCATTATGGTGGATCAAAGTCCGATTGGTCGTTCGCCGCGTTCCAATCCGGTCACCTATTTGAAGATTTTCGATGAGATACGAAGTGTTTTTGCAGAAACGATGGATGCCAAGACAAGAAATTTCACCGCCGGTCATTTCAGTTTCAACGTTGACGGAGGACGTTGTGACACCTGTCACGGTGATGGAGTCATTGTGATCGACATGCAGTTCATGGCCGATATGTACATGAAGTGTCCGCAATGTCACGGAACACGGTATCAACGGGAAATCCTCGAAATCACTTATCGCGGTCGCAATATCGCGGAAGTCTTGGAAATGACCGTTCGTGAGGCGTTCGGTTTCTTCCGTGGTCAAACAAAAGTTCAGATGAAACTGAAGCGACTCATGGACGTCGGACTCGACTACATCCACCTTGGACAACCGGCCAACACGCTTTCCGGCGGCGAACTCCAGCGTTTGAAACTTGCCGCACATCTTTCGCAAACACGCAAAGGGCATTCCCTGTTTTTACTCGACGAACCGACCACGGGGCTCCATTTTGCTGATATTGTGCAACTTCTCGATTGTTTTGATGCGTTGATTGAAACCGGACATTCACTCATTGTCGTGGAGCATAATTTGCAAATGATTCGTGCTGCCGATTATGTCATTGACCTCGGCCCCGGTGCCGCGGAGCAAGGTGGGAACATTGTCGCTCAAGGTTCCCCGGAGGAAATCGCACAATGCAGACATTCCATAACAGGTGTTTATCTTGGTCTTTGATAATGAATACGTTTTCAAGTGTTTTCTCGTCCATTTCTTATTCAATTGACAAAAAAAGTTCATCATGTTACTATATTCCTTGGCGACATTTCTGAATAATACGATTATTGTTACAGGTCTGCTCATAACATATAAGTTTATTCATAAAAATTGAGCTTGTCCCATGTATGAAAACTTGTTCGGAAACGTTGATTTGGGGAAACTGGCGAAATTATTATAGCCAGATTTGTGCGTTTTGCGAACTCCATTTATAGTTTCCGAACAAGTGTATTGTTTGCCCTCGTAGCTCAGGGGATAGAGCGACGGTTTCCTAAACCGTAGGTCACAGGTTCAAATCCTGTCGGGGGTACTATAAGTCTTGAAATAACAAGACTTACGGCAAAATCGAAAGATGAGCAAATGTCAAAAAATACCGGGTGAGCGTGTCAGGGATCGCAAATATTACCCGGTTATCTGCGATTTTCCATTTTTGGCGAACGTGGGCGGGAAATGGTGCCCTACGGACGACCCGACCGTGGGACAGAAACCGTAGAACAGCCGTTTTGCTCTTGAAATTACGGTGTCCGAAAATCCTACATCAAGGCACCACCGCCTTGGTGTCGAATTGGTGAGTCCAAGTTTTTCCCGGTTTTCTACGATTTTCCCAGTCGACGTTTTTTTGCCGCCCTAACGCCCAGTTTTCGCCCGTGTCGCGACCTTTGGACGGTTGCGGGATAAAGGCCAACTCGTCAATTTTTGTCAAGAAACGGTAACCGTTAGAAAACCCGACCCACGCAGAGGTTGGCGGTGACGCCTTCGCGTTTGCCGATGTAGCCTTGCACGCCCAGGTCGGCGAAAACGCCGCGATAGGATGCCGGTTTCCACGACAAGCCGACTTCACCGATGCCGGTATTGCCGCGTAAACTTGGGGTATCGATGGCATAGCCGCCTGTCGTTGCGCGGGCGGCACCGCTGAATTCATGTTCCCAGGCCGCGCCGACATAAGGTTTGAAGGTTTTGTTCGCGCCGCCGGTGAAACGTCCACCGAAACGCAAACGGTGGGAGTTTACGTCAGCGAAATCCACCACGTCGCCGGTCGAGAGGGTGACGGTGTTGCCTTGCTCCTGTCGATGGAAAATCTCATGGCGAAACTCGACGAAAAGGGAATCCACGTCACGCGGGAATGGTGCCTGGAGCAGATCGGGAAAAATCAGAATGTCGTCAGTCTGATTCCCACCGGAAACGGCTATATGGAAAGCACCATGTAAATTTTTTGTAAGGTTTGCATCGGAAAGTAATAAGCAAAGGTAGGACGGTCACGTCGTGACCGCCGCAAAAGAGTTGTGTTAGCCGTGTCGCTCTGCGACGCGTATTAACTTTCTCAAACCTATCGCCTGTTACTACCACTCTTGCCGCCTGCCTTGAGTAAGATTTCTCTCATTTTTACATCGGAGCCTGCGCCGTCCAGGGGAGTTTTTCCACTACTGTTTTTTGCGTTGACATCAGCACCTAGAGAAATAAGGTACTCTACCGATTCTACACGTTGTCCATGTGAAAAGGAATTAGCGGGTGATAAGAATGAAAACGAAATGGCAAAGTGTAGTGGCGTATTGCCATTAAAATCTTTCACATTCACATCCAAGTCTTGTTCTTTCAGCCATTTCATCGCCTCGACTTGTCCCCCCATAGCCGCATAAAACATAGGAGTCTGTCTATCTGTCACACCTTTTGGATTGACATCCGCCCCTTGTTCCTTCAGCCATTTCATCGCCTCAATTTGTCCTCCCCTTGCTGCATCGAACATGGGAGTCTTGCCGTCTATATTTTTAGCATTGACATCCGCACCGTGTTCCTTCAGCCATTTCATCGCCTCGATATGTCCTCCCCACGCTGCTTCAAACATAGGAGTACCACCCATAGTTTTAATATTGACATCCGCGCCTTGTTCCAAGAGCAGCTTCATCATCTCCACATCCCCGTCAGTTGCAGCGTTATGCATGGGAGTGCCTCTTGAGAATCGGGTTCTATCCTTTGGTTTTTCCATTCGGTTTTCAACAAGTGGATTGTTATTCTCAAATCCATTCCCGTTGCTCACATCCGGCGTTGCCGGTGGGACCTCAATTGGTTGATTATCTGACACCGTGGTTGGCTGTTTGGTTTGAGGTGGTCGCAATGTTATCATCAAAAAAATAGCGAGACACAACACGACAAGACTTGCAAAACACACCTGCTTCCATATAGATGCTTTCTTCGCAAGATATTCAGCGATTTCCGTATTTCCTTTTTCTCTTGCCACGTCGAGCGGAGTTTTACCATTGTTGTTCTTGGCGCGAATATCGGCTTTCTTGGAAACGAGAAATTTGACAATGTCAATGTTTTTATTCTTGAGTGTCGCACGATGTAACGGGGTTCCGTCATGGACATCCTTTGCATTAACATCAGCACCCTTGTCAACGAGAATATTGGCAATTGCAACGTTCCCTGCGTATGCCACCGCATGGAGTGCGGTACTCCCACTCTTGTCTATTGCATGAATATCCGCTTTTTTGGAGACAAGAAAATGGACGACTTCAACATTTTCTTTGACAGTCGCCAAAAACAATGGAGACTTATCGTGAGTTCCAGTCGCATTCACATCCGCTCCTTGAGAAACAAGATATTTGACTATGGCAATGATTGCGTTTTCCCATATTGCTTTTTGAAGTAATGTCACGCCATCTCTACCTGGCGTTTTTACGTCACTTCCGTACTTCGCACAAAACTCATTGATTTCTTTTTGCTCTGCGGCTCGTTGGGCCTCTTCCTCGCGTTTCCGTTTTTCTTCCTCGGCTGCTTTCTCATGTGCCCTCTGCCTCCGTCTCTCTGCCTCGGCGGCTTCTTCCTGTTCTGCTTTTGCCTGCAAAGGGCAATTACCGTGATCATTAAAATGACAGCAAAACAATGCCACACTTTCCGGGTTCAACAGATAAGCGTATTGACCATACCTTTCACAACCAAATCGGTTGGGAATATCAGAGTGTGTCAATAAATCATTACATATTTCATTAATAGGCAAAGTCGTTCCATTCATTTCTGCAACAACTTTAAATCGTACAAAACCAAAACTCATATTTGACTCTCTGTTTCCTGGATTTTGAATATTGCACTTTGAATATTGCACTCTGTCATGATCGCGCTTGTGTTGGCATATCTGCATAGCTGAAAGGCATCGTAAATTTGCATGAAAATTACGATCTCGTGTCGCTTGAAACAACGAGGTTGTGAACATTTTCTGTCGGTTCAAGCAACTTTGTGATTTAACAAAGCTATTAGTAAATGTCAAGTAGCATTTTTCAGAAAATTTCACAAAATGAGGTCAATGAGATAAATGAGGTTGATGTTGTTGTGCGACATTCACTGCTACGAAGCTTGTTTTGTTTGTGTAAATGAGGTTTCACACCGCACAATCAACCGCCACGCGACGGCGGTCATGGCATGATGACCGCCCTGCCTTTTCTCTGCTCTCTGCGTTCTCCGCGTCTCTGTGTGAAACGAAAAACGCCGGAATAATCCATCTGCGCGTTAAAATACGTCGTCTGTCATGCAAAAAAACGCGGAATCCGAATACGCTCTAGTTTTTTTGCCGCCATGACGCCCAGTTTTGCGCCGTGTGACGGCCTTTGGACAGTTGTGGGAAAAAGGACGTTCTTTTGCAAACGCCCGACTCGGGCGAACGTTGGGTCACTTCAGAATTCATAACCCATTAGGCACCAATAGAGCCAGTCTTCGATGATCTCGATAGCTTTGGGATCGCCTGCGATTGGCTCCAGTTGTTCCAGCGGAACTGCCAGCTTTCTGTCATTCCATTGAACAAAAACGAATAATTCGCTTTCGCAGTCGTCGTCAGGTGCCACCGAAAGTATGTCCACTTCCTCGCCAACCTTGAGCGGCGACATGGAACAAGTCTTACGGCATCGGCAACGGACATTGTTTTCCACCGTGTTTTCAATGGAGCAATACCATCCTATTGCCCGTTCGTATGAATTATAAGCATCGACGACAATCTCCATGACAATACGATCATCACGTACCGGGTCGTTTTTCGTAATCCGGCAGACATGATTTCTGATCGGCTTTTTCAGTGTTTTTTTTGTAGTGGGCTTGGTTGTCTTTTGGACAGCCTTCTTCACTGCTGCTTTTTTGACGGTCTTTTTGACGCTTTTTTTACTGGCTTTTTTTGGCATGGTGTTTCGGATGTTTTTGTTTTTGATGTTTCGAGGTTACGTTCTTTGAGAAAACGAATTCGTAGTTCACGTTGAACGATTTGCGCTGTCACTTTCTCCAAAAGCAAATCGACGATTATTTTTTGGCGATCCTTATCCGGCAAACAGGCAACCCAATCCTTGATTTCCTTAAGTGTCGGTTCTGATAGTTCTCCCACACTTGCCGATTCAGGAAAGTGAATCAATGTAAAGTATTCTACCCGGGCAAAACAAAAGTAACAAGCCGGAGCGTTACCGTTTTGACAGTTGCACCGAGACAAAAAAAGCCCGGCGGCATTCTCCCTTTTGACATTTTTTTGCCGCCCTGCCGCTCAGCTTTCGCCCGTGTCGCGACCTTTGGACGGTTGCGGAATAAATTGTCTTCACCCACATTTGGGCAAACGATTAATTGGAAAATTGGTCTTGGCATTCAACAACAGCTTTTAATATTCCATCAATTATATTGTCATGCAGTACACTGCGTTCAATATATCTTAACGATGGATCGGGGTGCTGTTTGTCTATGACTAGGAATCCATGCCCAAAACCAAATGTATCCAAAATCTCCTGTTTGCAAGATTTAGTGAAAGCATCGGAATAAACGGTTCTAAATATTGAAATATCTAGTATGTACCTATCATCTAATTCTACCCAGCAATGTCCATCCCACTCAGCTTTTATCACACTGTTTTCTTTCTGCACTAGCGAATTCAAATCAACGTTTTGTTTGAATAAAATGCAATTATTATAAAGCAAGTCGCCTGTTTTGATTTTGAACGAACGATCGGGGAAATAGCGTTTCAAGGCCGCTAGCAAACTGGCAGACATTTGAGTACATAAAAATGGCTTGTTCGCAAAAAATATCAAAATATTGTTATACGCATCTTTGAACTTTTGATTTTGAAAAATATCATCCACTGCTTAACCTTCTGATTGTGTTATACCTTATACGGGTACGGTAGGTGTGATACGAGTGAGGAATACGAAAGAAATGCCCTGTATTCTACCCAGGAAAAACAAAAGTAACAAGCCGGAGCATTACCGTTTTGGCAGTTGCACCAAAACAAAAAAAGCCCGGCGGCATTCTCTCCAAAAGAACACCGCCGAGCAGTTATTACCTTATCACGCCGTGACACAGGCACCGTTTTCGTCCTCGTCGTCCGGCTTTTTCGTGCCGGGAATGCTTGGTAGTGAATTGATTGCTTCGATTTGCTCCTCTTCCGAGATATGCGAGTAAACATTCATTGTCAGTGAAATGTCCGAGTGTCGCGCGAGTGTTTGTGCCGCTTTGGGTGAGACCTTTGCTCGGCCGAGGTTTGTGATGAAGGTGTGCCGCAAACAGTGGAAGTCGGCGAACTTGCCTTCGAAGTTTTTGTATGCCAAAAAGTCTGACGCGACCCGTCGCTTCTCTTCCTCTTGCGTTTCGGCTTCGGCAATCCAAAATGTTCGGGCCGCACCAAGGTCAAAGGTCAAAAAGGCTGCACCATCGCGTTCCGTACCACAGGTTTTACGTGAAATCGGAAACAAAATCTCATTCGGTTGGACGTTTTTGTTCACAAGCCACGCTTTGAAGTTCGCAACAAGGTCGGGGTGCATGATCTGCACATCCTCGCGTCGGCGTTTCGAGTATGCCGCTTGAATCGTCACCGTGCAGGGTTCGGAGTCCAAGCGAAAACTGCGGAGCGTCAAACTTCCGAGCTCGCTCTTGCGAAATCCGGTGTAGGCGGCCAGCATGTAGAGCATGGCGCGATCCGGCCCTGTAAGTCCCCAGGCAGGTGGGCCGGTTTCCGCAACCTCGAGCAACCTTGCAAGCTCCGTCTCGGACAACGCTCTGCGGTCGTGGCGACGATCCGTTTGAGAGTTGATTGTCTTGACAGCGACAAGCGGGTCAAGGTTAAGTCGCCGTGTCGAAACCAGCCAATGCACGAACGTCTTGAGTCCGCGAAGATAATGGTTTGACGTTTCGATGCTCAGCCCCTCTTTCTCGCGCAGGTCAAGCAAAAAGCCTTCCACGTCGCCAACCTTGATCTGCGAGACGTTTCGCCACCGACATTGGGCGGCAAACCGCTTCACCTTTTTCACGATCTCCTTGACATAATTCGGCGTATTGTTTTTCGACTTCTGGTGCTTTTCAAAGTCGGTGATATGTTGCGCGATTGGTCGCTTCATCTCGGTGACGATCGGGTCAATGATTCCGGCCTTTTCACGTTCAATTCGGGCAACGATGTCCGCGAGCATTTGCTGGGCGACAGCTTTATTACATGCAAGCGGCACTCGCTTGAGCGTTCCTTGCGCGTCACGGTACTGCGCCCACCATTTCTTGGATTCCGTTTTGGTTTTGTTGCCTGTTTTGGGGTCGGTTTTGATGGTCGGCTTTTTATACAAACTTGCCATGAGATTCTCCTTGTCAATTGAAAATGGTTTGTTCCGCAACAACCTGCGGATTCGACAGGTGACTGTTACCATGACCTTGCAGAAAAGGCAAGGTGTTGTCAAGATATTTTTTCGTTTTTATCGCCAGGCCCATTCGTTGCGTTTCGGGCAGTCGGCCTCAATCCATTGAGCGATTTCATCCGCTCGCCAGAAGAGTGATCTGCCGACCCAAACGGGCGGCGGGATCAGACCGCGCAGATGCCAGTTACGCCACGTTTTTGGATGGACGCTACAGGTCTTGGCTGCTTCACGACAGTTGAGTAATAGCTGTTTCGAGTCTTTGTTTTTTGGTTTCATACGCCTTGCATTCTCCGTGATTTGAGTTAAAGTTGTGGCAGCTCTCATACAAGGAAACTGCTATGATGAATGATGAAATTCGCCTCGGCCAATGGTGGATGGTTCGTCTATCGAAATGCGATGTTTGCGTTCGGTTGGAGTCTTATCATCCGGACGGCGGCTGGATTGCCCGTGTCATGTTGCATGGCCGTAAGGTCAGAATCAAGAGTGCAGCGCAACTACTCAGACGTTGCAACAAGGCCGAGATTGTTGCAACGAATCCGAGTTGTCGCCTGCAAAAAGAACCGACGTTGAGAAAACCCTTGTCTCTCTTGGACGCCACCGCTGTGGTGTTGTTGGAATCGAAAATCGCCCTGTCAGCCCGCGAGATCATAACTCTTGTCGTTGAACGTCAACTCTGGAAGTCAACGGGTGCAACGCCGTGGGCGACGCTGAACTCTGCGCTGCATCGGGACCTCCAAGTGAATGGAATGGCGTCACGATTCGAGAAGACAGGGCGTGGTTTATTTGCATTGCGATAAATACCGACAAGTTTTTCCAAATATTTTGAAAATTCTTTTCGAGATGAGCGTTGACTTCGTTTTTTGTTTTGGTAGTCTGTCACGTACCACTGCAAAATACTTGGAATTGATGTGAGTTCTTGATCACGAAACATCGTGATTAGACCACCTGGAACTCGCATCCATCGGCCTCGATGTAAAGGAATGCAGAAAGGCCGATGTTTTTTTACGCGACCATTCGGTGGCATGTCAGAAATGCCCATTCGCAAAACCGAATGTTTCGCAAAGGCGGC
>Ga0123353_10001586_pt1 | contig 27968 bp, 27 predicted proteins | sample TergutLab28metaG_3_FD_92763 | JGI IMG/M metagenome (GOLD analysis project Ga0123353, IMG submission 92763) | Labiotermes labralis P3 segment gut microbial communities from Petit-Saut dam, French Guiana - Lab288 P3 | ecosystem: Host-associated > Arthropoda: Insects > Digestive system > Gut ...
CGTCGGTCACCAGGGCGGCTATGCCGGTATTGCAATGGCAGCACACTCCACAAGAGGCGATGCCTACACCGTCAACCCGTTGGTCAAAGTCTGTTTCGCAGACGACCTCCTTCCGTTCGACTTCACCAGACCGAGATTCGAATTCGGTCGCGGCGCACTCAGAGAATTCGAGCCTGCCGGTGAAAGAACATTGGTCATCCCGGCCAAATAATTTCATAAAACATAAAATTAAACAATCCGCCGGTTTCCCCGGCGGCATTTTCCTTTTTTTTGAGATTTTTTCGGTTATTTGAAAAATTTGTTTTTTATTTGTTTTTTCAGCATCAGCTTTGTGAAATTGATTTTTTCAGCTTATCGGCTATTTGTAAAATTGAAAGAATATCCGTTGAATTGAAAGAGAAAAAGGTTTTTTTGAGAAAAAAAGGAAAAAGTGAACGCCGTTTTTCAATCCCCTCATCTTTTTGAGTTTTTTTGAAAAGGGGCGTTCGGGTTTTTCGAGAAAAATCATAAAGAGAAAAAGGGTTTTTCGAGAAAAATCATAAAGAGAAAAAGGGTTTATTGAGAAAAAAGGAAAAGTGAACGCCGTTTTTCAATCCCCCCATCTTTTTGAGGTTTTTTGAAAAGGGGCGTTCGGGTTTTTTGAAATAATAAAACGGTTAACAACGGTTCATTTCGTTGGCTTAAATTACCCGTTCATCAATTTTATCGCGACTTGTTCCAGCTGTTCGGGTTTTATGACTTCGTTTTCTTCGTTGAGCAGTTTTCCGCTTTTGAAGAATTTGAAACCCGGCGCGGCAACGATGCCGTATCTTCGGGTGATATTGAGGTAGTCCATCGCATTGATTCGGGCAAATGACACTTTGCCGCCGTACCTTTTTTCCAGGTCTTCAAAAACCGGTTTCATTTTTTGGCAATGCGAGCACGTTTCCATGTAGAACATGGTTATTACGGGTTTTTCCTTATTTGAGATGATGTCATCCCAGGTTTTGTCGGTCGCTTCAATGATTGTCATATTAATCGCCGGTATCACTTTTCGCGATGATTTTATTAAAAGGTTTGGTTTGTCGGGGCTGTTGCGCGAAAATAATTATCAAAGGCAGGTCAAAGGATTTCATATTGCTATAGTCTTTGAAATAATGCCAAAAAACGAGACAGGTTTATCGGCGCATTTGAAACTCTGTTTTACTTCGTTGACAAATACCTCGACTTCAAAGGAAAAGGTCAGTTTTACGACCAATCCGTTTCCGTCATTTTCAACCGCGACACAATCGTGGACGAAAGTACAATCATTGACGACCTGACGAAATTGACCGGAATTGTATCACGGCGTACACAAGTCGAACAAGTTCCATTCGTGAACGATCCGGAGGAGGAGATGAAACGAATCGCTGCTGAAGAGGAAGACCAACGCCAACGCGATGAAATATACCTCGCAACGATGCAGATGAACAACGAAGAAAACGATGATGCCAATTTCGGAGAAAATCTCTAAATTGTCCTTTTTGTACAATGAATCTCGGTAAAAATTTTTACGATTCTACTTTAAGGAAAGAAAAGCGGTGATGAAAACGAATAGAAGTGCATCATATTGGAAGAGGAGACTTGAAGCGCAACAGCGGGCACAAATGCGGCGAGGGGTACGGCTTTACAATGAAATGAATCAGGAGTACCTTAAAGCAGCGGCAAACGTTGAAAAGGAGATTAGGGCTTGGTATGCGAGGTATGCGACTGCTGAAGGAATGACTTTGGCGGACGCGAGAAGGTTTTTGACATCTCCGGAATTGAACGCTTTTAAAGCAAACGTCGGCGATTATCTCAAACTCGGGCAAAAAGGCAATAATAAAAATTGGGTGAAACAACTTGAATCTATGACCGCACGGTCAAACATCAGCCGATTGGAAGCCCTACAAACGCAGATGTTGCACCAAGCCGAAGTTTTGTATGCAAAACAGCTTCACGAACTTGCAGACCTTTCTAAAGGCATTTATGCAAGTGGTTATTATGGGACGGCTTATGAGGTTCAGAAAGGTGCAGGAATTGGCTGGCCGATTCAAAAGCTCAACGAAAAGAAAATTGAACGCGTCATGTCAAAACCTTGGACTGCTGACGGCTTGACGTTTTCAGATCGGGTTTGGAAACAGCAAGAAGAACTTTGTCACACGCTGAAGACTGAAATGGCGCAAATGCTCATGAGAGGCGAAGCGCCGGACAGAGCGATAAGAAACATTGCTCACAAGTTTGAAACATCGAAGACGCAAGCCGGCAGGCTGATTATGACCGAATCGGCTCATTTCGCTTCTGAGGCTCAAAAGGATTCGTTTTCAGATTTAGGCGTTCAAGAATTCCAATTCATTGCAACACTTGACGAAACGGCGTGCAAAACGTGCGGCAGGCTTGACGGAAAGCATGCAAAAATGTCAGAATTTAAAGTCGGACAAACAGCGCCGCCGTTACATCCGAATTGCAGGTGTACGACCGTGCCGTATTTTGATGACATGGCGGATTGGGGCGCGGAAAGGATTGCACGCAGGCCGGATGGGACAACATATTCTGTTCCGGCGGATATGACATATGAAGAGTGGAGGGAAACGTTTGTTACAAAAACGACACATGGAATCGTTAAGCCTGCAGGAATGTCTGATTCAGACTACGGTCAAAAAATAACAGAAATACATAAAAACGGAAGCTTAAAAGAGATAGCTGAGAAATTATTGAAAGAACAAAATATAAATCTTCCTGTTGAAATGGTACATTTAATTGGCGCAAATGGACAATGCGGAATTGAATGGAAAGACATCGGCGGCGGAAAAGAGATTGTTGTAATAAACAGTTATGAAATCGATTACCCGACTACGAGAAAACAAGAATATGTTGAAAAAACAATAGATCACGAGGCTTTCCACGCTTCAGCAAATGGTTTACAATCTGATAAAAATAAAATCGGTAGATATGAATGGGGAAATATCGAAGAAACGATGGCTGAAACATCAGCTGTTTTTCTGTCAAGTTTAAGGGGGAATACGTTGCATCCTGCATACCCAAAAATACTTGTTTATAATCTCCCAAAATTAAAAACTTTGTTCCCGGAATTCAAAAATTGTAAAACGATTGCTGACTTCGGCGAAGTGTCATCAAAATTCAGGTTCGGTACAAATAGGACAGCAAAATGGGAAAAATACATAAGCATTTATACTCAGAAATTAGATTTATTAGAATACTCTAAACAATATGTCACATATATAACAGACAACAAAGAAAATCTTTTAAACAGGGTTTTAGATTCTCTTCCTATTGATAATTATGAAAAAGCATACTATTTGAGCAAATTAGATCAAATTTTGGACAATATAAATAAAGGAATACCTATCACAAATCCAATGACGGAAGAAATGTTGAACGATGATTGGAATTTTTTCCATGATATATTAATTGGAGCTATGGATATAAACGGAATCGAGGGGATATAAATGTGCATCTGTACAATGCCAATACATTTATGGAAAAATATTAAACAAGAAGACAGGGACAAAATACGACCAATTCTTAAAGAATTTGAAACTGATTTAAATGTAACAACAGGGGGCGAAACAGAGGGAAGTCTTGATAAAGCGCGTCGTGAGTTGAAAACAACATTAAAAGAAATTGGAAATGATGCCGACGCCATGTATAAATATTTTTTTGGCGATTCTTAATTTTTTCTTTAAAACACATTCCAATATCGCAAAACACCTTTTTGTGATATTTCTTTTTTTCATTCGTCAATAAAATCTTTCTCTATACTGCACACGTTTTTTAAAAATCAGCGTAAGTCAAATATATATTCTCGAAATACTTTCATTTTATTTATATGCTCGGGATATATTTAAATACTTAATCCGCCTTCTTTTATATATAGGTTGGCGGAGGGTGTTGGTTAAGCTTCGTTACGTCACTTGACCAAATACCTGAAGGCGTTTTCCCTTGTCGTTTTCGCCTTCTCCAATCTTTATTTTTAAAAACAGTGCGTCGGGGTCGTCACTCCCGTAAAAAACGAGCGCGGAGTTTTAGAAATGGATTTAAAGAAGTTAACAGAACTCGGTCTCGATGAGACTACAGCAAAGAAAGTTCTTGATGAAATCAGCAACGAGAAAGGCGAGAAAGGATACGTCCCTCTTGAACGTCTCAACGAAGAAATCGAGAAGAAAAAGGCTTTGGAAGGAACGAAAGCCGAACTTGAAAAGTGGATTAAGGAACGAGAGAAGTATGACTCGGATACCGAAAATCTTCAAAAGCAAATTGCTGAGTTGAAATCTCAGAATGCCAAAGATGCAAAAAAGCGTGAAGATGCCGAAAAGGCACACGCTGCTGAAATGAGGAAGATGAAACGTGATTCCATTGATGAACGCGTTTTGACTGAATCAAAAGCAAGGAACAAGACAGCGGTTAAAGCGCTGTTGGCTGAAATTGGTGAAGATGCCGATGATGAAAATTATGAAACGGAAAGGAAGAAACAAATCAAGGATCTGACTGAAAAAGAAGATTCAAAGTTTTTGTTTGGCGAAGATGTCGGCAACGGCGGATTCAAACCTTTCAGACCTGATGGCAGTAAGAAAGAAACTGACATCGAACACAATCGCGGTTTAATGGCCGCAAAACGAATTAATCAAGAAAAATTCCCGACAAAACAGGAGTGACAGAACAATGGTAGAAAGTGAATTAAGGATGAGAGAAATATGACTCGGATATTAAAAGCATCACTTGAGAGAAATGGACGATAAGATAGGACGATAAGATATGCCGAGAAGGAACTTGAATGACAAAGGACAAATCAACACAGCGCGTGAAGATGAAGACAAGCGAAAACTTGCAGTCTTAATCACTGACTTTGCCGTCCTGTCCGAGCTTGCCGACAAATACGATGCTCTCAAAAAAGAGAAAGAGAAAGAAATAATCGCAATCATGAAAGAACATCGACTGTTAAAGTACGAAACCGGCGCAGGAGTCGTTGAATACCGCGTTCCTGGAGTTCGTACAATCATAAACGGTGATCTGTTAAAGGCAGAAGCGCCTGATCTGTTCTTAGCATATGCAAAGGATATTCCCGTTGTCGAAAAAGCAGTGCTCAAAAAAACAGTTGAAAAATGATGTTTTGTCAAAAACAGACAGCAAAACTTTGGATAATTCAAATGAAATTATTCATAATGAAAAGAGCCGGCTATTTGGATATTTTTATTATAATTTTGATATTTTTCCTTTAATTTGAGCATTTTTTCCTTTGATTTGAGCATTTTTTCCTTTGATTTGAGCATTTTTTCCTTTAATTCGAGCATTTATTACTTTTATTCGAGCATTATTTCCCGTGATAATTGTGTATTTTTTACGGTTTATTTGTCATTTTTTTGTATCAATATCCTTTCGGGGAATCACGTTTATATACAAGCGTTCAATTTAACTCATCAATCATTACATTTGAAGCGATTCAAGTGATTCAGCTGATAAGCTGATAAAATGTAATGTGGCAGATATCGCCGCAAAAGGACAAAACGAAACGATGTTCGGTTGCGGAGCAAAACGGCTCCAAAAACGCGCCTCCTTTTCCGGTCAGCATCAACCAAATACGAAAAACGGATAAGCGGCGAAAGCCGATGTTGAAATTCAGCCTCATTGGGTTTCACAATAAATAATCCATCGTTTTCTGTTTGAGCGAAAACCGTGACAAGAATCCAAAAACCCGAATTAAGGGTAAATTTAAGGAGAATATGCATGCTCAATATGTTTAAACCCCAGACAGTCGCCGTTATCGGCGCATCGGACACCGAAGGAAAAATCGGTTACTCCGTCATGAAAAATTTACTTGACCGTTTTCCGGGAAAAGTCGTCCCGATCAATACAAACGCTACCGAAGTGATGGGACAAAAAGCTTACCCGTCTGTTTCCGCCTGTCCCGACACGGTGGATTTAGCTGTTTTTTGCATTCCTTCCAAATTTGTCCTCGAGTCCATCGTTGACTGCGGCGAATCCAAGGTCAAAAGCGTTGTCGTCATTTCCGCCGGTTTTAAAGAAGTGAACCCCGTTGGCGCCGAAATGGAAAAAGACATTGCCGCCGCCTGCCGCAAATACGGTATGGAACTTGTCGGTCCGAACTGCCTCGGCATTATGGACACACACGCTAAGTTAAACGCGTCATTCGCAAAATTGATGGCCATCACCGGCGACATCGCATTCATGTCCCAGTCCGGCGCTATCATGACAGCGATGCTTGACTGGTCTGATGCCAGAAACGTCGGTTTCTCCCGCGTCGTGTCTCTTGGTAACAAAGCCGGCGTTAACGAAAAAGACTGTTTGGAAGACTTCGCCTCTGACCCCAACACAAAAGTCATCGCCGCTTATTTGGAAGAAATCGTTGACGGCCCCGCCTTCATGGAAGCCGCCAAGATTGCCTGCAAGAAGAAGCCCATCATTTTAATCAAATCAGGCACAACCGATGCCGGTTCCGCCGCCGTCTCCTCCCACACGGGATCTATCGCCGGCGCAGACCAGGCCTATGCCTCCGCTTTCCGCCAGTCAGGTGTGATTCGCGCTTCCGCGTTGGATGAAATGATGAACTACAGCATTGCGTTCTCCGCCTGCCCGCTCCCGAAAGGCAGAAATGTCGCTATCATTACAAATGCCGGCGGTCCCGGTATTATGGCAACGGACGCTGTGATTAACAACAACATGCAGATGGCAAAAATCGCTGACTCCAACTACAAGAAGTTAAAGGACGCATTGCCCGAAGCCGCCAGCGCCAAAAACCCGATTGACGTTTTGGGAGACGCCAAACCCGGCAGATACGCATTGGCTCTTGATGTCGCTCTTGAAGACGACAGCGTTGACGGTATCATCTTCCTCGTGACTCCGCAGTCCGTGACGGAAGTCGAAAACACCGCGCAGCTCGTCATTGACCGCTTCCCGACAGCCAAAAAACCGATTCTTTGTGTCTTCTTCGGCGGCACCTTAATGGCGCCCGGCGAAAAACTGCTTCAAAAGGCCGGCATCCCCACCTACACTTATCCTGAAGCGGCAATTGAAACCATGCGCGCTCTTTGTGACTACGCCGACATTTTGGCAACCGACTTCAAAGCGCCCGCAACAGCGAAAGTTGACAAAGCGAAAGCCGAACAAATCATCAACAAAGCGAAAGCTGCCGGAAACACTGTTCTCGGTTTGGAATCCATTGACATTTTGGGCGCCTACGGTCTCCCGGTCGTCGGCTACGCCGAAACAAAGACTGTTGACGAAACCGTCGCTGCCGCAGAAAAGATGGGCTATCCCGTTGTCATGAAAATCATGTCCCCTGACGTTACCCACAAATCCGACGCGGGCGGCGTTCGCTTGAATTTGAAAAACAAAGACGAAGTCAAAGCCGCGTATGACAAGATGATGGTTGATGTGAAACACCACGTCCCCAATGCCCGTCTTGAAGGCGTTCAGCTCCAGCAGATGCTCGGAAACGGCACTGAAATCATCATCGGCATGGTCCGCGACCCGACTTTCGGCCCCTTGGTCATGTTCGGTCTCGGCGGCATCTATGTCGAAATATTAAAAGACGTTTCCTTCGGCGTTGCGCCGCTTAACAAAGACGAAGCCGAACACTTGGTTCGCTCCATCAAATCCTCCAAGATCTTTGAAGGCGCCCGCGGCGCGAAACCGGTCGACATGGCCCTTCTCACCGACGCAATCGTTAAAGTGGCCCAGCTTGTGTGCGACTTCCCCGAAATCCAGGAATTCGAAGTCAACCCGATGAGAATCATGGAAGACGGCGTCACCGCATACTGCATGGACATGAGAATGATGCTTTAAGCGTCAAAAATAAAATAATAAAATTGCGAAGAAGTTTCAAACTTCTTCCAAATCTTTTTTTTTAGGATAATCGCGAAAGCAGACATGCTTTACAAATTCGAGAAAGAATGAAGCATTTGAAAAATGAGGAATTTGAAAAATGAAGAGTTTGAAAAATGAAGAGTTTGAAAAATGAAGAGTTGAAAAATGAGGAGTTTTCAAAATTCAAACTCGGTCATTTTCAGCTTTCTTCTGTGCAACCGCTTGATATGGCGGCAGAATCAGGGGGTTTGTATTTGAAAAGCCCGTTATCGTTTTGACGATTTCGGTCATTTTTTTGTAAGCGGCCGGATTTCCGTTTTCCAAGACATACTGCCGCAGTTCTTCAATGTCATAATCATCAGATCCGTCCACTTTAAAATAAAACAGCACAACACATTTTAAACTCATTATGTTGTTTTCCGCCGTTGCGTCGATGCCCCATTCAATGATACAGGGCTTGCTTAAATCATTGATCGGGACTTTCGCGTTTGACCCCGTTTTAATCTGAATATTTGACGTGCCGGCAACAGGATTGTACTCATATTCCAACTTTCGAAGAGCGTGGTTGGTCATTTTGCATTTTCTAAAAACCATTTGAATTCCTCATTTTTATGTTTAATTTTGAACTTTGAATTTGATTGAATTGAATTTGATTGAATTTTAATTTGATAGAATTTGAATTGATTGAATTTGAATTTGATTGAACTTTGGATTTTGAACTGTGAATTATAAATTTTTAATTAATTCTTTGTATTCTTATGTCCATTTGTTCATTTATTCATTGCGCCGAATTAACATCGTTTCGCCGTTTAAACACGAAAATCCGCTGACGGTTTCAATTATAAATTGTAAACATTTTGGAAATATATTTATAGTTTACATTCCTTTTTGAGCCACTTCGCATAAACCTAAAAACCTGTTTTTGTTTCTGTTAACTCCGGATAATACTCAAAAACAGGATGTTGTAAAATTGTGAATGTATTGATTGAATCTGATTCAATTTGATTCAATCTGATTCAATCTGATTCAATCTGATTCAATCTGATTAATTATCTGATTATTATCTGATTAATTATCGATTAATTATCGATTAAAGTTAAAATTTTGAAATTATTACAAATTGTAAATTATAACAAATAAATGGAGAGCTGAACTATGGCCGTAAAAATTACAGAAACCGCTCTTCGTGACGCACATCAGTCTTTGATTGCGACACGTATGAGAACCCGTGATATTTTAGATATTGTTGAACAGCTGGACGATGTCGGATACCACTCTTTAGAAATGTGGGGCGGCGCAACGTTTGATACCTGCATACGCTATCTCAACGAAGACCCGTGGCAGAGACTCAGGGACATCAAATCGCGCATGAAGAAGACACCCGCTCAAATGCTTCTCCGCGGCCAAAACCTCGTCGGCTACCGCCATTATTCTGATGATACCGTTGAAAAATTCGTGACGAAATCTTACGAAAACGGTATTGACATTTTCCGTATTTTTGACGCGCTCAACGACTTCAGAAACCTTGAAGTCTCTATCCGCACCGCTATTAAAATCGGCGCCCACGCGCAGGGAACGGTCAGCTACACAATCAGCCCCGTCCACACGCCTGAGACATTCATCAATATGGCCAAGCAGCTGGAAGAGATGGGTTGTCACTCGATTTGTATCAAAGACATGGCCGGACTTCTCTCACCCGCGGCAGCGACCGCAATCGTTTCCGGCATGAAGAAAGAACTTTCTGTTCCTGTTGTCGTTCACTCCCACTGCACATCCGGTATGGCGCCCATTACTTACTACGCGGCCGTTGAAGCCGGCGCCGATGTCATTGACACCGCCATTTCTCCGTTCGGCTGGGGCACTTCACAGCCGCCGACGGAAGCTATTATCGCTTCATTAATGGGAACCAAACACGACCCCGGAATTTCTCTTGAAAAATTCAATGAAATCACGCCGTTTTTCAGAAAACTGAAGGAGAAATACAACTCCATCTGCGACCCGATTTCTGAAACCATTGACCCGAATGTTATTCGTTATCAGGTTCCGGGCGGTATGCTGTCCAACTTGGTTTCTCAGCTCAAAGAACAAAACGCGATTGACAAATTCCAAGACGTTTTGACCGAAATGCCGCGCGTTCGCGAAGAACTCGGTTTCCCGCCCCTCGTGACGCCGACCAGTCAGATTGTCGGAACACAGGCTGTCTTGAACGTGATTATGGGCGAGCGTTACAAAGTCATTCCCAAAGAAGTGAAAGACTACGCCCGCGGTTTCTACGGCAAAACGCCGGTCCCGATCTCTCCCGAAATGCTCTCTCTGATTATCGGCGACGAACAGCCGATTACCGTTCGCCCGGGCGACTTGCTCCCGCCGGAATACGAGAAGATGAAAGCGGAAGCCGAAGCGATGGGCATTGCCAAATCCGTTGAGGATGTTTTGACTTACATTTTGTACCCGGCAATCGCGCCGAAGTTCTTAAAAGGCGAAGCCGAAGAAGAAGAACTGATTTGCACTTGCACTGTTCCCGTTTCCGCCGCCGCTGAAACGAACGGCATTCCGACCGAATTCCGCGTTGAAGTCGACGGCAGCGCCTATGATGTCAAAGTCGAGCCGAAAGGATACAGCATTGTTGCCGCCAACAATAAAGGAAACGGCGCGGCCGCTTCACCCGGCGCTGACAACAAGTCAAAGGCCGCAAACGCCGGCGCTGTCACCAGTTCCATGCAGGGCATGGTTCTTTCCATTAAAACAAAAGTCGGCGCGCACGTCAATGAAGGCGATGTCGTTTGTGTGATTGAAGCCATGAAAATGGAGAACGGCGTCAGCGCGCACCGCTCCGGAACTGTTAAAGAAATCATGGTTGCCGAAGGCGACACTGTTGCCGGCGGCGACGCTTTGATGATTATTGAGTAACGGAGGATTTTCAAATGGCAGAACCACTGTTTCAGAAAGTCCTTGTCGCTAACCGCGGAGAAATTGCCATTCGTGTCATGCGCGCGTGCCGGGAACTCGGCATTAAAACCGTTGCTATTTATTCCGACGCCGACAACAAAGCGCTCTTCGCGATGTATGCTGATGAAGCGGCGCATGTCGGTCCCGCGCCGTCAAGCCAGAGTTATCTGAATATTGAAAAAATCGTCGAGATTGCCAAAAGTACCGGCTGTGACGCTGTTCACCCCGGCTACGGTTTTCTTTCCGAAAACTACAGATTCGCCCAGCGCTGTGAAGAAGAAGGCATTACCTTTATCGGTCCTTCTTCCTACGTTATTGAAAAATTGGGCAGCAAAATCGAGTCCCGCAAAATTGCCAAAAGCTCGGACATCCCGACCGTTCCCGGAACGGTTGACGCGGTTTCCGATGTCGAGGAAGCGATTGAAGTCGGCCGAAGAATCGGATATCCGGCTTTGATTAAAGCCTCAGCCGGCGGCGGCGGCATCGGTATGCGCGTTGTCAACAGCGAAGACGAATTCAAAGAAGCGCTTGAGTCAACAATGAGAATGGCGGGCTCCGCTTTCGGCGACTCTTCCGTTTTTATTGAAAAATACGTTTTAAACCCCCGCCACATTGAAATCCAAATTTTGGCTGACAATTTCGGCAATGTGATTTATGTGAGCGACCGCGAATGTTCCATTCAGCGCCGCCACCAAAAGTTAATCGAAGAAGCGCCGTCGCCGATTATGACGCCGGAACTTCGAAAAAGAATGGGTGAAGCGGCTGTCCGCGCCGCCAAAGCTGTCGGTTACTCCAACGCCGGAACGGTTGAATTCATTTATTCCGACGGCCAATTCTATTTCCTTGAAGTCAACACTCGCCTTCAAGTGGAACACTGTATTACCGAATTGGTGACGGGCATTGACTTGGTCAAAGAACAGATTAAGGTCGCCGCCGGCCTTCCGCTGACAATCAAGCAGGAAGACATTGCCATTCGCGGCCACGCTATCGAGTGCCGTATCAACGCCGAAGACCCGTTAAACGACTTTGCGCCGTCTCCCGGGAAAATCCGCAGATACCGCTCTTCCGGCGGCCCCGGCATACGCGTTGACAGCGGTGTTCACACCGGCTACACGATTTCGCCCTTTTACGACTCAATGATTTCCAAGTTGTGCGCTTACGGCGCCGACCGCGATGAAGCCGTTGCCAGAATGAAGCGCGCGCTTTACGAATATGTGGTTATCGGCGTGACGACCAACATTCCTTTCCATAAAGCCATTATGGAAAACGAAGAGTTTGAGAAAGGCAACCTGTCTACGAAATTCATCGAGGACAACAATATCATTGCGGCGGTCAAGGGTGTTTTGGAACGCGATTCCGTCAAAGGCGCAACGCTCGCGTCAGCGCTTGACAACGACGAAATCGTCGTGGCGGCGATTACCGCGGCTGTCAGCAGCTATATGGCCAATATCGCCGAAGTTGATTCCAAGAAGCAAAGTAAAAAAGGCTCGAAATAAGCCTTTTATTTTTTTTTGTTTTTTGACGACTCATCTTTAAATACATTTATATAACCCGAATGTGAAACATAAGTTAATTGTTAACCTTGAAAAATGACATTGTTAACGTACATCGTTGACGTAAATTGTTGACGTACAGAGTTAACATACATTGTTGACGCAGATTGTTGACGTGATTGTTGACGTGATTGTTGACGTGATTGTTGACGCAATTGTTGACGTGATTGTTGACGCAATTGTTGACGTGATTGTTGACGCAGATTGTTGACGTATTAATTAAGAAAGACTTTAGAAAGACTGCTTTGTTAAAATTTAAGAGTTAATTTGTTAACCTTAAGATTGCAGGAAAGTGAATTTTGGATGAAAAGCAAAAGAGCGGAAATTATCAACGCGTTCAAAGTCGCGAACGGAAAGGCCGTTTCCGGCGAGGAGCTCGGCAAAGAGCTTGGTATTTCCAGAACGATGGTGTGTAAATATATCAAGGGTTTGAAGGATGACGGTTACGAAATTTCATCCGCGCCGAAGAAGGGTTATGTTTTGAAATCCGTTCCGAAGTTGCTTTACCCCGAAGAAATTCTCTCCGGTCTGCAAACAACTCTTTTCGGCAAAAACATTTTTTATTATGATGAAGCCGGCTCTTCTAACGACATCGCCAAAAAAATGGCGCCGACCGCTGAGGAAGGAACAATTGTTGTCGTGGAACAGCAGACCGGCGGCCGCGGCAGGCTTGGGCGTCAATGGGCTTCCCCTAAGGGCGGCATTTGGTTTTCAACGATTTTAAAGCCGCGCATCGCGCTCAGCTTTGCGTCTCGCTTAACATTGACTTTTGGTCTCAGCGTCGCCAAAACGATGAAATCATACGGCCTTGACGCCAAAATCAAATGGCCGAATGATATTTTAGTTAACGGCAAAAAAGTGTCAGGCATTTTAACAGAGGTCGACGCGGAAATCGATACGGTCGAATTTGTTATTATCGGCATCGGCATCAATGCCAATATGAGTTCAAAAGACATTCCCGACGAACTTCGCGAAAATTCGACAACGCTGCGCGACGAGATGGGGAAAAGCATTGACCGCGTTGAGTTTTTGCAAAAATTATTGTATGAAATGGAACAGGAATACATTCGTTTCAGTACGCGCCCGTTCAATGAAATTTTGGATGAGATCATATCCCTGTCGGATACAATCGGCAAGCGGGTCAACGTCAAAATGCCTAATCGGATCGTTGAGGGAGTCGTTATCGGTATTTCCAAGACAGGCGCGCTCATGCTGAAGAAAAATGACGGCACTATTGAAGAAATCATTGCCGGCCGGTGTATCTACTCCAAGAACTGATGACTTCAAAATGACAATTCAAAATGCAATTCAAAATGCAATTCAAAACGGAGATGAAACTATTCGGTTCCCGATAAAAAGAATCTTTTCAGAAAGAAAAATTTTAAAAGGCGCTCTGTCCGTCCCAAAACGGCGGTTCTCATTTCCCGCCCTTCTTTTAGCTTTGCTTTTTGTTGTTTTCGTATTATTTGTGCCGCCTGCTGTCGCCGAGGAAAAAAATCTCGCCGACGCTTTCATTATTGACGGCTATGTTATTCTTCGCGACGAGATGCCTCACATTTTTCAGCAGGGGTATTCCGTCTCTTTGATAGGGTTTGGCGCCGATAACGTTTTAATTGAATTCAGAAGCAATTATTCCACGCCTGATACGCTCGGGAGCGTTGTTTTAAAGGAAGGCGAATCCGTTCAATGCTATCGCCAAGATTCAGAAGGAATCAATTTGGTTTTGGTGATGACGCTGGATAAATTGTATTTGAACAGCTCTCAGGTTCTTGCGGGCTTTTCAAATGTTTATCAGTTATACGACACGAGTTTCGGCAATTATTCCGCGTCTGAAGATTGGATATTGTATGCCGGCGTCTTAGATGACCCGTCTGTTCCCGTTCGTCCCGAAAACCCCTCCGGTAACGGAACGTATATCCGGCCGGATTTGATTTCCGAACCTTTGTATATCATTTTAATTATCGGCCTGACAGCTCTTGCCGTCATCACTATTGCCATTTTTTCAAAAAGGAATTCCCGCCGAAAAAATAAGAGGAAACAGAGCAATAAAGAAAAAGAAGAAATAAAGAAAAAAGGGTAATGAAAAAGGGGTAATGAAAAAAGGGTAATGAAAAAAGGGTAATGAAAAAAGGGTAATGAAAAAAGGGTAATGAAAAAAATGGAATAATGAAAAAAGGGAAAAAAGAAAAAAGGGAAATAAAAAAAGGGAAATGAAGAAAAAAAGAATCGTTAAGCCTCAAAAGAGGCTTTCATAATATCCTCTTCTTCTTTTGCGGGGCAGCTCGGGGGTCTCAGGAGCATCGGGGGCACCGGCTGCTTTTGCTGTTTTTGTTGCCTTTGCTGTTTTTGCTGCCTTTGCTGTTTTTGTTGCTTTTGTTGCCTTTGCTGTTTTTGCTGCTTTTGCTTCTTCGGCGTCCCTTTCGGCCCTTTCGGCTTCGGCGGCTTTCATTGCTTCGGCTGCCTTTTCTGCCTCGCGTTCTTTGTAGGTTTCATAAAATCCTTTTTTTCTTTCTTTGACGTCATCGTCTGTCACGGAAACAATCAGTCTCTTTTTTGTGACAGGCTCCAGCCGCTTCCACTCGACAACGGCGTCTTCTTCCAGAATGAAATCTTCGGCTCTTTGGTCAATCAGTTTACCGTTGACTTCGTACAGGTAGAATCCTTCTTCGCCGTCGGCAGCGACGATAAAATCTCGGCCGTCAATGTTTTTGATTTCAACGACAGCGACGCGCTTGAACGCTTCCATGAGTGTCGTTCCTTTCTTGACTTCTAATTTTTTTATCGGCGCGAAGGGGTCAAAAGCGCTGCTGAAACTCTTTTTCTTGAGCGAAAAGACATGCGTTTTTCCGTATACTTTCCGGTAAATCATTTCGGCGTCTTCTAAGATTTTGATGTGTTTTGAAGTCACGGGGACCGATATGCCCAATTCGCGCGCCAACGAGGAGATGTGGCGGTCATCTTCTGCCAGCAGCTGCATCAGTTTTTGGCGCGTTTGGCTGGAGACGGCCGTAAACACCAACGTGCTTTCATCCTGTTCGTCAATCGGGTAAGTTCGGTGCAGGCTTTTTGATGTTTTCGTCTTGTTTACCGTCTTCATCTTGCTTGCCGCATTTGTCTTGCTTGCCGCATTCGTCTTGTTTACCGCGTTTGTCTTGCTTGCCGCATTTGTCTTGCTTACCGCATTCGTCTTTCTCGCTGCGTTTGTCTTGCTTGCCGTGTTTGTCTTGCTTGCCGCGTTTGTCTTGCTTACCGTCCTCGGCCTGCCTACTGCTTTCTTCTCACCTGTTGCGTTCGTCTTATTTACCGTTCTCGGCCTGCCTACCGGTTTCTTCTCACCCGCCGCGTTTGTTTTACTTGCTGCTGTATTCGCCTTGCCGGCTGCATTCGACTTGCCGGCTGCATTCGACTTTCCGATTACGGTTTTCGTCTTTTCGGATTTTGATTGCTCTTTTTCCCGATATTGTTCTTTTGGAGACATAATTATGAAAATGTCATTATTGGTGATAATATTTGTTATCCTTTCGATTAATACGAAACAGGGTATTAACATCTCGGGGCGCTCATCTTAATTTATTAATATCGGAACGGGATAATGGGATATTACAGAACAATTTTAAAAATCGAAACGGTTGAATATTCATGATTTCCGATAAATCCAAACACTTCTTTTTGCGATCCGCTGTTGTGTTATTTGTGATTGCCGCCGTTTTTCTGATGATGATGCCGGGCGCGGCCGCGAAGTCATATTCGATTGACCGCGTTGACGCCGACATTGTTGTTGACGAAAACGGTATAACGCACGTGACCGAAAGAATCCATTATTCACTTTATACGTCCCCGGGCGACTCATATAATGAAGTTTTCCGCGTCGTTTTCACGGAAAACGGCATCACGGTCCATAACGCGACGGGGTATTTGTCGGGGTATCCGAGTTCGTCGTTTAATGTCAGAAAAGTGTCAAACGGCTATGAATTTGTATCCCGGCTGCCTCAGCCGAATCCCTCGGCGATAACGTTTGTTTTGTCATATGAATATCACGGCGGGATTAACGTTTACAACGATGTCACGGAGTTCAATTATATCCTGTGGAGCAATTTGTGGGACCGGCCTGTGAATCATTTGAACACGACGATTACCATTCAAAATATTCCCGACCAAAAGATAATCGATTCGAATTCGGGTTCCGGTTCGGGATCGGGTTCCGGTTCGGGATCGGGTTCCGGTTCGGGATCGGGTTCCGGTTCAGGCTCGGGTTCAGATTATTATTTGATGTACACGCATCCCAATAGTTTTTTTACGAACGTTTCGTCTCAAATGACGGGAAGCGGAGATAATCGGACGCTGATTGCAAATATTGAGACAGCGAGGATTCCGGCTTACACTTGGGTCGATGTCAGAATCGTTTATCCGCGGATGGAAAATCCGAATCCGGCTTATGTCAATATCATCCGTGCGGACGGGTTGGACTCAATTATCGCCGAAGAAAAGGCTTATGCGCGAAAAGCGTACTATCCCTATCTTTTTATGGTCTTTGAAATTCTTTTGATCGTTTTTGGGTTAGCCTCGGCGGTTCGGATATATTTCAGACACGGCCGCGAGCCCAAGGTGAATTATCATGCTTTGTATGAGCGCGACCTGCCGACCGACACGAAGCCGGCGATTGTCAATGCCATTATTCCCGGCCACGGGAAGCCTGACATGAACGCTTTTGTTTCAACCATCATGAGTCTTGTCGACCGCGATTATTTGTCCATCAGAGAAACGGGGGCCGCCAATTGGCGCGGCAAAGAAAAGAGAGAAATCACCTTGAAATTTGAGAGGGCGGCCGATTCTAAGTTGGAAAGCTTTGAAACCGACGTTTATCGGTTTTTGCAGCGTTACGCCGTCAACAATGAAATTGCTTGGAAAGATTTCCAAAAGAAGCTGGGCGCGAATGATTCGTTTTACACTTTCTTAAACAGTTGGAACGCGAGAGTAACGGAATTGGCGAAATTCGATGATTATTTCGACGGCAAAGGCAATCATTTGCTTTCAACGACGGGCATCGGCGTTCTCGCCGTCTCGTTTTTGGTCTTTTTCCTGTCTGAAATCGCCGCGCCCTCCGACTATTTCCCGGCGACGGCAACGGTCGGTTCCCTTTGTATTCTCAGCGGCATTTTGGGCATCGCGTTAATCGCTTACCCGCGCGTGTTCAAAAAGACGATGGGACGATGGACACAAGACGGCCGCGTCTTTTATTTGAAATGGAAAAACTTTGAAAAATACCTGACCAATTATTCTTTAATTGAAAAGTATCCGCCCGCTTCCGTTATCATTTGGGACCACTACATCGTTTACGCGATGGCGCTGGGCGTTGCGGAAACGGCGTTGAAAAACATGAAACTCTCAACGCCGACAGGGCAAATGCAAGGAAGCCACTTCATCATCCTTTATTACTATCCGTTCTTCTACATGAGCATGAGGGGAGCGTATTCGGCATCAACGCCTCAGCAAGGCGGCGGCGGAGGCGGCAGACCCGGCGGCGGCTTTGGCAGGGGCGGTATCGGCGGGGGCTTTGGCGGCGGCTTTGGAGGTCTTCGCTGAAACGCGCCGAAACGGCCGTTTTTTGAACGGACAATGGTTGTAAATGACTTTGAACGACTGAAACAATGATTGAAACAATGACTTTAATAAACCATCACGGCTATTAGACTGCTTGAAGGGTTACTCGAATATACGGTAAAATTACGGCAAATATGTTAAAATAATAAAATAAAAGGAGTTAAAAAATGGTACTTGGATTAATTATCGGCGTTGCGTTTCTCGCCTGTATCCTGCTGGTCGTCGTTCTTTTTGCGGCCATGTACAACGGTCTTGTGAAGAGCCGCAACTTTGTGGACAACGCTTGGAGTCAAATTGATGTTCAGCTGAAGAGAAGATATGATTTGATCCCGAATATCGTTGAAACCGTCAAAGGCTATGCCGCTCACGAAAGAGATACGTTTGAAAATATCACCAAAGCCCGCGCCGCCGTGATGGAGGCAAAAACCCCTCACGAAGCCGCGGAAGCGTCCAACATGCTTTCTTCCACATTGAAGAGCTTGTTTGCGGTTGCCGAGAATTATCCCGATTTGAAGGCGAACGCGAATTTTCAGGACCTTCAGAGGCAGCTTAAAGAAACTGAGGATAAAATCGCTTACGCGCGCCAATTCTACAACGACACCGTCACCAAATACAACAACATGATTCAAACCATCCCGAGAAACATTGTCGCGATGATTGCCGGTTTTAAAAAGCGCGAACTCTTTGAAACAGCGGAAGCCGAAGAAAGAGCGGCGCCGCAAGTCAGATTTTAAACAAGTTCATGGATTATGATTTTGCTTCATCGCAAAATCATTTTTCTCTTTTTTCCCTTTTTGTTTTTCTCTTTTTTTCCTTTTTGTTTTTCTCTTTTTTCCCTTTTTGTTTTTCTCTTTTTTCCCTTTTTGTTTTTCTCTTTTTTTCCTTTTTGTTTTTCTCTTTTTTCCCTTTTTGTTTTTCTCTTTTTTCCCTTTTTGTTTTTCTCATTTTTCTCTTTTTTCCCTTTTTGTTTTCCTTTGTTTTCACTCTTTTCATCTTGCTTTTTTCAAAAAAATTACTGTTTGTTATTTCTCTTTATTTTTTTGCAGCAATCTCCATTTTCGGATTTGTGCGCTGCTTCGCATCGCCCAACTCCGAAAATGGAGGTCGGTTTAATGTTTTTTGTTTGTCATCATCTGTTTTGTCGGTTTTACCTCTGTTTCACCTCTGTTTCATCTCTGTTTCCACTCGATTCCTTTTTGTTTCTCTTTGTTCCCTTTCAATTCCTTTTTGTTTTCCCCTTTTCCCTTTTTCCTTTTTTCTTTTATTCCCTTTTTTCGATTGAATCGGTTGTTTTAAATTGTATGGTTCAATTCTTCTTTTTGACAGATTACAATTTTTGAGGATTAATTATGCGTATCACGGAAGGACAAAGCAATTTAACAAAGCCGATCATTCCGGCAGCGATTACTGATGAGATGGATTTGGACCAATTCGCTTCTCAGCTTTCCGGCTGCGGTTTCGGAGCGCGCCGAATCGGGAAAGCGGTTGACGTTTTTACGGAAATGATATCGGATGAGAAGACCGTGAAGTTTTTCGGGCTCGCCGGCGCCATGGTTCCCGCGGGAATGCGTAAAATCATTGCCGACTTAATCCGCGACGGTTACATCAATGTTCTTGTGACGACCGGCGCCAACATGGTTCACGACGCGTTGGAAGGGTTGTATATGCCGCATTATATCGGTGATGACCAAGCCAATGACGCTCAGCTTCGGGAAGAGGGGATTGACCGCATCTATGACGTTTATTTGCCCGACAACCATTTTGAAGAGTTTGAAGTCTTTTTGCAGGAAATCATCGCCGAACTTCCGGCGGATAAACCGGTTTCCATCAAGGATTTTATGGCGAACATCGGCAAAAACATTGATAATCCCGATTCGATTTTAAGAGCCGCTTATGACATGAACGTTCCCGTTTATTGCCCCGCCTTTCCCGATTCCGTGATCGGTCTTCAGGCTTGGCTTTACAAAGAAACAAATCCGTTGGTCGTTGACGCTCTCGCCGATATGCATGATTTGATGGACATTTGCTGGGAAGCCGAAAAAGCCGGCGCCTTTTTCGTCGGCGGCGGCGTTCCGAAAAACTTTATTTTCCAAACCATGCTTGTCACGCCCCGTGAATTTGATTATGCCATCCAGCTGACCATGGATACGCCGCAAACAGGCGGTTTGTCGGGCGCGACGCTGGATGAAGCGGTTTCTTGGGGCAAAACCAACGCGAAATCCAAAATGGTGACGGTTTATTCCGACGCCACCATCACGCTGCCGCTGATCGTCGGCGCGGCCCGCTGCCGTTTGAAAAAAAGAAATGAAAATAATAAATGAAAATAATAAATGAAAAAAGCGGGAAAAACTAAAAGGCGGGAAAAGCTAAAAGTCGGAAGAACAAAAGGTGAAGATATGTCTGAAAATGTTTTTGAACGGAAAAGCGGTATGATTTTGGCGTTGGACGTAACGGATGAAGCGAGCGCTTTGGAAGTGGCGGCGGCTGTCGGCGATTTGGTTGACGCCGTTAAAATCGGTTATCCGCTTGTTCTCGGAACCGGTCTGTCCGTTGTTTCCAAACTGGCAAAATACGCGCCCGTGATTGCTGATTTTAAGGTCGCGGATATCCCGAACACGAACCGCTTGATTTGCGAACACGTCTTTAAAGCGGGATGCGCCGCCGTCATTGTTCAGGGATTTACGGGTCCGGACAGTCTGGCGGAGTGCGTGAAGACGGCGAACGAATATGGCGGAAAAGTTTTCGCCGTTGCCGAAATGAGCCACCCGGGCGGGGATCATTTCTTTGATGACCGCGTTTCCAAAGAAATCGCGGCGCTTGCCAAAAAATCCGGCGCTTTTGGAATTGTCGCGCCTGCAACAAGGCCCGATCGCGTTAAAGAATTGCGCGCCGTGATTGGCGGCGAATTAAAAATCATTTCGCCCGGCGTCGGCTCCCAGGGGGGCAGCGCGGCTGACACAATCAAAGCGGGCGCGGATTGGGTGATTGCCGGCAGGAGCATTTACAATGCCAAAGACCCGCGGGGCGAAGCTCAAAAAATAAAAACGGAAATCGAAAAACTGATTTAATTTTTTCAAAATGTCAATGATGATTGTTTGAACTGACTTGTGATGAACCCTATGAGTCCTGAGACGTTTTGAAAAATTTCTTTTTCTTTTTCTTTTTTCTTCAAAAATCAGAAAACCATTCATTTTCTTCATCTTCTTCCAAACGGAAACATCCCTTTTCTTAAAAATCTGAAAAACAAACGCCGCTTTTTCAAAAACTGTTTTTTAGGTTTTCGGGAAAAGGGGCGTTTCAGTTTTGATGAAATCCAAAAAACGATGTTTCATTTTCTTCATTTATCTCCCAAACAGAAACATCCCTTTTCTTTAAACCCGAAAAACAAACGCCGTCTTTTCAAAAACTATTTTTTGGGGTTTCGGGAAAAGGGGCGTTTCAGTTTTTATGAAATCCAAAAAATGATGTTTCATTTTCTCCATTCTTTTCAAATCAGAAAACCATTCATTTTCTTCATCTTCTTCCAAACAGAAACATCCCTTTTCTTTAAACCCGAAAAACAAACGCCGTCTTTTCAAAAACTATTTTTTGGGGTTTCGGGAAAAGGGGCGTTTCAGTTTTTATGATAATCCAAAAAATGATGTTTCATTTTCTCCATTCTTTTCAAATCAGAAAACCATTCATTTTCTTCATCTTCTTCCAAACCGAAACATCCCTTTTCTTTAAACCCGAAAAACAAACGCCGTCTTTTCAAAAACTATTTTTTGGGGTTTTCGGGAAAAGGGGCGTTTCAGTTTTTATGAAATCCAAAAAACGATGTTTCAGTTTCTTTTTGACCGGCGGTTTAAACGCGCCGATTGCCGCCTTGAGAATCGGAAGTGAAAACTTATTATTCTTTCAGACAATAGTAGCATCTCATGATTGTCTCTGTCAAAAAATCCGTTCCTTTCGGCGCAATCGACGCGCCGCCTTCTAAAAGTTATACGCACCGAGCTATTTTTGCCGCGTCTCTGGGTCAAAGCGAGTGCCGCCTTTCTCATTGTCTGCTGTCGGCCGACACCCGTTCAACGATGGACGCCTGCCGGATGTTTGGCGCAAACGTCACAGAAACAAAGGCGGCAGACAACGAGACGGTTGTCGTTGTTTGCGGATTTGGCGGAAAACCCCGCGTCCCCGGTCAGCCGGTCGATATCGGCAATTCGGGAACGACGCTTCGCTTCATGACCGCGTTTTCGGGTCTGATGGATGAGGAAATCACATTGACGGGAGATTCGTCTATTCAAAAAAGGCCGAACACGCCTCTTTTGGAAACGCTGAACAAAATGGGCGCGCAGGCTTATTCCGTCAACAACAACGGTTGCGCGCCGCTGATTGTGAAAGGGCCCGTCAAACCCGGCGCCGTTTCGATTGACGGCGGCATGAGTTCTCAATTTATCTCCGCGCTTCTCTTATCCTGCCCCCTTTTGGGCGGCGAAACGGTTCTGTCCATTGACGGCGAATTAAAATCAAAACCGTATGTTGACATTACGCTTGAAATCGCGAAAAAAGCCGGCATCCGTATCATCGAATCCCAAAACAACGCCGACGGGACAAAGGATGCAGGCGGGACAAAGGATGCAGGCGGGACAAAGGATGCCGGATTTTCATATCTGATTCCGGGAAACCAAACATACAATCTTTCAGATTATACAATTCCGGGGGATTTCTCTTCCGTTTCTTACGCGTTAACGGCCGGCGCTCTTATTCCCGGCGCCGACATCACCGTCAAAAACCTTTTCCCGTCGGCGCAAGGCGACAGCGCGATGATTGACATATTGGAAAAAATGGGCGCCGACATTTCATGGGACAAAGAAAACGGCAACGTTCGCATTTTTAACAAAGACGGGCGCCGTTTGAAAGGAATCACCGTCGATGCCGGCGAAACGCCCGACCTCGTTCCCGCGCTGGCCGTTCTCGGCGCGTTCGCTGACGGCGAAATGAGGGTCACAAACGCCGCCCACGTCCGGCTCAAAGAAACCGACCGCTTAAAAGCGATGGCGGAAGAGCTGAAAAAGATGGGTGTTCATATTTCAGAAACAGAAGATGGCTTAATCATCTCCGGCGGAAAAAGCGCGGGGCACATCAAAGGCGCCGCCCTTCACGGTTGGGATGACCACCGCATCGTCATGTCCCTTTTTATCGCGGGAATGATGGTCGGCGGCGTGTCAATTGACACAGCGGATTGCGTTCGGATTTCATACCCCGAATTCTTTGATGACATGAAAAGAGTCGGCGCGGATTTTGAAAACGCCTGAGGATATGAAAAGAGTCGGCGCAGATTTTGAAAACGCTTGAGGATATGAAAAGAGTCGGCGCGGGTTTTGAAAACGCCTGAGCGTTTCCTTCAATTCCGCTTTCTCTTTTTGAAACAACCGTCTTTTCCAAGGAATACCTTTAAATATAACTAATTCTATTTTCGGTCGTCTTACTTATTAACAACGCGGGAATTCCGCCGTTGTAATAAATCCGGTGAGAACTGTAGGAACAACATAAGTGTCAGGGCCAATTCACGAATGCCCGATTCCCCTTCTTCTGAAGGCGGAAAACACGAAAATGTTATTTGCTTAATATTTTTCGTTGTCGATGTTGTGGATGGATTTAACAAAAAAAGGATGACATGAAGACATTTTAATGTCAAAATCCTGATTTTGATTGAGAATATATAAGTGTTCAGTGAGGGGCCGTTTTGACGCATGCCGCCTCAACGCTTTTCTGTTTTCATTTGATCAGCTTTGATTTTCAGGTTTTCTTTATCTTTTCCATAGTCTTTTCCATAGCTTTCTGACCTGTTGTTTTTGCTCCCGGAAGCGTTAGAATAACCCCAAAAGGAGTCAAAAAATGTCAAGCATACACAGACCTGACAAAGGATCCAGAGCTTTCAGCCCTCGCAAGAGATCAAAAAGCCACGTTCCGAAATTCAGATCCTGGCCCGAAGCTTCGGGCGAACCAAAATTACAGGCATTTGCAGGATACAAAGCCGGTATGACTCACGTCATCATGGTCGATGATACAAAGAACAGCATCACGGCCGGCGCGGAAATCGCCGTCCCGGTGACAATCATCGAAACCCCCGCAATCCGCGTTGCCGCCATTCGAGCGTACGTGAAGAACGCCTACGGCGAAATCGCAGCGGCCGAAGCCTGGACAACAGCTCTTGAGCCTGAACTGGCCCGCAGACTGCGCGTCCCCAAAGTCGACAAGACAGCGGAAGCCTTTGCAAAGATTGAAGAACTTATCGCCGGCGGTGAAGTGACCGACATTCGCGTCATGACCTACACCAAGCCCAAAGTCTTATCAGGCGTTCCCAAAAAAGTGCCCGATATCATGGAAACAGGAATCCGCGGCGCAACCCCTGCAAAGAAATTTGAATACGCCAAATCTATTCTCGGAACAGAAATCCGCTTTACAGACGTATTCAAGAACGGCGCAATCGTCGACACGGCAGCCATCACAACCGGCAAAGGAACTCAAGGTCCCGTCAAAAGATGGGGAATTGCCCTCATGAAAGGAAAGCACTCCAGACAGGGCAGCTTGAGACAGATCGGTACACTCGGCCCGTTCCGTCCGGCACACGTTCAGTGGCAGGTCCCCGCCATGGGTCAGACCGGCTACCACCAGAGAACCGAATACAACAAACGCATTTTAAAGGTCGGCGCGAACGGCGAAGAAATTACGCCCGCAGGCGGCATTATTAACTATGGTCTCGTCAGCGGCGACTACATCCTTATCAAAGGAAGCGTCCCCGGTCCGGCCAAGAGATTGATCCGCATCAGAGACCCGATCAGATTCAGCAAAGCACAGCCCGGCGAACCTCAAATCGTTCACGTCAGCGTGCAGTCTCAGCAGGGGTGAATGAAATGGCAATAGCAAAAATTTTAGATTTATCAGGCAGCCCGGTCGGGGAAGTCGAACTTCCGCCCGTCTTTGACGAAGACTATCGCCCGGACCTCATCAAGAAAGCCGTCTTGGTCGCTCAGGCAAACAGAAGACACCCCTACGGCCCCACACTCTACGCGGGTATGCAAACATCAGCAACCGGCTGGGGTTCAGGCCGCGGCGCTTCACACGTCCCGAGAATCGTTAACGGTTCCCGCGCGGCACGTATCCCCCACTCAAAGGGCGGCCGCCGTGCCCACCCGCCGAAACCCGAAACGGACTACTCCGAAAAGGTGAACAAAAAGGAAAAGCGCATGGCCGTCAGATCCGCAATCGCAGCAACCTGCAGCGAAGATCTCGTCATCACGCGCGGACACATCTTCATGGCGGAAGAACTCCCGATTGTGGCAGACAACGCGTTTGAAGCCCTTTCCAAAACCAAAGACGTCATTTCATTCTTAGAAGCCGTCGGCGTTTACGACGACGTCATCCGCGCAAAAACCGGACGCAACATCCGTGCCGGCCGCGGTAAAATGAGAGGACGCAAATACAAAAACAAAAAGAGTATTCTCATCGTCACCGGCGAAAAAGCGCCCGTCAGCAAAGCCGCAGGAAATCTGTCAGGCGTTGACATCGCGTCGGTCTCTGAATTGAATACCGAGCTCCTTGCCCCCGGTACCCACGCCGGCCGTTTGACCGTTTGGACCAAAGCGGCAATTGACAAACTCGCAGCAAAGGAAGGTGTTTTTGAATGATGTCCGTCAAATATCCGTTCATTACAGAAAAGGCCATGCTCCACATGGAAAACAGTAAACTTCAGGTTATTGTCGACTTCCGTGCCAACAAGCACCAAATCAGAGCCGACATGGAAGAGCTTTACGGTTTTAAGGTCGCCGACGTCCGAACCATGACCACCATGAAAGGACAGAAAAAAGCAATCATTACATTCGAAAAGCCGGATGCAGCCCACGAAATTGCAACCAGGCTCGGATTGGCATAAGGTGGTATAAATGGGTAAAAGAATTATTGCACAGAGAAGAGGTAAAGGAAGCCCGACTTTCAGAGCGCCTTCTCACAAATTTAAAGCAGAATTGATGCATCCCGCAGTCAATGCCGGCGCTACCTTAAAAGGAACCGTCACTGATGTCGAACACGATACCGCAAGAGCCGCGCCGATTATCAAAGTCTTCTTTGAAAACGGAACAAACCAGCTTCTCCTCGCCTGCGAGGGCACAGCTGTCGGCCAGGAAATCGCTTGCGGCCCCGATGCCGAAGTGAAAGCCGGAAATATCCTCCCCGTCGGAAAGATCCCCGAGGGTATTTTGGTCTGCAACATTGAAGGAAAACCCAACGACGGCGGCAAATTCACCCGCTCCTCCGGAACTTACGCGACGGTTGTCGCGCACGAAGAGGACAGAACCTCCGTTCAGATGCCTTCCGGCGTCTTGAAATGGTTCAACCCCGAATGCCGCGCATTGATCGGCATTGTCGCTGGCGGCGGACGCGTTGAAAAACCGTTCCTCAAAGCCGGTAAAAAATTCCACAAAATGAAAGTTCGCGCAAAGAGATTCCCGCGTGTCAGAGGTGTCGCTATGAACCCCAGGGACCACCCCTTCGGCGGCGGTAACAGACAACACCCCACCCGCTCGACAACAGTCAGCAGAAACGCGCCTCCGGGAGCAAAAGTCGGCCACATCGCCGCACGCAGAACCGGAAAGAAACGTTAAGGTGATATTATGGCAGCAAAAAAATCAGGATCATCAAGATTACCAAAGCGTAAGGGTGAATATACTTACCGCGGAAAAACCATTGCCGAGCTTCAAGCTTTAAGCACTGAGGAATTCGCGGAACTTCTCCCGTCACGCGAAAGAAGAACGATTAAAAGAGGTTTTACCGAAGTCCAAAAGAAGGCCCTTGCGGACATGAGGGAAGGCAAAGACGTCAGGACTCACACCAGAGGCATGATTATTTTGCCGGAAATGGTTGGCAAGACGATTGCCGTTTACGATGGTAAAAAATTCGTTGACATCGACGTCCAGCCGGAAATGGTGGCTCACCGCTTTGGTGAGTTCGCGCCGACCAGAGGAAAGGTTTCACACGGCAGCGCCGGCGTTGGTGCAACCCGTTCCAGTAAATTCGTTCCGTTGAAGTGAGGTGTAAAAATGGGAAGACTTAATTATGCAGTCAAAGCCAACCCCGAGATAACGTCTCAGGCAACAGCTTCCGAACTCCACATCTCCTTTAAGAAGACGAGAGAAATTTGCCACCACCTCAAAGGAATGAGACTGGCTCAAGCGCAGGCATTCTTAAACGATGTCGTCGCATTGAAGAAAGCAGTTCCTTTCAAGAGACACACGGACGGTTCCGGCCACAGAAAAGGCCCGATGGCAAACGGCAGATACCCTGTCAACGCCTCCGCCGAAGTTTTGAAGGTCTTAAGAAACGCGGAAAACAACGCCGAATACAAGGGACTTGAACCCTCCCGCATGTATATCACCAGTATCCGCGCCAACAGAGGAAGAGTTATCCGCGGTATGTTCCCAAGAGCTCGAGGACGCGCCTCCCCTAAAAACACCACCACGGTGAACATTGAAGTCATTTTAAGCGAGGTGCAGTAATATGGCAGTTGAGAAAAAATTCGTGAAGGACGGCTACACCAAAGCCTCTTTGGATGAACATTTCGCCAAACAGCTCGGAAGATCCGGCTACGGCGGCATGAACATGAGCAGAACGCCTCTGGGTACGCAGATTACGATCTACTCCGAAAAACCCGGTATGGTTATCGGTAAGGCCGGAAAAGTGATCCGCAAATTAACGCAGGACGTTGTTGACATGTACGGTGTGGACAACCCCCAAATCGACGCTCAGGAAATTAAAAAGTGCGAGCTCAACGCGCAGATTATGGCCAACCGCTTGGCCGCGTCTATTGAAAGAGGATGGTACTTCAGAAAAGCCGGTACCAACACCATCCGCGCCGTCATGGCAGCGGGTGCGCTCGGCTGTGAAGTCATCATCTCCGGTAAATTAACCGGCGCCCGCGCGAGAACCGAAAAATTCATTGACGGATACGTGAAACACTCCGGCCACCCGGCAGAGGAAATCGTTGAC
>Ga0123353_10001588_pt1:0-22500 | contig 27962 bp, 9 predicted proteins | sample TergutLab28metaG_3_FD_92763 | JGI IMG/M metagenome (GOLD analysis project Ga0123353, IMG submission 92763) | Labiotermes labralis P3 segment gut microbial communities from Petit-Saut dam, French Guiana - Lab288 P3 | ecosystem: Host-associated > Arthropoda: Insects > Digestive system >...
AATGCAATTTTGACCTCCTGATGATGAGCACATGTGCTCGAAACATGTAGAGGCATGAAATAAAACTTATTGTGAAACAAATTTTGTGCATCAAGTTGGTTAAATACTGAGATAAATAAAAAATTGGAACGGTGTTTGCTTAAATAAGACTATAAATAATTTACCACGCGACATACTATATAAATCTTACCGGTTTTTTTCCAACGTGTCGATATGTTTCGTTATGCAGGCGTAAATGTAAATCTGTGCTCATACGAAGAGTCCGGCTTTCCCTGTCCCCAGAGACAGCTACAGGGGACGAGTGGTGCGGCAGCCCCGGGCGTTGGAAACCCAAGGGCGACAAAATTACCGATAAATAAATATTTTAATTAAAAAATGTTATTTTCAGTACTAAAAATATTTTAAAATTTTGACAGGTTTGCTGTGTGTACGATGAAAGACTCCTGATGATGGACAGAGGAACTGTAGAGTTTTATTCCAAAAATAAATTTGAGAAATTAGTGCATTTATTTGGTTTTATTGTAAGAATTTATCACGATGCACGGTCACCTGAACGTCAAATTCGTTATTATTTGTCTCGGACGCCAACAAACGTAGCTACGCCATTACAGGCGCAGTTGGACACGATACAAACACGCAACAGAATGGTGTGCAGATATGTTGTACCAAATTTTAGCCAAATCATTGCATAAATGTGGAAGGTCCGGGCACATTTACATGTACACCGTTAAGTAATGTGTGATTTTCACTGCGCCGATTTTCATTAAACAAGCACCCAATAAATGTATTTACACATTACCAAAATACGCGCAAAATTGTAATTACTGCCTTAGGTTAAGTGCAACTTCCTGTGTACCGATTTACACCAAAATGAAATTTTTTTCGCCGTCAATACTTGGGGATATTCTGCACATAATTTTACCAAAATCGCTTAAGAATCTGTGTGAATTACTGTAAAAATTCTTTTGCGCCCGTAAGTAAAATGAAAAGCTGAGTCAGTGTCCAAGTAACTTTCGCTCGCCCGACAACAATTTGTAAAATTATTCCTATACCGAACATAGTGAAAAATCGACAGACATTTTAGGTGCTAATACTAAAGGCATAGGGACTCACTGAAGGACAGACGGATGGACTGGCATGTTCTGTATATACAGTGTGTTTTTTACTTCTAAAATGCCTTCTCATAACGTGGGAGGATGAAGACAGGTTTCGTTTGGTCCAGTAGGACCCAATGGCGCTCTCTTGTGTACACGATGAATAATCTTCGGGTTGTATGAAATATAGGACTTGACTTTACCAGCCGAACAAATGTTAGCTTCTCAGTATTGGTTCTATTGTTTGGGGCTACTCGATTTATTATTTTCTACTTCGTTCATCATATAACATCCCGTGGTTGGAATAAGCTTGCTCTTGTGATATTATCTAGTACCGTTCACATGAGGAAAAAGGAAGACATGTTCCATTATTATATTATTATTATTACTTTTATTTCATTATAAATCTTTTGTCTTCATCGCGTAATAAAACAAAATACGTATTCCATAAACCTGTGGTCGCAGTTTTAGATGTTTTGTGTTGTTAAGCGCTTTGGGAGATTTCGACTCGCCTTGTGTTGGTTAGTCACTTAACAGATAATGGGGTTTTTAATCAATTAATTGGCAGACGAGGTGCTGGTTCCTGGCACAGTATTGTGTTTATATTTCGGGTCATGAAGCACTTGTCCTCTGTTTGCAGTCCACTCTAATAACCTTGTACTTATATAAATTAAACTGAACCCATAGCATCGCAATATGCGTTCGAATGATTTAATGGAAATACGCTACGTAAACTGCGCTGTGCACTAATTTCTCTCGAAGTACGTTTGGGGTCGCGACCCTATGGCCTTTTCCGAATACTTGTTTGCCATTGTACTGATAGATATTTCATAAATATAATGTTTGATGTTTGTGTGACCGTGAATCTCTAACGCAATAATATAAACAACCAACTAGATGCAATAATAACAATTTATTAGTAATTTCAATCAATCAACTCATCATGTTTCGGGCGATAATTTCGCTCATCCTCAGGAGTACTAGACTGTATTAACAGCTTTTGGTATAATGCATTATACCACAAGCTGTAAACACAGTCTAGTGCTCCTGAGGATGGGGGAAATTATCGCCCGAAACATGTTGAGCTGATTGAAATTACTAATAAATTGTTATTATTGCATCTAGTTGGTTGTTTATACTCTTGTATTTCATACTTTATTATTATTATTATTTTCAGGTTTTGTAGTGTTTGTGTATAATTAACACATAATACATTAATTTTTGTTAATTATGTTTTAAGGCCTGTTACATTATGTTAATTGCAAATGTTAATATTCTTGTAAACTAAACCAGTAAGGAACATTAATTGTATGGAAGACATCCCACTATGCTTATAGAATGTGATTTTCTTTCCTTAATTTCAACATAGGTGCAAGTTTCGCCTGAATGACGACTATCATCTGGCTACCAACACAAAATCTCAAAGTAGAGCAGAATATGCCAGTATATTCACTCTATTGGATCCTATGAATACACAATAGATATTACAATATAAATTGTAACAAATTGTGATAATTGGTAAAAAAATATTTGTAAGCTGGTTGGTGGTTTTCGATCTTCTAAGATGTATGTGAGTAAAAATTAAAATTTTAGGTTTATGTTAAAATTCATAGAAGTACAGCATATATTGGGGACCGCGGTGGCACAATGGCTAAGGTGTTATACTACAAATCGGAATGTCGCTGGTTCGATCCTAGCTGATGTCACTGGAATTTTTCATTGATATAAAATTCTTCCGATCGCACTATGACCCTGGGGTCGACTCAGCCTCTAACAGAAATGATTACCAGGAACATTTCCTGGGGGTAAAAGCGGCCGGTGCGTAGGGATGACAACCTTACCACCATTCTGTGCCGTTATCATGAAATCTGGGAACCTTAACTTCCTGGAACCCTCCGAGCCACTCCAGGCCTGTAATGGGACTACTTTACCTTTACCTTACAACATATATTAGATGTAAAATGTAGAATATAAAATTGGCGTCGAGGTGTCGGGTATGTGGTGTGATGTAAAAATAGATGGTACGTGTATACAACGCCGAAATACTAATTAGGCAGTATACAGAAGTAAATGTGTTTTTGTTTCTGTCGTGTTCCTGCCGTTTTCTTGTAATGGGTCTTAAATTATCGGGTGCTTTACAAGTAGAGATATCGTTCTGCAAAGAATGTAGTGTGTGTGTGTGTGTGTGTGTGTGTGTGTGCGGTGTGTGTGTGTGTGTGTGAGTGTGTGTGCGGTGTGTGTGTGTGTGTGTGTGTGTGTGTGTGAGTGTGTGGTGTGCGCCGGAGTGTTCACTTGCTCGCGTCACCTGAGAGCCTATGACTCGAAACATTGTCATGTCCATTGATGAGAGGCGTAAAACTGAACGTACACATTCCGTCACCCTGAAAAAGGAAGCAAAACATCCCTTTGAAACACTGACACTAACATACAAATCTACACGGCGTCAAAACCCAGAACGTTCTCTATAAGGCTCTGACAATGGAATGTGATTCACTGACATTCTTTTTTTTTATTCTTTAATTTTCTGTCTCATAATTTTTAATGAAGCGCGACGTTTCGGCATCCGTCTCTGCTTTCATCTTCAGGTACCTAAACTTGTGGACCCCTTAGATCGAGCTATTTTATAAAAATTATACGGTGCACTAAAATCACATTCACCGTTTATCGCTTTCCACCCAAAGATTCCTCAGACGCACACAAACCTTCCCAGTACCGTGCTATTAATGTTTCACCGTGTTCACGACTCTGAGGAGAGAGTTCGTGCATCACCAAGTTGTTAAAGCAGTGCCGGCAAAGTAACCTATTACTTTCGGCGGCGGAGAATTCTTTAATTTAAACCTGCAAGACAGATCTAAAATTCACAACTCAACAAATGACTCTTATTAATGTAAATGCTCTTGGAAAACTAGCGTGAACCCCAGAAGCAAGCAAGGTACCGTATACACAAAATGAACAGCAGCAGCTAAACGTGTAAGTATAGTAGACAGGTCTTACTGACAAACGGAAGCCTTTCCTAGTTAGTTTAACAACATAGCGTACTATCTAGCGGTAATCACGAAACCCTTCGAAATAACTACAATTATACGTCGCCATCAAGTTGGTAGCACTCGTACATCATAATCGGGAGTACCAGGCTTCAAATCCCGGTGCGCAGATACGTTATTCTGAGTTATTTTGTGTTTTCTGTCAGGCTTTCCAGATTTCGGTATTGCAAAAGGCTGCTGTAGCTAGACAAATAAGCCTCGAAGAGCATAAATTCCAGATGAAGTTTAGTGAAACCGTGTCTTAGTGTGTGACTTGAAAAATGTTGTAATAAAATATGTACGTACTCATACCTACGTAAGACACTGCCTTAGCTATGCGGTAAACGTAACAGACTGCTAGTCAAATCAGAAAAGCCCTACATGTATAATAATTTACTTATGCATCGGCCGAGTCCATCCCTACACTTTCCAATTCATCATTCACTAATCGTTCCACTAATCGATGCCATTTAGTCTTACGAATCGGAAGTATCCTTCAATAAACCGTAAATAAATAACTCTTCTATGTGAAAATTGATTCTTTTTATACTAATACAGTTTTACAAATTATTTTCATCCTGGCCAACTCGGCGGTCCAGGGGCGTTGACACTGGTGACAAAGTGGCCAGAGCATAAAGCTGAGAAATATCTTCCATCTAATGCCGAAGAATGAGTGCAGATACAACTTCATACTTCCGTATCCCTTAATGACGTGCAAAGGGATGTTTTCAGGATTACCGGTATGTTTTAATAACTAAATACACGGAGCAGAGTCCCTGAGATGCTAGAAAACAAATTCCCGACATTTTGTGGAGCCCGAAGTTTCGTTACCGTAAGAGAGTAAAACCAACATGGTACAGTTTTCAGATAATGTTTTTTACGACGCGGCATTTTCAGGCTTAACAACCGTCGTCAGGAATTAGTAACACTATAGGAAGATTGTATGACCATTATACTTTAACAGATAAGCAAAAACGGTAAAAATCGGTGAGAAGAAATAAAGTACAAGAATGGTAATCTGTACGGTTTACCAGGTTTACGAGTACGCCACATTTCCCACTTCTCAGCCAGATCAATCAAATCAACGCCGTCTCAAATGATATCTTTAAGATCCATTTTATTATCATCGTCCCATCAATCCCTCGGTATTTCAAGTAGCCTCTTTTCCTTTGCTTTCACCTCCAAAACCCTGTATTCACCACTCCTCTCACCCACATGTGCCACATGCCCAACCATGCAGTTCTTTACCTGGTCACCCGGATGATACTGAAGACGAGGACAGTCAAGAAGCTCCTCACGAAGCAGTTCCCTCCACTACCATCTTTAGTCCTCCGAGTTTCATCAGAAACTGCTCTCGATCACCCAGAACTTATGTTCTTCCCTTAATATGAGAGATCTAGTTTCACTCCCATGCAAAGAGGAATCAACCTTATAGTTCTGTCTTTTAATCCCTATGTGTTTTTTTAAAGCAAATGGGAAGACAGCAGCTTCTGTACCGATTTGCAGTAGACATTATCCAAATTTATTCTATTAGTTTTTTTCGGAATGCGCTTTTGAATTTTTAACGTTGTTCCCAAATATTTAAAATTCTCTTTATTATTTCATGAGTTTTATTAAATAATATGTCTTTAACTGCAGTTCAGTCTGTTGCATATTCTCCAACGTTACCACATAGACGTTACGCTGAAATGTGTGTGAAAACTGCAAGTACAGTTAATCTTCAAAGTTTTTTCTTCTGGGATGTAACGTGGTGTCTGTTGTAAATAGTCAGCCGACTTTTCGGAAAAGCTTAGTGCTTTCATAAAAAGTCTATATAACGATTTGCTGTTTAACAAGACGTAACCTGCTAGTATGCTTGAATCTCCTGCGACGCCACTGTGACACCTTCCTTTCCTGCAGAGTTGGTTTACTGTCCTGTGCAAACTTTATAGTTTTGATTGGCAGTTAGGTCCTTCTGTCCCGAAACCAAATTCAAGCACCTAGGCAGAGGCAAGCTTTATTCTCTTCTTCCTTTCAGCCATTTCACGAGTATAACAGCTCACTTAGAAAACTGCTCCTTTAAACACGCAATATGAATGGAACTTCACGTATATTAAATCCAGGTAATCTCACTCAGATTTTAAGGGCCCTTAAACTTTGGTCGTGGATCCGTAATATAACCCTGAATAATCTAATAACAGCTTTATGTCCGCTGCTAGGAGCTACTGACTGTCTTGGAATGCAACCTAATTAGAATTGAAGACGAAAGGAATTCATTCCAGAATCGCAAGTCCCCTCGAGTCTACAAGCCATTGCTGTCTTATCTCACTCTACTCTTTCACTTCCTTTCAACTAGTTTAGCTTCTTGTCTTTTGTATTCTGCATAAAAATATAATACAAGTCCAGATCTTTTCGTATCAAAAGGAACGCGGAAATGCTTTGTTACATGTTATAAATAAAATTCATTACATGTAGACTGTACAGCCGAACATTAACCTGTTGTTTTGTGGATATAATACCAGAGATTCCGCTCTTTGTGTCCGTAATATTCTGCTAAATTTTCATACTTTGTACAAATAGATCACTATAATACTATAATTACATTTTATAATAGTTAAAGAAATGACAGGCGTTGCCAAAATACGAGTATAAATCTTTAAACCTAAGACAGTATGCTGTCACTCTTCATGTTAAGTTGGGACTCGAATTGCCAAGTTTGAACCAAATTTTCAGCATCAATGAATTTTTTTATTTTTAAAGACTGGTCAATCCCGCTTCGAGGAACTCTTATCTAGAATTTTCATGTATTGCTCTTGCACATTCGATTTATCTGCCTGACACCACAACTGTGCTTCGATAAAATTAAAGGTCAAGTTCTCCCCGCAACGTGTTTGCAGACACAGAGGTATAGCTCTCCTCATTCTTGACCCGGGCGGTAGAGAGGCGTGGGTGGTGAACTCCACGCCCCGACCGTTATACCCCTGGGAATGTCCAATAAATTTAGTACTCCTATTAACCCGTATTCGGTTTAGAAATGTAGAGACTTCGAAAAACTAGCTGTTCGAATTAGTGTTTGCGGGTTGGCTCACCGACCCTGTGTGGGCTACAGGCCACAACATAGTTAATTGTGGTGTAATGGCATTAACTGTTCAGTCTGTAGATGTTGTTGTAATTATCTGACAGACTGTCGTGTTGTTACTTGCAGAGTGTGCATATGGCTCATGCCCTGCGGAGGATCTCGTACGCGACCTGTGACCCGGAGCACGCACAGTTCAGCTTCCTGGCGAGAGAGCCTAAGGGGCACTTCAGTCTACAGTACTGCCATTCCTTCCTCACACAGTCTGCAGAACAGGTAGACCCCGCACGTGTGCTTACGATGCTATGAATTAGTTACTAGCAAAAAGCCTTATGAAGCTTTTTTCCAAAAATTAATCGATTCGTCATATCTGACTTCGTTGCGCTGTGTAAATATGCGTGTGAGCATGCGTGAATATGATTATGACTGAGCGTGTTTGAGTGTGACTTTGTGAGTGTGAGTGAATGAGAATGTGTGTGTGTGTGTGTGTGTATGTATGTGTGTGTGTGTGTGTGTGTGTGTATGTATGTGTGTGTGTTTGTGTGTGTGTGTGTGTTGAAGTTTTAGAGTGGTTAATAAGACTTAGAATTTCGCTTGACATCCTTTTTCGCATCAGTAACCGTCATTACACGTCTTTGGAAAGTTTTGTCATTGTGATCGGCATTAATCATAATATTAACATTCCTACCATAAAAAATATCAAAACAACGGTCTAGAAAACTTCGGAAGTACAGAATCAGTCTTCATTTTTTTCAAGGTAAGGCCGCATTAAAACGAAATCAGAATGTCTGTAGACTCTTGTAAATAAAACCAACTTGGTGCACAATTTATTCTTAGTATATTTATTCTTAAAATCGAGAAGAATGAGATGGGCTGGGCATGTGGCGCGTATGGGTGAGTAGAGGGGGTGGGGAAACCTGAGGGAAAGAGACAACTGGGGAGACCTAGGCGTAGATGGGTGGATAATATTAGGACGGATCTCCAGGAGGTGGGATGTGGGTATATGGACTGGATTGGAATACCAGACAGTCATCCACACAGAATAACAAGTACCAAGTGTCGCATAAACCAAGTTGTTTCCTCTGATGATGGACACATAGTCGCCCAAAACACGTAGAGTTTGATAAATATACTAAGAATACGTGTAAATTGTGCACCAAGCTGACTTCATTTACAAAATTATACAGGAATGCACGGTCAACAAAACATAAAAATGTTCATTTTTCCCTGTCATTAAGCGTAACGTCCTGAAGACGGATTGGGGTATGAAAACACATGCTCCACTCATACGTAATTAGCCTTGGCACTAGATTGAGTGGAATATTCAGTTCAGCCCTCCAATCGCTATATCTCAGATAGAGTCGTTCCGGAATGGATGGTGAGTTGGGCAAAGCCTTTCCACCCAGGAGAATTAAATTGCGGTCATTTAAGGCTATAGTTAGTGTTCTGGCTGAGCTGTCCCACTTCATGGTTTTGTGAAGAGGGACAGTTAGTGCCTCTTGGCATTTAAAGTCTTGGCACTAGTGCGATTACGTACGTTAAGAGATGAATAATTTGACATCAGCACAAAGCGTGGATTTACAGCCTGAACTTATGGTAATGAATGCGAAATATTACGGCTATGACTGCAAAATGGGGTGCTGTTTTGTGTATATAAGCCAGTATAAAAACGTTATTCTTTATGCTCATTCAACGTTTTATTGAGGATTTATATTATGTGCTGTGTCACTGAACCGTGTGGCCTGACAGGTGGGTACAAACCACAAAGAGGGAACTTCTAGCTCCGTCTGTAGAACTGACGGAAAGGATATGTTTCTGTCCAACCTACCGACCTACTGGACTGTATTAACATCAGGAACCGGAGGACACAATGAGAACGATCTATGTCGCAATGGAAAAACAATTTTCATAAATCAGTTTATTTGTTTCGTGTAATAAGCAGTGGCCTTTAAATACTTTGCCGGCATACTCAGATCGAATACTTAGTTCCCATCAGTCAGCGTACAATAGATTTTTAACTCTGTTAGCAGGCACAAGGAGGTAAATATACACAGAAACAACTATCATTTCTATTCAAAAGAAGGCAGACAATGTACTATTGAGGAGCGTTCGCCTATCTGTTGCTGCTGTTGAAAAGTAGTAGGTATTACATATGTTAAGTGTGTGTCTGTAGCCTCTTTTATCCAGCATGCCAAGAGTATGCGCCTTTATTGTACTGTCATCTGAGACCTGCATGACTGCACCATATTTTTCCACATTATCTCATAGAGGCCGAGATTTTCGGGAAACTATTATTCAACACAAAATGTGTGTTTTGATTTTGCCTAAACTTTTGTCTGAAAATTTCTCGTTCTAAGAAGAATTCGGCAAGATTGTTTCAAATGTCCACATGTCTTCATGTAAAGTACCCGTTATTCTTGTTAGACGGTAACGAAACTAAAATTTCCTGACAGTTTTTCGGAAAATATCCAAATATCAGATTTTATGTAAATCCAGCCAGTGGAAGCTGAGTTGTTTCATGTGAACGGACGGACGGACATGACGAAGTTTATAGTCGCTTTTCGCAATTTGCTAAAGCACCCAATAAATCCATGTAAATTAAATTTGTGTTCCCAATGTAGTGTTAGAGCTTGAAACTAGTTCTTGCTTTTCTTAAATTGCTGCTGTTACCCATTTGAGGGTGATACTGACAGAGTCACAGCCTTCGGCACAATATGAAATAACACTAGTTTTGCAGGTTCGCTTTACTCGGAGTATTCTTGCGCTTTAGTAGCGGACTGTGCGACAGTGACACTAGTTCTGCAAGTTCAGTTTACTCGGTATACACTGTAGTAATAAGGGACTGCGCCATCCTTGTACAATGGCACAGTATAAATTGGTCTCTTGTGAAACACTGCTTAATATATTGCTAATTGTAACTATGCACATATTAAGTTATTAATGTCCCCTATGTGTCCGACATTACCACAAACGATGCCTGAACCATGAAACATGAAATACAGTAGAGTGGCCTACTTACTATTGTAGTTTCCTAGGAGACCGTAACATTTTGGATCCTCTTATCCGAATCAGACCATAAAGTAGAACTTTAAAGAGAAACAACACATCGATGACGTAGAGGCAGATCGACATATTTCCTGAAAGTGCAGTTTACTAATACGATATACATCTTAACTGTGGCATTATACCTGAGCGACAAGATAGGGGATTCATATTCTATTCTACATTACAAATTAAACTTCAGTTTGTCTCGAAAGATAAAATCATGACGCCCGCGCAGAAATATGAATATTCCTATTGTTATGTATGTACCTTGCATCTTGTATATAGTTTTTTCAACCAACAATGCACAATATATATTTTTTATTTTAACAGTATTTATATTATAATCACCCCTAAATGTTTCGATACAATCTTATCATCCTCAGGGAGTTCCAAATTTGTACATCGTTAAAGTTACGTTGTTTCTATATTATTAAAATTTTATTAAAAATTATCAATTAAAATATTTGTGTGGTTTTTGTTGATAAAATGTGGTCTATATGATTTTTACAATATAATTTATATAGTAGTATATTTACGTGGCCATATATACATCTGGATATTCTGCAGTAAATAAAATTACATTTAAAATAATGTAGAAGTTTATGGGTTGATAAAATATAAACATATCACAGTCCAATCATACATAAAGTTACCACTTTATTAAAAGATACCAAATTGAATATAGCCTTTCGAACTAACAACACCATGTACAACCAACTCCGCGATATAATACCACTAAATAAAATAAAATCTAGCGGCGTGTATAAATTAAAATGCACAGCATTTAATAATTCATATGTTGGCCAAACTGGTTGATCAATAGGAATGCGACATTGCGAATACACAACATACATCAAAACAAATAACGCAATCTCAGCATATGCATTGCACATTCTAAACAATATACATTAATATGGAAATGCAGACCAAACTGTACATCTACTAAAAAAGACCCATGCAACAAAGGAAACAAAATGAACTGTTGGGAATAATTTTACATACAAATTTTCCAAAAACAAAACACACTAATCGATGAACAGAAATTCAACGATCTTAGCCCACAATACACCTTAGCCATCGTCACAAGATGACACGTCAAGTAGTCCAGTATCCAACACAGTTCAGTACTCATCACCCCACACAGGCAACATCAACACAGAATAAGTCCACCATACGCTATAATTCATCCTCTATGTTTATATTTTATCAATCCATGAAATTTTACATTATTTTAAATGTAACTTTTTATTGCAGAATATCCAGATTATATACGGACACGTAAATATTCTACTGATAAAAATTATTTTGTAAAAACCATATAGACTACATTTCATCAGCAACCAGATAAATATTTTAATTAGATAAAGTTAATGAAATTTTAATAATATAGAAACTACGTAAGTTTAGCGATGTACGACTCTGGAACTCCCTGAGTATGATACAAATGTATCAAAACATTTAGGAATGATTATAACATAAATATTATTATAATAAAAAATACTTGTGCATTGTTGGTTGAAATAAAAACAATAAATATTTCTGTTTAAAGTTATACGTAAAGAACAAAGATTGTACCTGTGAGCCCATATTATGCGCGCGATGGGGTAAAATGTAGTAAAAATTCTGCTATATAAAATGTTACCAAAAGAAAAAATAAATATCGCGTTCTGTTTATTGAATCCTGTGGGACCGCTGACATCGCTGTCGTTTCAGTAAAATGTTCTCTTCCTTCGGAAGACATTACCTTCTAGTATGTGCAGCTGATAGGATATACACTGTTGTGGAATGTCATGAATCGCATTTCTCCTGCACACGTTTGTTACATTCGACAAGAATAACGCCAATTTTCATGAAATTTCGCAAATAAGTCGACACAGTTCAGAAGACTCGCAAACGATCCCAGTAGGAAAATACAGGATAAGCTCTTCGTTTCCTTCATATTTACGTCTTTAATGAGGTTATCAATTAAGTCTTATACTGTGCCCTAATAATTTCCACTTTTTAAAAATTTCTATAAGGGTTGCTTTTAAGAAAACAACACGTTTACTCTAATCTGTGAGTGACTGCCTTCCGATATTTAGATGATACATGTTTTAAGTTGTATTTAGTTAGTGGGAAGTTATGAGTTATATAATCGTTAGGCGAGGAATGTCAAGCGATCTGTAATCTTGGACAGCCTCAAATATCTAATAATTAACTAATTCAAGGGGAAAGTTTTAATAACTATATTGTGTTATGAAAAATGCATAAATTTTCGAAGTATAAATCCTTGATAAATTGTACTAAACAATCAGCTAGTTACATTGGTTTAGTATCTTGAAATATCATAAGGGGACAGCTGCACACCGTTTACTTTTTCCATCAGGTTAGCAATAGGTCGCTAGGCAACCAGTCTCATCCCTGCGGGGTTCTGTCGTAGGTGCGGCTCGTCCAGTATCCACGGTAACACTGACTTCCTGCCCGATGAAATCAATTTGCAGATCTGGCCGTTCTGCTAAAGATTTTTATAATTTCGCTTGGTACTCGTATCCTGGGGACATACCAGTTTGGGGTCTGTCGGAATTCCAATTATATGAACGTGATCTATTGAAAAGGGGATTCATTGTACCTTGTCAATTTTGTGAGTTCATGACTTTCTTCAGTACAAATGGCTTGAAATATGGTTATCACATCAAGTTAGGAAGTGCAGACATTGAGTAAAAGTTCTAGCACGAAAGCTCTACTGTGGCCTGTGAGTTTCCTTTTGCCTTAAGTACCAAGCTTGCTGCACCGATTTTTAGTTAATACGAGTTGGTTTGACAACACTGTGCAATGAATAATTAGTGTGATATTTTATCAAAATCAATTCACGGTTCTCGAATCACGAGATGACGAGGTACGAAAATTACTTTTCTTTAATTGCAACGAAAACATAGAAGGCTTAGCCGAAAAGTGTGTTTACGGTAATAACTGTGTCTTCGTCTTTTACCAAAAAGTTTCTTCGAGACAGTTTTTGCTGCTATAATTATTTTGAGAGTCAGGCTACAGATACTCGCTGGAATAGTTGCCCGCTATTATTCGATTTTAAACAAAATTAGTTGATGTCTACAGATTTCAGTGCAAGTCCTTAATACCAAGTTAAACACAAATCTATATAGCGTTTCATGAGTTATGTGCGAACAGATGGACAGACAGTCAGTTATTGTTATGTTAATAGGCGCAATTTTGCGGTGTTATTTGCCAGCACATCATAAAATAATCTTATATGTTGAACGTTAAATCTTGAGGTAAAGAATTCTATTAGTGGCATCTATTATGTTTCCCTATATTTTATACTTCCCCTGTGTGCTCAAGGACCGGTGGAACAACTTGCCCAGTAAATGCCTAATTAAATTTCGGAACGATAATCAATGTGTGAGAAACAATTTTTCCACTTTTTTCTGGCCGAATCACAGAGAACTGGTAAAGGTATTACTTGGAAAGAATGTTGTTGATATTGCCGATGGTAACACTAGAGCGAGAGGAGTTCGTATTGCTTGGTTTATAGTTAACTGGGCAAAGTTGTTTGGAATTCAAGCTGCCTACCGTCAAATAAGTACATGAATATAAAGAATGGATTGGAAAAATATTGGAGGAAGTGGGTGTGGATTAATTTAAGTACCACTTGCTTCAGCCTGCAGTTATTGAGTAAACTACGGAATACATTTGTCAGGATTTTTGGTGTCGCGGGCGAGGTTTAACTAGGTCAATTCCCGAATAAAAGTCAGTAACGTTACCACTTGAACCAAATTTCTCGATTAAACAGTTTTAGTGTTTGAAGCTGCTACGTTAAAAGGAAAAGAGTGATTGGCCTTCAGTCGAATTAGAATCAAACTTAAGCAGTGAGAACTGATACTTCAGACCTACAATTCTACTCTTCTCTCTCTCTCTCTCTCTCTCTCTGAGGAAAGCAGAAAAGAAGACTTCTTTTATGTCTCTACCTTCTTGACCTTAACGTCCATAATATGCATTAACAGGCAGAAACAGCTGTTGCTGAAGACGCTTTATCCCTCCGATAACAAGAATTGTCAACCGCCGATACAACCCATCTTTAATTATGGCGAGAATCATGCTAGCCTCTTAGGAGCGTAGGTAAGATTATGGACAATTCCTTTACTCTTCTAACTTAGTGCTACAGAGAAACTTCATACCCCAACTTCTCACGTGCTGTTTCGGTAACTAAACATTTCACACGTTTATTTCTCGGTTTCTGATAGCAGGGCCTACAGTGCTATAGCAATTATTCAACAAAAATAATTTTATTTTAGAAGCAAGAAGAAAACAAATTATAAAAAGACAGTTAAAAGAGTCATAGCACGTAAATTAATTACTTTGCATAATTAGGTATTCTTAGTCGTTTATTTGGTAAATTTTATCGGGGCATGTTTTAGGCGTCTATTTAAGTTACAGCTATCATAGGGAAGGTTAGAGCGGCGGTATTCAGACTGTAGGCAGTTGACTTCCACGACTCTAACAAACACATAAACACAGACATGCACCGCCTGAAAACCACAGAGCCATAGAATCACTGTCAAACTGTAGATACACACATATAGGACGGCGTCTTCACAAGTTGTGCAACACGAGCATTTGTATGACAATTAGCTCCACTGCGTTACAAACCACTGCTCAGTTACTGAAGTTTATGGAGGTCCATATTTTGGCAAGCGGTGATGGCTCTCAAGTAAGGATTTTCCACACATCATGACCGCTGGCTTTACGATGAGGGACCTGCAGGTCAGTAACAAATGTATCCCCATTGGTGGAATAATTCATGTTGCGCCCTTTTTTAATTCCCCCATAGTTCTCACAGAGTTCTTTCTCTGCTGAGATTTCTTAGATTCGCCCGCCCCTCCCCTCGACCTCAACGCGCAGAGCGTTCTATGTTCTGTGCACCCCATCCCTTCGTGGGAGTGTTAGCCACCCTTTTGCTTGTTTGCACTCTGTTAAAGATCAGTGTGATAAATGGTGATCTACAACAACTGGTTGAGCTTCCGTAGGCTTTTTCTTCCGGTGTAGAAGACTAGATTTAGATTGGAGATTTTTAATGGAGTGGAAATTTGGGGTTCAGAAGTGCGTGTTCCTCTTAACCCCCATTATCAGACCGCGAGAAAAGGGATTAAATGTTACATTATTTCCAGTAGTTAAGAGCTTTGATGTGCGCAGGCGTCTTATAGCTTTAATTTCGCTCTAGAAAAATTGCCACAAAACGTGTTCTCTCTCTGTTATGTCTCTACGAATCCCAACATGTCTGTTCGGGTCTCATAACCAAATGTCTAGTGAATACTGCATGTTTACAATTTACAAAACATCTGTTTTAGAAATAGTGCGTTTTGCTTTTGTGTGTACATTGGCACAATAATACGGTGCCTATTTTCGTGGAGGTGAGAAGCGAGGAATATAGTGTAACAGAGAATAAACGAACGTATTGCGAGCAACCAAGTTCAGTTGTATCTGGCATTAGCGTAATTGAGAGCAGCTGTAAAGCAAGTGACAGTAACAAAGTGACAGTAACAACAGTCAGTAACTTAAGTTGGTGTGCTTCTTGTATCCAGTAGGCCAGTGTTAAACTTACGTCACAATCGCCTTGTTTCTTAAACTCTTTTCAAAGATGAGTGCAATTTTTCGATGCACTCAGGGATTATGCTAACAAGTAATTGCCATATACTTTCAGTAGATTGAGTGAGTTATCATTAGCGTTCTAATGACTCGTATTTTAATTATTTGGACCAACTGAACCTTACTTATTGAAAATTCTTCGTAGTGGAGACCACGTACTGAGTGCTTGCAACACTGTGTGTGCGTAACTGCAGTCGGTACAACGTGGCCACTGCTAGCCCCCCCCCCTCCAAGAACGGTCAGGCTGCGTGAACGTGTGCGTCATTCGCACGCGCCAACAACTAACAAACAACCTTGTGACTACTGTACATGCGTAGACCTAAATTACACGAAGGTGACTTTCACATTTTCTGCAGTAAATGAACATCGAACTGAGAAATCAGTCTCTGATAGCCATCAGTGTGTGACAGTCCGCCTGTAGGTTCGGTGGGCGTGTGTCTCACAATCCCTCGACATAAGGAACGAGCGTGTTGCAAGATGTCACACTGGTCCTCTGTCTCTTCAGGACCTTCTGAATGCGCATTGAACTCGTCGCTGCCATAAAACAAGGGCATTATTTAACCAGCTGGGCGAGGAGTAGCTTCCTAAAATATCTGTTGCGTGGAATTCGTATAACAAAGTTGTACAAAAATGTAGTTAACTGACCGGTTATTCCCTTTTTTTTTGTCATATTCTGAGAATCTGAAAGTCATGTTCTTGCTTGGCCTGGTACGTGGTAGTGTTTCACTTTACCTTATGCGAACTTTTTTGTACTAATATCATTCCCAGCTAAGGAATTGTGTCAGAATAAAATACAAAACTCTTAGCTTTTCTCTTCTTCATAGCTGGAATTCGAAAATTTCTTATTCTGTGTTTTTTTTTAATAAATCGCAAAAGGTAGATTGCTAAAATGATGTGTTCCTGAACACAAATGTTAATTTCCTACCGAATGCGTATTTTATGTTTCTTTACGTACAAAATTCTTGCCGTAAGTGTTCAACTTTAAAATAGGATCGAAGTTTTCATACCTTCGGTTTCAGTATTTCTGACTATGTATACGTACATTTTCCTAGTTTGTACGTAAATTCATCAACATTGCAGTTAATTACTTTTACCTGCTGCTTGAAGGGAAAAATCCACACAGTGTTTATCACGAATGAAACTGTCAACAAATGCAGTGGATGAGCCACTACAAAAATGATAACTTCTTGTGTAAAGTAAAGTGATCCCGTTAAAGGCCCGATGTGGCCAGGAGACTGGGTAGAGTTATAACTCTACTCTTCCATGACAGTGGCACTAGAAATGGGTGAGTGGTCAGCAGCACGCCCCGGCCGCACTTTACCCCCGGGAAAGACCCGGTACCCATTTTACAGGAGGCTGGATGGGCCCCAGGGCCTGTCTGGACGGGCGGAAAATCTCTTCCCCGCCGGGATTTGATCCCGGACCGTCCAGCCCCTAGCTCAGTCGCTATACCGACTGAGCTACCCGGCCCACAACCTCTTGTGTATATCAGTAAACAAACTGTATCATGTAACAGATATCAGGGTCAGTTAAACTTCGCTGAGGCTCATATCGCGTTGATTTTTGTCACATAGGGTTTGTCATTCCGCAGAGCGATTTCAGTTCCATATGAAGCCCACAAACGTCGACGAAATTATTTATCCGATGTTACTTTTCCCAGACACCCAGGCCTTATGTGCAGAGCACTGATCATACTTTTCAGTAAATCAGAGACACGAACGGCGTACAATTTGTGTTAATACTTTGTTTACCCCGTAACACGAACAACCAAATTAAAGACCTTCAATAGGCAGGGAATTTTGGAATTCCTCTGCTATGCCAGAAGATGATTCTATAAGGTTTGTCCGGTTCAAAATTCCGAATTAAACTTTACTAAATCAAAACAGGAAAATTGTGCGCCAGCTAGACAATACACAGACTGCCTAAAGTTTGCTTTGTGACTGCGCACGAAAGTTCCTTTTTTCATATTCTGACCTCTTCTACCTACCCAGTCACGGTAGGTATAAAGAGTTGTTGTTGCACCTCATCACACTCAATGACACACACTCGGTAGGACTCCTGTGAACGAGCGATCGGCCAGTCGCAGAGGCCCTTTCTTGACAACGCAAAACATTTACAAGAGACAGACATCCATGCCCGCGGTGGGATTCGAACCCGCAATCCCAAAAAGCCAGCGGTTGTAGAGGCACGCCTCAGACCGCTCGGCCACCGGCATTGGCCTCTTCCAACTTCCGATCTAAAATTGACGTCTTCAGTAAGTGCGTATTAGAACTGAAGAGAGATACACAATCTATGCTGCGGGCAGAACTATCAAAAGTAGCACATTCCATAACGTAATTAACCATTCAAAACCCAGTGGTAGCTGTACGTACCACCTGTTGTAACATCAACAAACTGTCTATTTTGCCCATTCCATTTATTCAAGTTTTCCTCACAATTCTCAGAAATAACGATTATTTCCCACAGCTTTAACTGGTCGATCTTTATAATTTACATGGATTGTGTTCTTTAAGAGGTAGGAATTGAATTTTATATGTAATTCAGATAAACATAATTTTGCAGAGAGGTTATGTTACTTGTTAACGCGACTATTCAGAAAGATGTTATTTCCTTGCATGCTTGTATGGATCATGCTCCCATTTGCTTTTTTCAAAGACACCGTTTTGAAGAGTATTAGATTCAAGCCATACAGCGGTGATAATAGTCCACACTTTGTAGTGCTCAGGCTACTTGTTTGATGACACGAGAGTAGCAGTTTCGTTCCCGTCAAGAGCCACAGTCCATGAAAGGTTTTATGTTTTTTTGCACCGTTTATGTTATTATTATTATTATTATTATTATTATGCAATATAAGCCAACGAAATGCACATTTGGTAAATTAATATTTTAATTTTTTAATGCCTTCTACATGAGACTGCTTATAATATTGCATGTAAAACATACCATACCATAACTGTATATACAACAGTCTTCCTGAATAGGAACCCACAGGTGCGAAACGTGTAGAAGACATTAAATTATCAGAAAAAATTAAAATATTGATTTAGGAAATGTGAATTTCGTTGGTTTATATTGTATAATCCATACAATATCTAAGTCCCAACCAGCCATCTCTTCAGTGGGTACCTGGGATTTTCTCCCCGAAAGTAAAACAGTCAGGACGTAAAGCTGACCATTTACATGTCCATCTGGTACCGAATTTAAGAATGCATGGAGAAACACCTCCACTCCCTTTTACGTCTTTGTGACTTGGAGCTTAATTCAACGCAGGGACAACATTGCCTTAAAGTTACATATCGAAATATGTGTAAGTTCTCTATTATACAGTTTGTAGCCTTGCTGTGTACGATGAATCAGTGTAAAGAAACCTGTCAAAAGTTCCATTCCACACGTTAAGTATAGGGTTGCAGAAGATCGATGCCCACTACAAATCTTCCTGCACAAGAAGCAAAAAGGACTGGGAAGATTTGATAATGCTGTTATTCAAGAAGTATGAAATACAGATTCCGTGAGAGGCACAACTCTTTGCCTATCTGCGAAGACCACGGAACAATATACTATGGAGTGGCCACGCTACGCTGCATTTCAGTTTCTTGCTGTATCGTTTGATAGCCCTCTACTTTGGCTCACTTCTGCTATAGTATACAAAAATATGGCGGTATAAACAAGGAAACTGTGCTGAAGAAACATCTTCAGTCTCTTCCTTCCATTCCGCAGCCACCAAGGGGATGTAAGTCGAAGAGAATAGGGTAAGAAGAAGGGAGAGAATGATGGATAGGGGTTTGTATGGAGTTGGCGATGGGGTTATCGGGTTACTGGATGGTTCATCTATTACATAAGAAGGGGAGCCAAATACAGAGAACCAAAATAAAAGAAAATGCAATACCACACGAAAAACGGCTTAGAATTCATTACAGTCTTCTCATTAGACTTGTTGTGCCATTTTGTTTCTGACTTGTATTGTCTGCAGTACAATGAGTACACGAATCCTTTCAACCGCAGCGTGTAACCCTGGCTGCTGTGTTTCTTCAGGCAAACACACAAATGAAATCACAGGTTTAATTATTTTCTCTCTCGATTCAAATGTAAACCGAATTTTCGTATGTAAATGATTGTAAACAATGGTTCCAGTGAAATTTGCTTCTAGGACTTACAAGGCTATTTAAGTTCTTTCGCGATATAATTTTCGGTCTTTATCGAACCTCGTGAATTTTCTGGAGTATGACGCTTCTTTGCGACATTTTGGAGAAGCCTGCTGTTTCAATCGTCAGGATTGTCCAAGAAGATTACGCAGTCTTTGGACTACGTTGAATTGAAAGACAACGAGCACCTTGGAAAAGTTGACAACTATTATCTATCAACACGGTGTCGTGCCCCAGGAGATGTGATCTTCCAACCCCGGTTTCCGCGATCCTCAGTGTTATACTGATTCCAAGGTAGAAAATTTTTCTCTCATTTCATCCCCCATCTTTACCTCTTCTCCGAAAATTCTGTAGACAATTTAGCGTCATTAAATATTTATTAAAATTTTTCCGGGATTTATACTTAACGCGGTTCACATATAAACATTGATGTGGGTGTAGCCCTGAAAATCCTCTTTGTCTAGACCACGAAGAATAAAAAGGAGTTTGGTCACTTTTTCGAGTAACGCCGGTATCACGTTCCAAATTTCATACGTAACACAGACTCACGCCTTCAACACGCGCGTCAATGACAGTTTACAAGGTGGAGTATTGCTGTTAGGGACGGCTTTGCTGCAAATGTCGCGAACAGTAACCTGGTAATGCAGCACGGGAGACTAATGGCAACACGCTATTTCAAGTCGGTGATTAAAACAAGCGAATTGTGCTGATGTGGGCGCTAATGATGTGCTAGTGTGACAAGAACCCTCAACCCCTTCATCACGCGCACAAACTGCTGCTCCTAGACGAAGCTTCCTGCAGACGAGGGTTGTTGTCGCTCCTACACGCTCGACTGCATACTTCGTTTTGTCGAAACTAGTAGCTGATTGAATGTAATATTTAAAAATAATTGTCACTTTAAATCACGAACTTATCTACGTTAATTCCTAAACAGACGTAACGAGGAGATTTGCAAGTGTACACCTCATTTAACATTGCTTATAGTCATCGTCGTCACTTCTCCTTAGAGCAGCAAATTGTTGTCGCCTAACTGACAAGGTCAGTTGATTAAAGCTAAAAACATTTTTTCGCACGACCGTCATTTCGCTGTTTAACTTTATCAGAAATACTGTGTGAATGAAATGTGCATATACTTTAATACTCTCTTTTATCCTGTACCGTTGCAAGATCCTGTATATAGCGACAATATCGTTTGAACTTCAAAGGCACGTTTGTCCTACATACTAATATTAAAATGCCTACTAAATCAGAAGTATTACGTTGTGGTAGAATCAAATGGCACAATGTCCCCATCAAATTTCGTGAAGATCGGCCAGTTTCTCAGTGTGAGATATGCACAAAAGAGCAGCGTGGTTATCTTGCAAACAACGAAGGCACCATGCAATAGATCATTTTCTGCTAAGCTGAAATTTTCAAAGGTTGAAAGCCTTGGAATGTTGACTTTTGCCCACATTACCACGAAAATACTTAAGTTCCTTGTTTGTAGTTTTTCTCTCAAACGAGAAAAGTTATAAAATTAATTTAAAATATTAGTCCTTGGAGACTCAGTACTTTCGCGCAGTGATCCTCTGAACTGAGCAGTCAAAAATTTAATTAAACTGAAGGAAAGACAAATTTCACAATAGCACAGCTGTTCCTTCCGTACGGGTTAACCCATCTACCTTAGATGTTATTTTACGTCATGGCATATGTTTCGGACATTTAAATTTGGAATTGGATTTCTGAAGAGAGAGAAATTTTCCCGGTGGACATGAGGTTACGAATTGGGGACGTACAGAAGTAACAAGATAGCTACCCATCATCTGAAAGCTAGCCACGTCAAGTTCCGCGTGGTTGCCCAACCTGTCTGTCGCTGTATTACCACAACCCCAACTTGTCCCAGACGGGAGACTTTTCGTCTCAGTTGAATGCTACCTCAGGGTATCGGCAAGGTCAACTCGAGGTCAGAATCCCAATTGAGTTGGCAGAACCCTTGCAGTCAAGTCGCAACAAGAATGTTACACATATGTTCTACCAGCTGTTCAGTCATGAAACGAATCTGCAGTGCTTTTCCTGTGCCCTCTGCTTATTTTTTAATGTTCAGTTTCAATCTTTTGATGTGCATCGTTTTGTTAAGTATTACTGTTGTTGGTCTTGACTGTTTGATACGCATGAATTTAAAATTTTTGAAATTTGTCACGTTCATGTCGCAGTTTGTAGAAAAATTTTCATTCATAACCGAAATAGGAGCAATGTAAGATAGCCGAACTCCTTGGGTGTGGGAGTCCCACTTTTCAAATTTTGAACTGATTTACCGATTTGTAGAATTTCACATGAGCGTTCTGTCATTCAAAGCCACCCGAATTTCAAAAGCATCCATTAATAAAACAATGGGCACAAGTACTTACGAGGTCAGAGCGACGCCAGCGACACTAGCGACACAATACGCAGCCCTCAAATTTTGTATTTCAGTAGGTCTCCGAGCAATATGCAGCTTTCGTTAATTTGTACAGTATGTGGTAACA
>Ga0123353_10001588_pt1:25000-27962 | contig 27962 bp, 9 predicted proteins | sample TergutLab28metaG_3_FD_92763 | JGI IMG/M metagenome (GOLD analysis project Ga0123353, IMG submission 92763) | Labiotermes labralis P3 segment gut microbial communities from Petit-Saut dam, French Guiana - Lab288 P3 | ecosystem: Host-associated > Arthropoda: Insects > Digestive system...
CAATTAAACTATACTCCGTGGCTGTGAGTAAAATAAACGTCTGTTCTTATTCCAGTCGGTGGCAGTATGTCGTTGCCGTTTTAGGCGCGTTTACAAAATCGCGAAAAGCGACTATTAGCTGCGTAATGTCTGTCCGTCCATCCATCCGTCCGTCTGTCTCTCCGCGTGGAATAACTCCCAGTAGAAAAATTTACGCAAAATTTTATATTTGAGTATTTTTCTAAAAACTGTCGAGAAAACTCAGGTTTTTTAAAATCGGCCAAGAATAATGGGTGCTTGACATGAAGACCAATAAACGTACTTGATAATATCTCGCTCATTTCTTTTTCGAATGAGAAATGTTCCAGACAACGGTTGCAGAGGAAATCAAAACACACATTTTATGTTCAATACCATTTTTTCGAAATTCGTACCGTTTATGAGATAATGCCGATAAGTATTGTAGAGCCAGGCAGGCCACAGATGACAATATGGCGCATGCGCGTTACATGCTAGACAACTAAGGCTACACACACTCTTACGATATGTAATACTTATTGCTTTACCACTGTAACAGTGGTTACAAGAACTAGCCTTATTTATATGTCATATGTACATTGCTTGGCGTGTTTACTGGAGTGGAAGTGGGGAGTTTTATATGCCTACTGTTCAAGACCTTATATACAATATTGTTTATATTTATATCAGTGTTACATCATTGGCAGTTACCGTACTTTGTCACTAGGGATTTATGGAAAAGTCGTTAAGTAAATGTGTCCGATCACAGGAACAAAGATTGCAGTAGTTTTGTCATACCATATGGATCGTAAACGCAAGTATAGCGCAGTTATAGCATGAATAACAGCAAGGTACTGGCAGGTATCTCTCGCCAACCAATTTTTCAGTATTCTCCCCCTCTTAATCAGAGTTTTATTTAAGGTATTCGTCATTTTTTCTGTTTATGCCGATTTTTTAGGTCTGTCTAACATATTAACACAGTGAAATTGTTCTGAACATTGTTAGGAAAAGAAACGCAGGCTTACTGCAAGATGTATGAGCAGGTCACATTTAACGGCACGGATCTTTTTAATTCTATAATCCCCCATTTACACTTTGAGGTACTAGAAACTGAAAACTTGTATAAGATTTTTTTTCCGTGTCTGCTTTTGTTTCTACAGTAATCTAATGTTAATTATTACAACTTCGTGCCGTATATGTGTGGATAATCAATGGCTCTAATTCTTTAATTGACATATATGATTTTTATGCTTTATTCTTATGTATGGTTTAATAATATTCTGTAGCATATAGATGAGATGACGTCATTTACTCTTATTTGCGTAGGGAACGGAATATCATAACTGCAAATGTTAATTACATTACCTTTGGGGACGTAATTTGCGGCACCTTTTTCAGTGTTTGTACAAAATGTTTCCTCTTAGTTAGGTAACAAAAAAGAGATAAATATACATCGATTATGGAAGAGTATAAGAATAGAAACGTCGCCTTTGACTTAGTAATTCATAAATAATAAAAGCTGATAAAACCTGGTGCTTAAATAAGAATCATGAAGACGTCGAAATCTGCATAACTTTCAATCGGCCATTGTGGTGAGGTGGTCCTTAAATGACCTAGAAATGTATGAGGGAATGATGTTTAAATGAATCTAAATAAAATGTGCAAGGGTGTAGTAGGGATGTGACTGTGACTAATAGGGTTGTAATGTGACGACGGTACTGAATATTCCGATCGCTTAAAAGACAGGAAATTCCTTGACCAGTCGAGAGACAATTGGCTACTGAAAATGGATTCTGCTTTATTATGTATCAGTTCTACATTCCAAGGAGGAATTTTTCATTTTTAAGTCACGTTCCTCTAGAGCTGTTGATTGGGTCATTTAGAGACGCATGGATAAATTGAACAGCGCTCTAAAACGTGCCTCCACACTATAACACGGCCTGAAACGGAGGGGCGAAGTCAGTTCGTCCTAACGGTAAGCAAGGTAACAGCGAGACTGCACGATAGACAGGTGTGGAAGAAGAGCCTTTCGGATACTCACATTCTGTTGAGAGTTAAGTGAATAAGACACAACGAACTCATTAAGGGAAGAGTTGAGTATCAATAAACACAACAGTTGCTTGTTACAAGGAAAAAAATCTAAATTGTGTAGGCCTGCTCCTAGTTTTTGGCAAACGGACAGCCGCAGTGGGATTTACCTGATGACTGAAAGCGTTTGACGTGTGCAGTTTTAGTAGCTACACTCTAATAAAGACACGTGTACAGCAAAATAAATTAATAATAAAATAACTGCTTTGTAGTATAACCGAAAGCCCAAGCGTGGTTTTTACCAAATTTTATCACGGGGCTGTAGCCCCTTCACCTTCAGACCTCAGACCCTGTTTTCCTAAAAATCATGTTAATTGTGTACTTCTGTTTGCTTTATTTCCAATTATTCACTTTGTACAGAAAATTACTGGTCAAAAATGTACATAACACATATGGAAATGTGAATTTTCACGTGTGTAAAATTTGTGAGTACTTGAACTCCATCATTTAAGAAGAAATTTGTTGTGTCCACCGGCAGGCGAACCAGTGTCACACTTCAGTATTTGAGTATTTGTGCAAGCATGGACAAACGTACCGATTGCTAGATGTGGACCGGGCACATCCTGTCTAGAATATCAATTAGCCCTTTACACCCTGGTGGTTACCCCATGTACTACCGACATTAACATTCAAAAATTCTTTCTGCCCGCAGACTCTATTGATGTGTGTGTGTGTTTGTGTGCGGCATATTTCTTGGAACAAACAGCGACTGGTTTCTTACACAGAGCTTAGGGACTGACTTTTATAATCGAGAGCTGGTGTGTTTACTGCGCAGTAAGAAGTGAATTTTTAAATATAATTGAAGCTAGTCACTGTGTTTAACCTTTTGGCGCCGGAATTATTTTTTTAATTTTAGCACACCTGTATATAAAATGTG